>Ga0131853_10025951_pt1 | contig 10547 bp, 6 predicted proteins | sample TergutLab28metaG_FD_92764 | JGI IMG/M metagenome (GOLD analysis project Ga0131853, IMG submission 92764) | Labiotermes labralis P1 segment gut microbial communities from Petit-Saut dam, French Guiana - Lab288 P1 (version 2) (version 2) | ecosystem: Host-associated > Arthropoda: Insects >... | reverse complement strand
TTTACCCCCGGGAAAGACCCGGTACCCATTTTACAGGAGGCTGGGTGGGCCCCAGGGCCGGTCTGGACGGGCGGAAAATCTCGTCCCCACCGGGATTCGATCCTGGACCGTCCAGCCCGTAGTCAGTCGCCATACCGACTGAGCTACCCGGCCCACAACAATAATAATAATAATAAAGTGGAACACATCATAGCAGCACGCCAAATACTGGCAAAATAACAATACATAAAGAGAAATAATACAGTGTGTGCTCCACTACACTTTAACATATGCAAGGAAATAGGGGTAAAATTAGACAACAAACACTGGTATGACCATGCACCAAAATCAGTCGGAACAGTCATGAAGGTACGGTTACCGAATATGGAACCAACAAGTGCAAACCGACAGAACTATTCCCAGCAAGAAGCCGGACATCATAACCGTTAATAATAAAAAAGGAACACGCATGTTAATAGAAGCTGCAATTCCTGGAGACAAAAATGTTACCAAGCACTAAGCAGAGAAGAATTTAAAGCATAAAGACCTCATAAAAGAAATTCAGCGCACGTGGAATGTGAAAGCAAAAGTGATACCGGTAATAAAAGTGGCAACTAGAATCATTTCAAAACCAGTGACACAATACCTGAGTAACATACTAGAAAAACAAGAAATTAAGGAACTGCAAATAACAATCGTACTGGGCACTGCTCGTATGCTACGGGAAGTACCAATGTAACCGTACACAACATATTCCACAGGCGAAATAACATTACATTTAGCACAAATTTGAAATACAGAAGAGCTGTAACACTATATACCCAAGACAAATGGTTTGTTTCAAGTATATAACAGTACACACCCTGCATGAAGGTGATAACAAGGAGGAGGATGATGATGATGATGATGATAATAATAATAATAATAATAATAATAATATCTGCTGGACTAGAAATTGTGCGAAGGAAAGTAAGTTTTTGAGTAACTCTTTGTTCATAGGCAAATCGATGGAACAGATTCCTCCTACGGAAGTTAACTATGGCTCAGTTCGTAAAGAAATTACCCTCACTGTATGGAACCGCGAAGTTTGTTTTCGCTGTCAGTTTCCTCCAGATGTGAAAGTAGTCTCCTTCATCCACAACCTGAAGACACGCCATGCAGGGACGATAAGGGACCCCCAAGTTTTTACATAAATCAGTAAAATAAAACATAAACGGTATGTTGGCAGAAACAAGGAATAGCGTAGGCTGAAATATTAAGACACCGGCACGCTTAAATACTGTCCTTTTACAATTTAAAATACGTTACTGGCAAACGTTTGCTTAAATGCACCCCTGTCACATAACTTTATTTTCTGTATACCTTAAACAAGAAACGCATGAAAATAAAAATAAAGGTAAAGTAAGTCAAGACACAACTAGTTTATTGGATGTTAATGAAACGACATGTTTCGGCCTACTCGGCCATCATCAGGTTTGCAAAGTCCTAAGAGACTAAACATTGTTGTGTGTGGCGGATGTTGAGATCTCATCATCTGGCCTATAAATTATATATGAGTGTGTGAGCTGTGCTCACACGCAGTTTATGTCTACAGTCAATAATCGTCCCCCCACCCCCCCCCCCCGAAAATCGTGCAGTATATGAGATAATGTGTAAAAATATGGCAGACAGGTCACAGGTGTTAATATAATACGCGCAGAAAACTTCCGATTTGCCTGCAGGATAACTAAGGCTATGCAGACACATAATATGTCGGTCTCATACTTATCATTGTTAACTACAGTACAAAATATTTTTGTAACACAACAGCATTGCATTTGCATGAGAACACATAACACTTATATTGCTGATAGCTACATCTACACCAACAATTAAAAGGGAATGTACTGTTGAGATCTCATCATCTGGCCTATAAATTATATATGAGACATAAACCGCGTGTGAGCACTGCTCACACGCTCATACATAATTTATAGGCCAGATGATGAGATCTCAACATCCGCCACACACACAAACAATATTTAGTCTCGTAGAACTTTGTAAACCTGATGATGGCCGAGTAGGCCGAAACTCGTCGTTTCATTAGCATCCAATAAAACTAGTTGTGTTTGGACTTTATTTTTATTTTCATTGTTACATCCACAACGGGGATGCCTCAGCTACAAGAAACGCATTTTTAAACACCCGGTCACATTCGTATGACAACTGCACAAGGATTCTTTGCTTTCCGTGTTGCATCAGACACCCACGTTTAAATTTCACTGGCTGTCGTGACGGACGCTGACGCATATGCAAACAGGAGATTCGGGTAAGGCCAAGTACTAGTTCCATTTGTCACATGGTAAGCATTTCCGACTGCCTCCCTGCTGATGTCAACCTAGGGTAATGAGATGGTGTGGGGGGGGGGGGTGCAACCACCAGTTGGTAAAAAAACCTAAAGACAAAAGTGGCAACAGGAGTGCGAACTGACCTGTTAAATGTCACCGTGGCAGACCTCTGTCGGGAGGCCGACGGCGACGACGCCTGTTGGTTGTGATGACCCTCTGACAAAAACCGGCGGAGTTTGACAATTGGCTGATTAGACACTGATCTGTCAATGGTCATGTTGGCAGATGTTGGAGAGTAGTTGGCTGACTGTTCCACCACCGGACCGTTGTGCTGTCCCTGGTGGTCAGCTAATAAATGTTGAGGTTGATTTGGAGAATCTGAAAATGACCTGTGAAAGGTCATGGTAGCTGATTTTCTGGGTACAGCAGCTGATGACTGCACCGTGTCATGATGACGGTGATGGTGGTGGTGCCCCTCCGAAAGGTACCGCTGCAGTTTGGTTTTAGTGTGCTCAACAACTGTAGGTGTCAACTCCAGATTGAGGTCTAAATCCAAATCCCACTCGACCGGGATCTGCCGACACGGCCACTCCAGCATCCGAAACGCACCGCACTTCACGACCAACTGGTCCTTCATTCTAAACACCTCGTGCGACTAACTCGCTTTGCAGCCTCTCGTCACTTGCGTTTCGTTACACCACAGACATCTAGTGGGGTCCACACGTAATACAATGACAGACTACAACCTTATCTCCCGTTCCCATAGCAACTACGGAAGACTGGTAAAACGCTTCTAGTCTGCCAACCACGTTACAATCGCTACTTCTCCGACATCTATGGTACAGTCTGTGAACTATTTTACGGTACTACTCCGACATCTGTGATCACTGATGAAAATATTCGACGGATCTCGACATCTATAGTCAGCTCTGAGAACAATGCTCTGCAAAGTGGTAATATGCCGCGCCACCTGCACGAAAAACTTGCAACTACAATCAAGGTTTGCCTTATCGAGCGGCGTGCTGGCATCATGCGGAACCAACGAAAATTCGATCTACACAGGCTGAGCTTATTTATGGTTTATTTAACTACGCTAGCATTTGCTGAGGGTACACCGCGTAGAATGGTAGGTTGATCAGTGTACAGTGAATTGGAAATTATGCTTATATATTCTTACAATATACAGATTTACAAAATAACATCACAGCATTAAGGGAGACATCCAGTCATTGACACGTACTTTGGTGAGTTCGCAAAATTGCTAAAAGCGACTGGTAACTACATCACATCTGTCTGTCCGCATAGATCAACTCGGCTCCCACTAGACAGATTTTCATGCAATTTGATAATTGAGGAGTTTTCGAAAATCTTCCGAGATAATTCAAGTTTCATTAAAATCTGACAAGTGTAACGGATACTTCACATGATAACCTATGCACATTTATGATATCTCGCTCAGTTCCTCTTAGAACGAGAAATGTTCCAGACGAAAGTTGTACAGAAAATCAAAACACACATTCTACAGTCAATAATCCCCCCCCCCCGAAAATCGTGCAGTATATGAGATAATATGTAAAAATTTTGCAGACAGGTCACAGATGGCAATATAATACGCGCAGAAAACTTCCGATTTGTCTGCAGGATAACTAAGGATATACAGACACATAATATGTCGGCCTCATACTTATCATTGTTAACTGCAGTACAAAATATTTTTGTAGAATTTGCATGAGAACACATAACACTTATACTGCTGATAGCTACATCTACGCCAACAATTAAAAGGGAATGTACTGCAGTATAACACTGTGCTTACACAGTCAACCTTGATGAAATCCTAAATTACTGACAAGGTACTCAATTATTACACCAACCATTGCACATATACAAAATTTATAAAATTTACACATTAAAACATTAAAATTTTATATATGTGCAGTGGTTGGTGTAATAATTGAGTAACTCGACAACATGCACGGTGTAACAATGAAAATACTGACAAGGTCATAGGACACAAGTCAAGGTCAACAGTTTCAGCATTCGCTGGTCCTGTCTGAGGATCTATGGCACTCAGTTACGTCACTCTGGCAATAACAGTTCGAAACAGACTCGCAAGAACAATTTACAGGACATGGCAACACGGAATACGCTCCACATCAGTACGTCCAGTCAATTCAGTGATTGAATATTTATGTCGGTTTTTACCTGCTTGCGATACTTTGTTGGCTAATGAAGAGGCCAAGGAAATACTCTATTATCATATTTGAACACCATGCCAATTGACATCCATTTCAATTCTTACATTAAGCCTCAGTTCCCCAGACCACTCAAAGCCGTCTAGCGAAATAATCGGTGCTTACTGTGAGAGAAGTAGGAAATACGTAAACTGCGTGGGCAGAATGCAAAGTTCTTAATGGTCAAGCTCGAGCTACATGCAGTTACTGCTGGGTTTCAACACACAAGTTACTCTCACTGGTTTTGTTGTAGGGAATGAGAAAAATAACGAAAGATTTACGGACCATGAATCGGCAGCATGGCCGTCAGAGTACATGCAAGGCAGGTAAGCTAATAACTCGAAAAGAAACGTAGCAGTTTAGTGGTTAGTATTCGGAAGATCCTGGGTTACAATCTCGGTCTTGAGATGGGATATCCTGCAATGTTTTCGTGGTATTCTTGTTTATCCAGGAAGTTGTCGGGATATTACCTGAAGTTACGCTATAACCGCTTCTTTCGCTTGCTTTCCACTAAATTCCAACATATAATGTGAGGTAGATACTGCCGTTAAACTTCCGATAAAAATGCAGACTGCAGTTGTCCACAAGAAGATTTTACAGACACCAAAAGACATAATCTCATAACACGTTGTTATAATTTACGTATTTATTGTCCTATCGTGATGGAATTTCGATTATTACACAACTAAATCAGTCCAAATGAAAATCCAGCTGTCAGTGCATGAAGCTTATACTTAAGCCCACCTAATGTCGAGGTGAAGAATGAGTGGAGTCATACCTCCCACTCCCTCATAGGTATTCATCGCGCTGTGCTCAATTAAGGACAGGAGCATTTTACCTTTTCAACCTCAGATACAAGAAGAAGAAAAAGAAGAAGAGAGAAAATATAGGGGTATTCAAGGTGAAATAATAAACATTTTTGTGCCATTGTATGTGCAGTTCATTTGTTATTCTCGGATCATGGCCATCCAAACCCTGAAAGAGTCTGGACCCGCGTCTGTCTGTCTACTTCTCGTTGCAGTTGGTCACTCTTCCGTGCACAGAACCTGAAACCTGCGATACTCTCTCTTCTGACGCTGAGAAGGTGGCTGTTTACCGTCCACCAACCTGTTGCTTGGCGCCCAATCTGTTTCACCCAAAAGCGAGTTCACACAGACGTTTTCTCCGCACAAAACACACTTCGATTTCGCCTGTGTTCCTGTACTATAACAGACCCCCATAAAACTTTTAAACTAAATATGCCTTCCCCTATCAACCGATTGGGTTAACTTGCTCAAAAACACCACTATTAGCCTGATGGAAAATCGACATTTAGTGGATCCACGTGCACTATCATCATTCATCACACCCTAACAAAATCAGCAGAGTCGTAACTTCGCTAAAACTGAACAGTGCGTAATGACTTATCTTAAAATAATGTATAAAAGGAATTAAATAAATGTGTCGGAAAGAACGAACAGTGTTCTGTAGTTGAGGCATCCCCGTTGTGTACTTAACAATGAAAATACAAATAAAGGTAAAGTAAGTCAAGACACAACTAGTTTATTGGATGTTAATGAAACGACATGTTTCGGCCTACTTGGCCATCATCAGGTTGCGAATTTCTACGAGACTAAATATTGTTGTGTGTGGCGGATGTTGAGATCTCATCATCTGGCCTATAAATTATATATGAGACATAAACTGCGTGTGAGCACTGCTCACACGCAGTTTATGTTGCAAGTTCAAGTTTCACGAAAATCTATCACGAATAACGGGTACTTTACACGAAGACCAATATATATTTATGATCATATCTCGCCCATTTCTTCTTAGAATGAGAAATGATTCGGACAAAATTTGTAGAGAAAATCAAAACACACATTTTATGTTCAACCAATTTGTTTTCGAAATAGTGCCGTTTATAAGATAATGTGGAAAAATATTGTACAGCCAGACAGGCCACAGATGGCAATATGGCGCATGTGCATAGTATGCTGGATCCCTAAGGCTACAAACATACACTCAGAATATGTAATATTTATTGCTTGTCCACTTCAACAATGGTTGCACCAACGCTCTCAATGTTCCGTTTATACGTGTATTACCTGTCTCTTATGCCTTGTGTACATAATTAAGAGCAGCATTAGGGTGCTTAGAAAAGCTGAATATAAAGGAAAACCCGCGGCTCCATAAAATCTGCGGTTGGCAAATCGCAGTTAACGTAGAATTTCTGCACCACCATCTTTCGACTGTCCGTGACGTTACGTACTTTCATTAGCTGTCGTCCTTGCAATTAGTAATTCTATTTACAAGTCATACTCATTCAGATAACGTAATCCTACCATTTGTTTTACCACTTTCTCCGTTACATATTACACGTACTTGCGCGAAGTTTATAAAATGAACACATAATGCGGACGGCATGCTCCACTGTTCACGTTTCGTGTCTTGGAACATTCGACAAATTCTAAAGTATTTTATATTGTTGGAGCGGTCACGTTACAATTGTAAAATCAATTCGCAGAATTCAGGAATTTGCGAAATACGGTCCGTAGAACAATGTTATTTTTCCGCAATGGACATACTGTACTGAACCCACATACATCTAGCCTGTTAGCTCATCATCAGGTAGCTGTTTTAAAAATTGCTGACACCATTGCTCATATATTACTGATGACGTTACGTGTTGCGCACAGCGCCTGTCACGGGATATCTTGGCTGAGCTTGGCTCGCTGTGCTATAAGCAACCTTGATCGGCGCGATGGTAGCAGAAAGGCAGCGCAGGCCATGAGGGTTGCAGGAAGTTGAGGTTCCCATATTTCAAGACAATTGGTACAAGAAGGTAGTAATGTTGTCAGACCTACGCACCGGCCGCATTTACCCCCAGGAAATAATCCTGGTACTCTTTTCTGTTACAGGCTGAGTGGACCCCAGAAGGATTATGTCAACGAAAAATATGAATTACACCATCAGGAACAAAACCCGCGACCTTCCCGTTTGTAATGCAGTGCACCACCGCGTGCCCCGATAACAGAAACACGTTGTATTTTTTAAATTTATATTGCAGTGATTCTGTTTGCGATTCCTTGCTTCACATTTAAAAATTGAAAATAGTTTCTTACAGTGAGTAGGAAGGACCCACCTATGTTCATATTCACATGCGTTGTACGATTCAAAAGTTTTATGTAATGTTTATTACTTCACTTATATGAATGAATGAATGTGGCTTTTTTTTTATGGTCTCAGATGATCCTGGCTTTTTCACTTGTACTTTCCATTGTTCACATCTTACAAAACACAGATTTAGCTAACAGCAATCTCTTCTAATAGAAAATCACATTTACAGAAAGGTTTCCATGTTGTTTGATAAATGTGAATATACTGTGCAATTCATCCGTCTTCCCAGTGAACGTAAGTGGTTGCGACCAGTGGCGTACCCAGCAATTTTGTTCCTAGTCTGGGGTTCTGGAGGCAGCTGTAATTTCGTACAAGAAATTTCATTTCATATAGTAAAATCTTCTTAATTTTTGGTACTTTAAGACTATTTATGATGACAACCTATTTATTTGTCATTGCTAATGTAAAACAATTGCAAACTTAGGTAGTTTTAGAATTTTACTGCCTTTTTTCCAAACATATTGGGGTGCTGGCGTCATAAATTAAGCAATTTTTAACAGTTTTCACAATCGGGTTGAGTTTGGCACGATTTTGGAGGGCCTTCAGAATTTCGGGGGGGGGAGGGTTTGAACCCCCCCTCGGTACGCCACTGGTTACGACTCCAGTCTGCAATCCTTATGAAGTCCTGATAAAGGTATGGTGTATGATTTCGACACAGTGAGGTGTATCTGCTGACATTTCACAAGCCACACTAGATCTAGTAATTTATAGAGCATGACCCGATAAATCCACAAGCACTTTCCGAGACACTCCCAGTAGGCCTAATACTGCTCACCGAATACAATATTGGCACAGTCCAGAAATTGCCCTTTCGGAGTTGACTCAAAGATTGAGCTCAAAAATGTAACAACTACATTCGACAATAATGACATCTAGCGGAGCGTGTTTCAACTAACAAGTGTGCCGGCATTGTCACATGTAGTTGCTATGTTTTGAGCTCAACCGTAATATTAACTGCAAACGGCAATTTTTGAGTTGTGCCACTAATGCATTCAGTGAGCGATATGAAACCAAAATCCTCAATACGGCCTCCATATCAAATTACGTGGGTACTTCTGTTCTTACCTAGAATATGGTCAATAGCTCATATTACAGAACCAGACTACGCCTCTTTTCACTAATTTTGAACAATTCACGAAAGAACAGTCGCTCTTATTCATTCTGTTCAGCTGTTCATGACAACAGCTCAACAGACTACATCTAGTAGGAATTTTGCAGGAAATACAGTGCAGAGAAGCCTGCTTATAAGGCATCCCTTTCAAACCAGGTGCGGCGTGAGGTTTTCACAGCGTCGTTGATGAAGATTACTGTTCTTTGGGTAGCGCAAGAAGAATGTTAGGATACCCTGAAGATGGCTGCAGAAAGCTCCTCCGAAACGTCGGTAACTAATTATAAACAGACACGGATTTATATCCCAGAATACTGTAGTCTTCCTTCAGACAACTTTGTAAATTTATTACACATCCTAATGAATGAGAATATATAAGACCTCCCTCCTAACTGAACCATAGGCTTTTTGGAAGTCCATAAATGGCTGATGCGTTGCCAAATTGTATTACCATTTTTTCTCAAAATAGATATCATGTTTCACCCTGATCTTGTTTCTTGATTTACTTACAGGTGTTCTATCAACAGAATACATTTTACCTAATAGAAGATCAGTGGGAACAACAAATAGGAATTGCGTAAAGAAACCGGCCGCTTCACGCGTTAAGGACACAAACCGGCCGCTTCACGCGTTAAGGACACAAACCGGCCTCTTCACGCGTTAAGGACACAAACCGGCCGCTTCACGCGTTAAGGACACAAACGTTCCATTTGTCATGAAACAGAGAAAAATCAAAACAAAAACATCCAACATAACCGAGATTCGATTCCGCGGGCTCCAGAACACGCAGCACGCGTTCTAATCACCATATGCCTACACAGCGAAGGCGCAGGCATAGAGCATACGTACGCCATCATATCCTGTGACGTGTCCACCAGAGTAGTATCCTTTCCCTCGAAGAGAGCGAACCTTGCTTTAGAACACGTGCTCTTCTAGCCAGACTTCGTTTTGTTTCGTAAAGTCAGCAAAACCACATAAAGTGAATTAAATATTCAAATTTCAGTGGTAGAAGCGGTCTTCGTTGTAGTCCTTACATTTTAAGTTATAAACTTTAAGCAATAAATTCAGAGCCTCTGTGTGTGCGTGTCCGCGCGCGCATGCGTGTTCTGTCTACAGAAAATTAACCATCTGAAATATTAAGGTCATTAATGAAAGCACTTATCTTTTTCTACGCTCCCCATTTCAGGAAGAGGATCTTTTTTTTTTCCAGAAAATTCCCATGTTTCGTCCGTTACCCGTCTGTGAAAAGTACCTCTGACAAAATGGCACATATATTAACCACTGTGTTTTCAAGGTTACAGGAAGTTTTCACGGTTGCAGCATGCTTGGCCCTTTGCAAATTTATCACTCTTGTTGTCTGAGATTAAGAGGTTAAACAGCCACCCGTTCATATAAGGCTAAAAAGGATACAGAGCAATTCTGGCACATGCGTAATGGCGAACGGAATAAAACCAAGTATAAATTCTTAATTATGCCAGCCGCGGTGTAATACAGTAATGGCAAAATAATGTTTTCCCCTAACGTCACGGTGTAGCTCATTATAAAAACATACTATACTAAGGGAAGAAGTCCCATGGATGAATTGTGAAGTGAGAGAGAAAACCAACAAGATGCAACAGATATTTATTATCAACACTTTCTCAACATGTTTCGGGCATCATTATGCCCATCTTCAGGAGAACAAGACGTGTGTTACTGCACGTGGTGTGCTGCGCTGGTTCTGCTGGATGTGGTTGGTAG
>Ga0131853_10025950_pt1 | contig 10547 bp, 5 predicted proteins | sample TergutLab28metaG_FD_92764 | JGI IMG/M metagenome (GOLD analysis project Ga0131853, IMG submission 92764) | Labiotermes labralis P1 segment gut microbial communities from Petit-Saut dam, French Guiana - Lab288 P1 (version 2) (version 2) | ecosystem: Host-associated > Arthropoda: Insects >... | reverse complement strand
TGAGCAATTTATACAGCATTAAATAAATGAAATAATTTGATATCTTTACAAACCTCTGTCCCCAATATCTATAAGGAACTTTGTATCTTTTGACTTTCGTGATAAATTCAGATTAAATAAGTAAAGTGAAATTTGGAAACTGGATCTTTAAAATAAAGAGAAAGTCCTTGAAGACGTACCACATCTCGAGCCACACTTCAGAAACATCATTTTTGATCACGAATATGTAAGGATTATTCTCCGAAATTGTTTTCGAAAAGTGAAATTAATTATTTGGAATGTCGGATGTTTAAGACTAAAGTAATTAGTACAACGCCTCTTTTAGCTTCCAGTTCCTTCCTACATCTTCTGCGGCTAAAATTTGACAAACTTTCGAAATCCGGTGCCTGGGATATTGACACGTTTCTTGTCATTGCTTACATGGATAGCCTATACATTTTTCCCCTTTTGGCTTACAAACATGTGCATTTCGCTGTAGAGGTTCCCGGAGTAGTTATTTCTAATATCACAACCCTTTCTTCAATTCCTCTCCATTTTTTCTGCCATTTTTTAACTTTTGATTGTGGGGTTCCTATTAAAACTATTACATTTTACAAAATTTGATAAAGTACCAAGTTTTTAGGAAATATATAGTTTCGAAATGTCCCCATAAATAGATATCCCTTATTTTCGAGGATATCAGTTTCTACATACAGTTCAACAGTGAAGGTCATGTATCTACGCAATCAGGAAGTTTTACTAACTCTGAATTTGTAACTTCATTTTTTTCTACTTTGCATATTGCAGATGCCGCTGCACTTATTGGACATATTTGTTATCATTTCTCATATTACAATCAATTAACATGTTACTGTCGCAAAAAATTACTTTCCCTAGCGACGGAGAGATAATACCACACATTTTTTTATGGAATCTCGGTCGTCTTATTTCCATCACACTCTAGTGAATGTAATTTCCGATGGGATTTATCCCAAATCTGAACATGAAGCTGATCCACTGGAACTGAAATTCCTCAACGTCAGTAATTAGAATAAACACATCTGTAACAATAGTGTCCTCTGGTAACGACAAAAGGCCGCTGTATTGCGCAAGTGAAGAGAAACAGTTAAGTGTTTATCAGTGTGAAGCTACAGGATGTTTAGCAGCAGCGTTGTACGATACTTGTGCGTGGTAACCACTGAGGTCTGCCCAGTACTGTACGTTCTGCAGTCTCCCATCAGGTAGCAGAACATGGTAGTGACCTTTCGTGTGATGACCATCACGAGCTTCCACGTGACCGAAAAAAGTGCCATGTTTCGGGTCCCGAACCTGGTACCCAAACTGGTACTTGGCAGCGTACTGAAACAAATAGCAATTACATTGAAGGATACAATACGTGTAAGCATATATTCTTGGAAACAATTTAAGAAACCTAAAGCGTACTGGATGAATGTTAACCGCAAATGTAAATCAGTGTAATTTTGCTTATATTCACTATCCTGGCTAAGCTGTTTTCATGTTGAGCGCTTATTCCAGACGTTCTTTATTGTGTTCGATTTACCTTGTGCCTGTTTAGTGTTTCTGTTTATCTATTGTAAAGGTTGTTCGTTGTTAAACTTTCAGACTTGCGTTTGTGTCATATTGTTCCCATTTGCACTGTCACTTGCCAAAGGCGGGGGATTACTCAAGGTTTAATTGTTCATTATGTAGGCTGTGTCGGATAAAATGTGGTAAAGCATACATATGGCTGCACTTTGGAACGAGGCTGCTCCTACTGTAAGCACCACAGTATCCTGCCGCCTGAACACGCCGTTAGTAGAGCATGTCTTCATGGAGCGGGACTGAACGGTCATTTCCTGCCACAACTGATTGAATAAAAAATAAAAATAAGCCACATGGAATATAGCCACATTTATTTCAGGATTTACTAATATATGGCGTCTTATCCTACTTGACCGATCAACGCCCGCCCGACTCTTTAGTAAGTTTTTGTTAGACTTTCTAAAGCTTGTTATCACTGCGATCATTTGTCTAGCTCCCGTCATCGAGTGTTAAACCACCCCGACATGCGGGTAAGATGCAACGCTGGCAGAGCTATGGGAGGAGCGTTGGCTTGGCGCTTATCGGTCAAGCAGGGGGAAAAATACTCTACCTTATAATAGACTTAAGTTCGGAAAGCATTTCTTCATTCTCTCAATAATGCAATTTAAATGGGGAAATACAGCAAGGAAGTGTGTCATTATTTATAACAGCTTTTTCTAGTATTTCCAAATATGAAGACGCTTTCTTACATAAAATTTTTCTCGTATATCGATATATTCGTAAGCTGCGTTAATTGGCAACACATATATAAATACAAAAAGTTTATAAAATCAGGATAACTGCAAATTATCTCACACTTTTTTCATCAGAATAAAGACAACAGTGGAAACAAAAGTTTGTCTGGAAGAGCAAGAATCCTCCCGGCTCTATAAAATGGCCACCTTTGGTAAGTTTTATGCAAATATTTAGTGGTAATTGGACCGTATGTGACCATTACTTAACTGGATAGTTACTACAGTTACCACAGGTCTAACTGCAATACGCTGTACTGTTAAACTGTAGTTGAGAGTTTTTTTTTGTTGGCAGCGTCCATGTTGACCGAAGATGAACGTTTCGGAGAACTGCTTTGTCTCCATCATTACGGTCGATCCATAACTGACGCGTCTTATGGGCTCAGAAGATCGTAACGAATATGCTTGGACAAAGCCTCATGTCTTACAAAGTTATATAGTTGTTAGTATAGAATTTAAATTTCAATCTAGATTAACCTAATGTGACGTTTCTTTCCTTAAACTCAAATCGCAGACTAACTGTCTTTTTCGTGTAAAATATATAACTTCCACAATTTCCTTCAGTAGCGAGTAGCTCGAAGTACATAACCGAATTGTATTCCAGAGACAACCTTTTCCAATATAGAATGGCGGCCGATTATTTAGGAGCATTTAGGTCTCTATCAAGAGTCTGTTACAATAGCTCCATTGTCTAAGTATGGTTACGAACGAAAAGGGATGGAACTACGATAGTGTAACACGTAACCACTTGAGCGACTGAGCTGTTTTGGCCCTTACAAAGTGAAAAGTGGATTTAATTTCCTTGAAATTACAAAATTATATTCATAATTACGTAGTATTTACAACTTATTATATCACTTTTGTTGGTAATTATAACGTTGTGTTTTGGCTAGAATTTAAATAAAATGAAATAAAACACAATTAAACAAAACTTTGTAATGAATATGTCTATTAAGTAAATCCACACTATGTTCTCAAAATGTTTCCACCATTCCCACGGTGGTCTTCATCAGTAAAAATATTCACTCACGCCGCGTTTTTACACCGTGCACCAACACCACACTACGGGTACATACAGCACCCAGAAGATAAAAGTAAGAAATAAAGATACTTTTCGAAGAATAACAGAAGACGAAAGATAGGTCGAGAACGAGAGGCAGAGAAAAAAGCACACGACGTGATTGTGGGTGGAGTTATGACGGATGGTAGACATTTAAAGCAGCGGGTGGTAGAAATGGTTAAAGTCACAAAGTGCTAAGTGGAGTGCATTCCACTATGTATATACACCAGGAGATAAATTAGATGTGCTGTTTCGCGCGGTTTGGTGTAGACTCTGAGCATTAAGGCACACTTGAAAACCCCTAGTTTCCTCCATTCAAGTAGATTGCCATGGAAATTATTCCTTTTGCAGGCAGCACATGTTTTGCTGAGGTAGACTGTGTTTGAAATGTGTTGGCACACGCGCAGAAACCAGATTTTGTCTCTCGGCGAAACGGACGAGTCCATTTAAATCAGCAGGGGCGTCAGTTCAGTCGACTACTGGCAGCCGAGATGTGCGCATCAGCTTTTATGGTTGGTAGTAATGCTGGATACACAATGTTGCAAGGTGGTGTGAAGGGTACTGGCTACCCACTCCATTCGCCAGTTTCCCCTTCCCTTCCCCTCCCATGCGTCACCGTGTGCCATCACGTTTCAACTTCTTGGTATTTTGTGCAAGTTAACATAAGAAATGCCCGAGGTACTCAAAACACAGTCAATCTAACACAACTATATATTTTTAGGAAACGCTACATGTTTCGGATTAAATAATCCATCAGCAGGCTAAATACAGACTTAAATTGCAGGACTGAACGCAACTTACTTAACTATTAAGGCACTGCTGGTTAAAATAAAATACCCAAGTTACATTTTTTAATGTGTCGTAATGCGACGACAAAGGTCAACATTTTTAGTATACATGTTTGTCACTTACTAACAAACACTTTGAAGATACAAGGATTTACAGGAACCACATATTGGAGCTCCTGAATAAAAGTTGCAATTACAGTTGCAGCTTACTTGGAGGACGAGGATGAAGTTGCAAGGGACACCTGCGTGGTCAAGTAATTACAGGATGGTCGTATTTTAGAAGTTCGAATTTTAGACTTAGTAGTCGATTTTATTTAGATTATTTATTTTATGTGTAATATAATTTGTATGTTTCGAGTTTATTGATTTAGTAGATATGTGCTTTGCTGTTCATAAAGCTGAAAATTTCTTTCTGTCGAGAATCGAACTGCTGTTCCTCCGAAGGCCCATAGCCTAATCACTAACCGACTGATTTATCCCTGTTTCCAGATGCCAAGTTTGAGTTTTCAAATAAGTTACAAGCGTATTTTTTTTAAATTCTCCAGCTTTCAACTTGCACGATAAGAACTTCACTTCTTCGACACCGTGTTACGTACGGACACCAAACATTAATGCTGCATAACCTAAAACAAACTTCTCATAGGTGCTGTTGCCATTAATTGAATATAACATTCTCCGTCTTTCACAGAATATAAACTCTGGGGTTTCAGTGACTCGTATATAAACACATATTTACTTTATTTTTATATTCCATATTCCGTAGATGAATTGTTGCACAAAATGTTTTAAAGACCAAAAAGTTCATTTTAATTATATTGATATACATTTACTGTGTTATGGTCACCAACGTGTTTCGGCCAGTCATGTTATCATCGTCAGGATGATTTCTTTGAAAACATGAGTACAGTTGTAATTGAAATCTATCCAGACACATTTTAATCACAATTGCAGTCTTGTTATAGGAGAAATTACCGTAAAGATAGTAACATGACTGGCCGGAACACACTGGTGACATAACACAATGAAAGATAAAAGGTAAAGGTAAAGTGATCCCGTTACAGGCCCGGTGTGGCCCAGAGGGTGGGTAAAGGTATAGCTCTACTCTTCCATGACCGCGGCACTAGACGGGGGTGAGTGGTCAGCAGCACGCCTCGGCCGCACTTTACCCCCAGGAAAGACCCGGTACCCATTTTAAAGGAGGCTGGGTGGGCCCCAGGGCCGGTCTGGACAGGCGGAAAATCTCGTCCCCACCGGGATTCGATCCCAGACCGTCCAGCCCGTAGGTCAGTCGCTATACCGACTGACCTACACGGCCTACAATACAACGAAAGTACATTAATAAAAGTAAAATGCATTTGTTGGTCTCTAATGCATTTTATATATATTTACTTTACGTTAGAATACACTTCTATGTGACAGTGCCATGGAATTCTCTAACACCCACTCAGAAAGTATGGCTTAGGGGAAGTACTGATCTGTTAAAGCAGCCAGCACAATCATAGAAATGAAGAGAGCTCTTGTATAAAGTATTTGTAAAGCTATCTTTGTTTCTCCGTTTGAGCACTCCAAGAAGGATTCTTCTATAAACGCTAAATGTTAAACCAGCATTTGCTTAGAACGTTCCTTTCGTCTGAAATGTGTGGTCTGGTAGAAATTTTCCCGCGTACAAGAGTAAATAAATGTCCTGATGATGGAGGCAGCAGGGTCCTCTGAAACGTCTGTCATATTACCGGACAAAACGGCGTCAAACTCAAGACGATAAAATTCTTCATATTCACCGTCATCAGAAACTCAAATCTTACGTCTTACTTCGTCTGCAGGAAATAGCCCACCGACACATCACAATTTCCGTAGAATCTTATTCCATAAGAGAAATTTGCATGCTCCCCATTCCGAAAGGCATGTCTTCCCATCTTCCTCCTATACTGTGCATTTACAAAAAGTATTATCGGGAGAGAAATTTAACGAGACATTATGGCGCATACACGACCCCCTAAAAAGCATGTTGTCCAGTACCATGTGATTGGCCGGTAGAAATGATACCCTTTACCTTACAAATTAGTCGGCTTAGTGAGCTTTTTCGGTGCGTAATCTAGCTACGTTAAATTTCACATGTTCAGGTTAATTAAACTTAAAAAAAAATTAAGTCGTTTGTTACAGCAGTTGAATGTACAGACCTGTTTGGCTTGTTTTGAAAACCGAGCATGTAAAATGAAGGATTACTGCTGTGTTGTCGCAGGTTTCTTTGAAGTTTGTGCCACTAATAAACTGACGTATGTTACGGCCGTAATGAGGCTAAGGATTTAAAGTCGTTCGCATTAATCAATTTTCCCGATTTATGCAGCTGAAGGAGAAAGTTCGAAAAATTCTGAACTGAGTAAAACCGGAGTAATTGGAGAGAGAAATGTTACACCGTTGCCACAATTTGATTTGTAGGAATTCTATTTGATTGCCAAATAACTCTCAAAAGAATTCTATTTCCATTGGTAACCAATTTTTATGTTATTATTAACGTGTAATGAAACAATAATTTTTCTACTCAGATACGGGTCCATGTCAGTGAACTTTTCTTAAAAATCAATTATTATTTCATTGTAATTAGGCTCGAAATATTCCGAAAACAAATATTTAAATAAGTAAGGAAAACCTATAAATTGTAATCATGAAATAATGTGAAATGCCAACTTGATGCGACGGCACCATCCGCACCGTACACACGACCTACGCAGCGGCTCTCAAGGTCACCACCCATCCAAAAACTCGGTGCAGAAAACCATATGCTGCAACTCAACATCTAATGCTCCTGATGATGGGCGTGTGTACCCGAAACATATAGAGCTAAGAATACATCAATAAAATTACCTTGTTGCAGCAAGTTGAATTGTACATTATTTCATGAGGAAGATGCACAGTCAAACAATCCTTAAATTATAATCACTTTACACCAATCTAATGTACCGTTAGCAAAAGTTACACGTTTTATAATGTGAATGTGGACCGCTTTCCTCTGCACTTATTCCATGCAGCAAATAGGCCTGGAGGACTGATGGTATCGCAGCTGGTCAAGAAGTATCCCAGTTTTTATCAAAAAGCTGTAGGCTTTCGCAGAGGTGCTATCGAAGGTTCTGATTTTAAGACTTGACGCAGTGTAATTTGGTGTATAGTTACTGACGTGCAGCTTGATGCATCCATCTAAGGATTTGAGCGTTTGTCTGAGGCCACTCAGTCCCTGAAGATAAGGCAGGAAGCTTCTCTGAAACGTCAGTAATTGTTTACTAATCAGCGCTGGAGCATATCTTAGGGGACCTGAAATTCAGCTGTCATCACATTGATAAGAACTCCAAAGCGCCACTCCTGAGATACTTTGATTTAGACTCCACCTTCGCTCTAATTTCTTTAACTGCAAGACACATTTTCACTTCGTCCTCTCGTCTAAGCCTGGAAGTCCAACTTTAATATTTGCCACGTGTTTAACACACATATATATAGATATACAATGATGTATAAGTCAAACAAAAAAAATTTTTATATTTATTATTGTATTAGGGCAACATATAAAAATATATAAGAACATATGAGAATCGAAACATGTTGCCCTAACAAAATAATAAACAAAATAAAGTTTTGTAGTGTTTGTAGAGGAGAGGAGAGATGAGGAGAGGGGGGCGTATAGGGTCTTGGTGGGGAAACCGAAGGGAAAGAGACCACTGGGGAGACCTAGGCGTAGATGGGTGGGTAATATTAGGATGGATCTCCAGGAAGTGGGATGTGGGTATATGGACTGGATTGGGCTGGCCGAGGATAGAGACAGATGGCGGACTGTTGTGAGTGCGGGAATGAACCTTCGGGTTCCGTGAAATGCGGGGAATTTCTTGACTAGCTGCAAACCAGTTAGCTTCTCAAGAAGAACTCTGCACCATGGAGTAAGTAAGTAAGTAATTGTTTGACTTATAAATCATCGTATATCTATATCCGAAAGTTCAACGTAACTGTTACGTTCATGTTTTCTAACTACAATATGTACCCATATTTCGTCAGCCCCGTACATCTTTTTTTATTATTTGTACTATTTTTCTTTAATAGTAATGTGTAATCTTTGGCTTACGTTCTTTGGCTCCTCTTGCTCATCACTTTGGTGAAGACTCTGTTGCTGCTGGTAAAGGGACTTGTATACTAAAGGTGCATATTTCGGTTCTGGAATTACGACTTCTGTGTGTTTCCCCACAGCATTGTTGCTAATTGTATAATACGATTGACTTCCAACTTTTTTTTCCTCTCCAGGCTGGTCACCTTCTTGATGCTCTTCAATTGGTTTCGGCGTCACGAGCACCGACTTGTCCTCCAAACTGTCTCCCAGTGTTTGCTTAAGTAGCGCCCCGTACGTTTGCAATGGAGTGGCGTGGTACACTGGAGCTATTGGTTGTTCGGCTGCCTGAAAAGCGGCTAGGATCTGATTCTGTTCCTTCTGTGGTAAGTTCTGATAATATTCTTGTAGTTGCTGGGTTATATACTGAGCATCGTTCCCCGATAAAGCTGTCTGTTCCAATGTATCTCCTCCGTGGGCTAATACAGACAGTGGGAAGTATTGATACTGATACTTTATGTTACTTGCTGGCGTGTAAAGTAGAGACGACTGGCGGCTGATTCGAGAAGTCTCTGTGACGCCCTCCGGCTGTACTTTGTCTGTAACTTTAATTTCACTAGCATCTTTTTTGACCGAAGTCACTTTCGTAGGTAGGGTTGATCCAATGAGAACCAGAATAAGTGAGAGTGTCTGTAACAAGAAGAAACGTACTGGTAACAACATAAATAAAACAGTGTTTCGCTATGGCCGTTCTAATTCTACGTTTTATTTCCCAGTCGATAATGAAGTAGGTTCGCTTTCAAATTGGATCTCTGCAACAGAACTAGCAGGTTGTGTTCACGCATGCACTCACTGCCAAAAAGCGAAGTGGCTCAAACCGTAAACTTCTTACCTGTATCGAGGAGGTAAGCTGTTCATATCTTGGCAAACCGAACACTTTAACGCAAACTACTTGTGGTCTTCCTCAGTCGGTGATGTAAGTACCGACTTTGACCATTTCGTTCCATACAATTCCGTAATCTACATTTAGTAATCATTCTACTTACCATCTGACGCTGTAGGCTTATGAGGGAAGCTACTAAGAATGTCGTGAAAGAGACAATATAAATATAAAAGGATTGTTTGACCGTGCATCTTCCTCATGCAATAAAGCAAAATGCCAACTTGATGCAACTAGGTAATTTTATTGATATATTCTTAGCTCGACATGTTTCGGGTCATACGCCCATCATCAGGAGCATTAGATGTTGAGTTGCAGCATATGGTTTTCTGTACCGAGTTTATGGATGGGTGGTGGTCTTGAGAGCTGCTGCGTAGGTCGTGTGTACGGTGCGGATGGTGCACGGTGCAGAAAACCATATGCTGCGGCTCAACATCTAATGCTCCTGATGATGGGCATATGTACCCGAAACATGTCGAGCTAAGAATATATCAATAAAATTACCTAGTTGCATCAAGTTGGCATTTCACTTTATTTCATACTGAAGGACTCTTTTTTTCTCTAAGCGCATCAGTGACATGTCTTCAAGATGAGAATACGGTAATGATTCATGCCCTTAGGAGAGGGTAAAACTTCGTAGAGTAGTTTAAGTTTATAATATTCCATCGTTTGCATTAAGTAACTGAGATTCAAAATGTATGGACTCTTTTAAACTACACTGAAAATTTAAAATGGGATTGAAGATTTTTTAGGGAAGTTGTGGACGAATGATATAAAATATAGTCTTTCATAATGTAGAAATTAACAGTGTAAACATGTTTAAAGCATGTAAAAATATCGCATCCGACAAAGATGGATCTCGATTAAATAAATGATGAGAACCGAGCACAATTGCTTATCACCAAATGTTATTCAGACTTGGAAAATGAATATGTCTTTGGAAATAACCTTGAATTACAGCTAATGACATTGATAGTTCACGTCTTATGAACAGCAACTGTACTCCATGAACAGTTGATATCAACCGCTGAAAATTATTCCACACGCGACAGACATAGGTCTAGAATGGATGAAAATATTGGGTGCGTTTTATAGAAATAGGTGTTGGGAATGGGTATTGATTTCACTGTGCTGGTTGTATGGCCTAGTGGTGAGGTTATGTGAATTCTGTAACGAAGCTGTGATGTAAACTGTTAAATCAGAGCATTTGAGATACATAGAACTGAGTTCAGAATTAGATAACTTCGCGTGATGCGCATGGAATATGTTGGTTTGTTTCATACGATTTCCAGAACAAGCAGCAGTATTTATATCATTATACGGTATCGATGATTGGTCTTCTTGTTGGAGAATCTGAGAGTTA
>Ga0131853_10025949_pt1 | contig 10548 bp, 10 predicted proteins | sample TergutLab28metaG_FD_92764 | JGI IMG/M metagenome (GOLD analysis project Ga0131853, IMG submission 92764) | Labiotermes labralis P1 segment gut microbial communities from Petit-Saut dam, French Guiana - Lab288 P1 (version 2) (version 2) | ecosystem: Host-associated > Arthropoda: Insects >... | reverse complement strand
GGCGGACGCTTGTGAGTGCGGTAATGAACCTTCGGGTTCCGTGAAATGCGGGGAATTTCTTGACTAGCTGCAAACCAGTTAGCTTCTCAAGAAGGGCTCTGCACCATGGAGTAAGTAAGTAATATATAAGTAATCAACCAAATTCACTAAAATGTTTATGACATATTTTATAGTACATCATAAACATTGTAGTGTATTTTGATGGTTATTTATACATTATGGAACTGTTCTATAATAAAAAAACTAGATGCACTAATTTCTGAAATTTATTTTTGGAATAAAAATCTACATGTTTCGGACAGTTCCTCTGTCCATCATCAGGAGTTTTTTCACTGTACACACAGCAATGGTATATGTCATACAGGTTTATTGACAGCTTGCTCGCAAGCTGTCATCATGGAGCAAGCTGTCAGCAAACCTGTATGACATATTCCACTGCTGTGTGTACAGTGAAAAGCTTCTGATGACGGACAGAGGAACTGTCCGAAGCATGTAAATTTTTATTCCAAATATGAATTTGAGAAATTAGTGCATCTAGTTGGGTTTATTATAAGAATTTATCACAATGCACGGTCACCTGAACGTCAAACGTTTGATCTGATTAATGAAAGGAAGATGGGACGTATGAAAATAATTAATGCCCAACAGGCAAAATCTACATACGCCTACAAGAACACGAAACAAAAACTACTTAAAATGAAGACAGCCGTCTGGTTCAATGAAATGTGTCGACTAAACCACCTAACGCCCAAATACATTAACATCACCGTCATTCATTCCATTGGCATGTGCAGAATGCGACGATTCCTTGCCGTTCTCAGGAGCGTCTTCCATTCCTCCCTGTTATGTACTTTTTCCTGCCACCCTTCTCCACCAACTATTCTTCCATCTTCTCCCACCTCATCTTGCCGTCTATTTCTTGGTCTACCTCTCAATCTCGTTGTTCCCAAATTCATACATAATACCCTTTGGGGAATTCTATTTCCTTCCATTCTCTGTACATGCCCAAACCAACATAATCTATTATAGTAGGTTTTTTAACACTTGAATAAATTTTTTATTGTTTAATATCCTCCAATTTTCTTTTTCATTTGCATTAAACATCACCGTCATAAAAAACATTGTAGTGCATTTGGTTGCTTATTTATATATTAGAGATCCGGTTAATGCACGGAGCAATGAACATATTTAAATTAGGAAACTGAAATCTTTACATGCCGCCTGCCTCCGTGGACTGCAGTGCGTTTAGGCTGACTATAAACTTAATGCCGCTTCCATTCTTGGCAACAGATGAAATTTAAACCCGAGCATAGTTCAAACTTTAACCCTTTCTCCCATCATCATGGCCTCCCCTGGAATATAATCATATCCAACAAAGGTAGCATAACAAGTTTTCTTCAGCGATGTGACGCCGTGTAGTACGGCACTAGATACTATGTTTTCAGTTAACACCTCAAATGTACCAACTAAATGCCCATATATACAGGGTTATTCAAAATGATTGTCGGGGTTTTAACAACTTGTAATACACAGTACACTTGAGATTGGAGTATGTAGTTGCACCGATGGATCTAGAAACTCTCAAAGAGCACCTTTAAGGTATGTAACAAATACTCGGAGTGTTGTTCTATTAAATAAAAAAAATATATACCCCTATCTCAAGTGTATTGTGTATGACAAGTTGTTAAAACACCGACAATCATTTTGAATAACCCTGTATTTATGTAGCAATGTTTATCACATTCTTTCTACATGTATCGGTAGGCTTTGCAGCATATTCTGGGAGGGCTAATCGTATTTATGCTCAAAACCATTTTTTTATAAGATTGTTATCTGAGGTGACTTGAGTCATACTTGCGTCATAGAATACAAAAAGCATATAATCTCCTGTTTTTTCAGCCGAACAGGATGTAGGAGCAACACATAAACAAGGCACACGTGGCCTTCTGAAGGATTCCACACCCCAAGACTCTAAACGTATTTCAAAACTCGGTGCAGGTGTACTGTCACAGTACCGTACTCACCGCATAGCAACAGTCGCCCAGACCCACAAATACGTAAACGCACTATGAATAGATGTTTTTAATTATATATTTTGAGGTTTATAACGAAGCGACAGTTATTGTAGTACAACATTTCAATCATTGTATATAATATTGTTAAATAATGTATGCATTGTTTATTCTATGACGCAAGTCACCACAGATAACAGAGCAGAAATACGAGTAGCTGTCCCTGATTATGCTGTATAGCACACTGAAACATGTAGGAGGAATGTGATAAATAAATAAATAAATAAATATATATATATATATATATACAGAGGGTGCCAAAAAATGTATACACATTTTAAGAGATACTCAAGCAGTAGTTCGCCGTAATCAGAAGTGTCCAGACCCTGATGGTAACCACTTTGAGCACCTCTTGTAATTGCAGAAGTCAAACGTGACTTTTATCCATCTTTTGTTATCGGTATAAATTGAGTATTACCATTTTAATACAGTTTCTTTCCTTTCTTAAAATGTGTATAAGTTTTTGGCACCCTCTGTGTGCATATATATATGTGTGTGTGTGTGTGTGTGTGCGTGCGCATGTGTGTGGTGTGTGTGTGTTTGTGGGGTGTATGTGTGGGTGTGTGTGGTGTGTGTGTGTGTGTATGTGTGTGTGTGGTGTGTGTGTGTGGGGTGTGTGTGGTGTTTGTGTGTGTGTGTGTGTGTGTGTGTATTTACTTGGTACATTTGAGGTGTTAACTGCGAGAATGCATAGGACCGAAAACTTCAAAACTTTTTTCTTTTTTTGACGTTTTGCTGACCGTGCATCTCAGTATATTTATCTCAGTATTTAACCAACTTTATGCACAGAATTTGTTTCACAATAAGTCTTATTTCATGCCTCTACATGTTTCGAACACATGTGCTCGAAACATATAGAGGCATGAAATAAAACTTATTGTGAAACAAAAATTTTGTGCATCCAGTTAGTTAAATACTGAGATAAATTCAAAACCTTGTTTTCAGGTTTGTTCCAAAATTTTTCCATCAAACTACACGGCGTCGCGTCACAGAAGATAGTAGTCCTTATACCCACTACCGTAAGAACCCTGTCGCACAATTCGGTGCTATATTCATTATAATTTGAGCTACTGAGGGAATTAAAAAAAAACACATAATTTGAACTGACGTGCAGACTTTATTGATTAATTTCTAAGTGCAGAGAATGACTGCCGATGTATTGAGCTTTCCAAAAATTTAGAGTTGAATTACTGTAGGTAGAGAATTATTGGAAGGGGGAGATTTAGGAACACATTGAAGAATACTGTCTTCCGTGATTTTACGTTGTGTAGTCTGGTGTCAAGGTTACGACGTTTCGGAGGAAATGTCTGCATCCTTCTTCAGGGCGTAAGAAGATGGAGACAGGGGTTTTCGTTCGGAACTTGGAAAATTGCGTACAGACTACACTTCCAAACGTACCAAAGAACATCAAACTTGAGACCTGCGCTCTCTGGGGTTTTACACAGCGTAGAATCGTAGCCTTTAACGGACTTTTCGCGAGAAACTTGAGGTCCCATCTCGACGAAGTCAGGACGTATTTCATTTAGAATATTATTTTTAGGGAAAAATGAAATGGTATATGGACTTTTCTCTGTACGTCTGGACCCTTGAAGATGGGACCGATAAATTGTCCCGAAACCGGCATTTTACGTTGCGTAACATCCCCGAAGAGCGCCTATCTCATGTGCACCGCAGCGGAAGCACGAAGTCACGGACTGTAAGCATGATATTCACCGCCTTCAAAACCCCAAAATTCTCCAATAACACGTTCTGTGTGTCACTTACCGAAATCCGCCCTGTTGTAATATTTCGGACAACTGAATCCGGCTTTGTCGAAGACGGCCGTCATGTCTTGGATTGGGCCACTGTAGAGACACTGTCCATCCGCCAAGACATAGAGATCGTCGAACATTTCAAAGAGTCTCGAACTTGGCTGGTGAATGGTACACACTATAGTTCTGCCGCCTTTAACCAAAGACTTTAGGTGGGTGATCACTTGCAAAGACGACGAACTGTCCAGGCCGCTGTAAATTATCCAGTAAAGCCAATGTGTAGGTTGAAAGTAGCTGCCTTTTGATACGCGACACCGTATAGCCTGGTACACATTTACCCTGACGATGGGAGCAACAGGTTGCACCAAAATATTTTGGTAAATATCCACCAGACTACACAGTGACATCTTAGAAGATGTCTTGATGGTCAAGGCTTTGATTAACTTATATCTCGCTTAACATGCACATGGTCACTTTGTCAAAGAAGTGATTTGTAATCGTTCGTAAGATAAAAGTGAATTTCCCACGCCGTTTATAAGCAGAAGGGAGTGGAGGTAATACTCCACATATTCTGTCCCAATACTATATACAGTTCAATCGTAAGCTGTACCCACCACCACCACCACCACCACCACCACCACCACTACCCACTTAAGAATTCCCAGTAACCAATTTATATATGGGGCCGGTTCCTTCACAGACGTACAGGTTAATTTTCCCCTGTGCTGAGCTAACCACTTTGTGACGAGGTGGAGGTAAAGATGTGGCGCCACCTGTTCATCTCAACCTTCGTATCAAAGGGGAAGCGCCCCTGTCACTATAGCCTAAGGAAATAATACCTGGTACATTCTGATAAAGTGGCTGGATGGTCTCAAGAGCCATTCTGGAAGCGGTGGTAAGCAGAATGAACAAACAGAAAAGCTCTGGCCCTTCTTGTAGCCCAGCCTAAGAGGTTACACATTCATCCTTAAGATTCTGGTCTGATATACAGGCATAGAGACAGTTTATTTCGACTGAGGTGTTTTGTGATTTTCCTCAGTCATTTCAGATAAATTCCATGCATGTCTTAAGTTAGGGTATGATCACATCATTTCATTTTTTTTTTCCATTTCATTCAGTAATCATCCTATGAGTTCACGCATTGTAATTTAAGAGGAGCTGACTTCATTGGATGCATCCCGTTGTGTTTGAACGATTAATTAATCAATTAATGAATGAATGAATTAATTATTAAACGGCCATCAAAAATTCTCACCTTTTTTAAAAGTTTTTTTAAGTATGGTCTGGTAGGGCCGAAACTTGTAGCTTATTATTACACAGTAAGTATATAGTTCGGTTTGATTATCTTTTACTAATTAATTTACAAGTCTGAGGTACTGAAAACATTGCTACATGTGCCTGTACAGCGTGACTAATTCATTGTTTGCCTACTTGATAAATATATGTTTTTTTTTCGCAAGATTTGTTGAAATGTATACTGTCTTCGAAAAGTGACATGGTAAGTTTATAGGGATTTCATCACCTGGTGGGTTCGTCGAAGAACATGACCGGAGGGTTGCTGAGAAGTTCTTGGCCTATGGAGAGCCTTTTCCTTTCGCCTCCGGATAACTTGCCAGCTCGTGTCTCTGCTGACTTCGTTAGGCCCAGCAGCTCCAAAATATCATTAATCTGTTATAGTAGAATTCGTGATAGATTAACCGCTGGGATATCACGGGCTGTTCGTATGTATGATGAGACGATAGGAATTATTAACATTTAAGTTCAAATGTATTCATCTGTTAAGGGCAGGCACCAGTACCGGGCCACTGAGAACACTACAATAAACCTTCGGGTTCAATGAATGGCATGTCATTTTTTGACTAGATGAACAACGTACGCCTTCTCGAGAAAGACTGTTCGTTATGGAATTATTGTCGTGTCAAAAAAAAAAGGGAATTAACAAGAGTGGTGTGGATTCAGGTCTGCAGCCTGTATCCCCCACCCCACCCTACGTACTTCGCATACCCCCTCTACATTAACACAAATAACGAACCGAGGACTCCAATGAAAACAAGTAAGAAAAGCACAAACCAAGTGATAAGCAGGTGGTAGGAGGAGTAGACAAACATAGCGAAAGTAGCTGCTAGATAGATGGACAGAATATAATTTGTGTTCATTCTTTCTCTGACCCGACTTTCGTTATACATCCAGTGCCTACCCTCACTTTCGACTTCAACAAGTTTCGTGATGAGCATTATCCATGCTAACTTACTGTGTCACTTCTTTTCTTTATCCCTACTTTGGGACTTAGCTTGAAGTTTGCGGCGACTGCAAGTGTCTCCCTCGTGGTCAGGAGATCCATGAGGTAGCAGTTTTGTGTGATGTAAGAAGATTTTTTCCGGAACTCCTCCGTGTCCCTCTCCACGCCGTTAACGCAGATGGATCCTGTCACACCACTTACCCTGTAAGTAAATAGAAAATATTTATATCGCGTCCGTATGAATCGTAAGTGATGGTTAAGATCCACCGAATCTCCTTCTTGGCTATGAAGTCAGGCTGAAGATGGTGTCACTTATGTTCCGTTTTCAAAAGTTCCCATTTTCGAATCTGGCCAGGGGATCGGGTAAACTGAATGAGATTTCTCGTGGTTTTCTTAGGTCGCTACTCAGAAAATGCTCGATTGGTTCCTCACATTACTTGTATTTCATACTTCATAATTATTATATGTGGCTGTACAGCCATAAATCGGGAGAGCTCAGTTGGTATAATGATTATGGTAGGGGCGGAAAAAGACAGGAATTATGGTTTGATTCCAAGCAGGCAGGAGACATTTTTCCCTCCTCCAAAACCTTCCGTGCAGATGGGGGGCTAACCCAACCCCCTGTTCAATGGCCATCGGGGAAGATTTACCCGGGGGGGGGAGGGGGGCGGGTAATATGTCCGATGCGTGAAGCTGACCACTCACTTCCATCTAATGTTGAAATTAACCCTTAACCCGCTAACGTGGAAAATATGGTGAGCTCCTAATAATGCCAGCAAATGGCAGATGGGATTTAACTCGGCGTTTAAAGGGTTAAAAGTGAGTGGGACTGCACCTTCACTTTTCCATACGCCGTATTTGAAGAAACGTTGGTGGATATGAGTAGTGAGTTGCGCGCGGAAGGTGATTCTGTTGCACACGGTGTGTGGCAGGATGTGTACCAGAAAAGTTCTGGGTATGGTACAAAGAGAATAATTCATAGGAACTTTTCGGGAATGTCATACTGTGCTAGCTGAGAGGAGATGTCTGACACGTGTAGATATCGAAAAGCTAATGGCTGGAATCGTTGGTAAAGAGTAGTTTCCCATGTAATGATCCGTCATTTGTTATTATGTAACAGGATTACACAAGGAAATGCTTACATAGCGTGCCTCTAAAGTCGCTCGACAAGTTATTTCTGTTTTTACATATCAAGTGTAATGTGACCTTTGTGCCACTTTGTGTACGCAAGTGGAAATGTCCAACCTGATCCGAAGGTCTGTGACAGTCTTGAGGAACGCCACTTGCCTTTTGTTTTTTTTTTTTTGCGAAGTACAGTCTGAAAAGAAATACATTATTCTCTGATATTCGAACCCAATTACTCGACACCAAGCGGCGTAACCAACTTTCTCATACCTCTTGTAGAATTCAGTTCAGTTGATATTACCAAGACATGTGTCATTAAGGACCAATTTGATATGATCCCCATAATTTCATCTCGGCCGATCCCGATGGCCGCACGGTCTAAGGCGTAGATCTGTGACTGCTGGCTTATAGGGATTGCGATTCGAATCCCATCGGGGGCATGGATGTTGGTCTGCAGTGAATGTTGTGTGTTTTACAGGTAGAGACCTCTGCGACGCGCCGATCCCTCGTCCAGAGGAGTCCTACCGTCTGTGTATGTGTGTGTCACCCTCTACACCTACAATGGGCAGGTTGAAGAGATCAGACTAAAACAATATTCCATCCCCGTCTTCTAAATGGTCACTTTCCAAATTGTTTCATTATAAAAATTACGTGTAAGTTTCTTGTTTATTACATTACTTATGATCGGAGTTTGGGGGCGGGGGGGGGGACATTACACTCCTCTCAGTTTTGGTCTGCGCCGAAAATATTTCTGCTTAACTGTCTCTGAAAAGAAATGCCCGGGCGAAGCTCAAAAATTCACTGGGACATCGCATTTCCGAAACAATGCACCGGACATAAAGAAGGAAAACGTTTGCACGTCAGCCACTGATGTCCGTGAAACTAACACATGTGATCGACCGGACGATAGTATCTAAAACGGGAAATGAGCCAACGATCAATAGTTCCAGTACTGTAAATTACGTCCCTGACTTTTTTTCTGTTTGTCACCCTACTGGCCTAGTTAGAATATTCAAATTACGCGACCTGTAAGACATAATGTCTCTACAGCGGTGTAGATTTGGCTTACTGTCTCTAAGGTTGTGATACAGTGTAGTCTCATCGGTGGATACCAAAGTTTCGGAGAAATATCCTGCCTCCATCTTCGGGGCCGAAGTGAACATTGTAATGAATCTGATAAGTTACAAAGGCAGTTTGCCTGTCTACTACTTTTCGCGTCCTACTCACTTCCATCCTGAAGATGGCAGCAACATCTTAATCCTTGCACCGTGCATTTCTTAGAGTTATTTAGTTAGCACACCAACTAACGCACATAATTAATTTTTTTTTTACATTAAAACATTTAAAATTGCTCCAACATGCTTCGATCCTAAGATCATCTTCAGGGAGCTACACTGTTCCTTGCTAACGTCACATTATTTTCAAAAACACTCACTGATTAATTTCCTTATATTAACTTGGTGCTGTGGCAGCATGTATTGTGTAAGTCGTACGCTGCTGAGAATGCGCCTGGCTATATGTGTCCCGCACATAGTCAGTCGCATTCTCAGCAGCATACGACTTTAGCAAGGAACAATGTAGCTCCCTGAAGATGATTTTAGGATCGAAACATGTTGGAACGATTTTAAATGTTTTTTAAAAAAAATTAAATGGCAGCAACAGTTACTTCTGAAACGTTGGTGTGTACATGAAACCACAACCCTGAAGATTAAGGTAAGGGTAAAGGTAAAGTGATGCCGTTACAGGCCCGGTGTGGCCCAGAGGGTGGGTAGAGGTATAGCTCTACTCTTCCATGACCGCGACACTAGAAGGGGGTCAGTGGTCAGCAGCACGCCCCGGCCGCACTTTACCCCCGGGAAAGACCCGGTACCCATTTTACAGGAGGTTGGGTGGTCCCCAGGGCCGGTCTGGACGGGCGAAAAAATCTCATCCCCGACCGGGATTCGATCCCGGACCGTCCAGCCCGTAGTCAGTCGCTATACCGACTGAGCTACCGGGCCCATCCCTGGAGATTAAAATAAGCTGATTAAATAAACTCTCTTTTCGTATCGGCTCCTTTGCAGGTATACAAGGTAGTCGTCTGATGACGGAGAACTTCTATGAATATAACATAAATCCGTGTTGCCTTTGGGGTATATTTGCATTCAACCTAAGGATCAAATGCGGCGGTCAAATAGTTGGAAGTCTTTGGGGGGGGGGGGGATTCCCGGTTCGATTGTAGATGGAGTCGGAAGCTAGCAGTCCTGAGTGACTGGTTGCACGTTTCTTTTAAATTTTGCACCCTTTCATATACGTCTTCCCAACTCATAACTCACATACTTCTCCCACTCGACAGTAAAAGCAGGCCCGTTACAGGCCCGGAGGGGCCCAGAGGGTTCTAGGAAATTAAGTTTCCCAGATTTCGTGACAACGGCACAGGATGGTGGTAAGGTTGTTAGCCTTACTCACCGGCCCCAGGAAATACTCCTGGTACTCATTTCTGTTAGAGGCTGAGTCGACCCCAGGGCCATAGTGCGATCGGAAGGATTTTATGTCAATGAAAGATCCACTGACACAAGTTGGGATCGAACCAGCGACCTTCCAGTACATAACTATACTTTAACAAGCTAGACAGTTTAGTATAATCTAACATTAAGGCGCGTTTGTGTAACCGCTGATGCAGTGGGAAAAAAATAAATATTACATATTGTGGGTGTGTGTGTGTGTGTGTGTGTGTGTGTTTGTAGCCTTAGGTATCCAGGATGCAATGCGCATACTCCTGTATTGTCTATTTTGGCCTGCCCGGCTCCGCAATATTTTTCCACATTATTTCATTAAAGGCAAGCCTTCCGAAAAATAAAATATAATATTGAACGTAAAATTTAGTGTTTAATTTTCTCTACAACTTTTGTCTCAAACATTTCTCCTTCTAAGAGGAACTGAGAGAGACATGAACAGAAATATCCATCGATCTTCATGTAAAGTACCTGTTATTCTTGTCAGATTTTAATAAAACTTGAAATTTCTCGACTTTTTTTTCGAAAAATCCTCAATATATTAAAACTTCTTGAAAGTCCGTCAGGTGGGAATCGAGTTGTTCCATGCGGACAGAGGGATGTACGGACGGACGGACGGACGGTCATGACGAAGCTGGTAGTCGCTTTTCACAATTTTGCGAAAGCGCCTACAAACATGTCTGTTCATCTAACAATGCAGACTTACTTGCTTACTTGCCTACTTACTCCATGGTGCAGAGTCTTTCTTGAGAAGCTAACTGGTTTGCAGCTAGTCAAGAAATTCCCCGCATTTCACGGAACCCGAAGGTTCATTACCGCACTCACAAGCGTCCGCCAACTGTCCCTATCCTGGGCCAGCCCAATCC
>Ga0131853_10025946_pt1 | contig 10549 bp, 10 predicted proteins | sample TergutLab28metaG_FD_92764 | JGI IMG/M metagenome (GOLD analysis project Ga0131853, IMG submission 92764) | Labiotermes labralis P1 segment gut microbial communities from Petit-Saut dam, French Guiana - Lab288 P1 (version 2) (version 2) | ecosystem: Host-associated > Arthropoda: Insects >... | reverse complement strand
CGGACGCTTGTGAGTGCGGTAATGAACCTTTGGGTTCCGTGAAATGCGGGGAATTTCTTGACTAGCTGCAAACCAGTTAGCTTCTCAAGAAGGACTCTGCACCATGGAGTGAGTAAGTAAGTACCGGCGACAGAAAATCTGTGCGAATGGATTTTGATAAATTTTAATAAATAGTAGGCCTTTATGAATTCGTATCACAGGTGGGTATTATTGCTATAAAGGGCCCTCACTTTGCATTGAGATCTATTACATGTATACATTTATTTGGCTGTACATTTGAAAAACCTAAAAATATTTCAGAAAAAATGTTTAATTTAACAGATGAAATATTGTCCACCCCCCTCTTTATTCTGGTATCAGTTTGTCGTTTCGCCGCTGTATAAGAGCAGATGGGTGGACAAACATGAGCGCAGGGCGTCTTCGTTTTGTACGCCTTCTGATAGCAAGTGTTAAGCTCAATAACAAACCATATAAACACTTTTATTCGAGAAACAGTGTGGGATCCTCCACTGCGCTGTACCAACTGCTGACGTTATACAGGCCTACCTTTCAGCAAGAACACTGGTGATAATGGTGTGGTGAATGGTAAAGTGTTTCGGAGCCCTGATGGCTGTATCAGCTGCTTAGGATATGTGGCTTTCAATGAGAAACATGTGGGACACGATCGGTCTGGAGCTCTGGTCACTGTATCAACTGCTTCAGTTACGTGGCTTTCAGTGAGAAACACGTGGGATATGACGAATATTGAAGGGGTTGGGGCTCTAGTCACTGTATCAACTGGTTAGGTTATGTGGCTTTCAGTGAGAAACACGTGGGATATGACGAATATTGAAGGGGCTGGGGCTCTAGTCACTGTATCAGCTGTTTAGGTGAAATGTGTTTCAGTGACAATCTTAGGGGTCATGACGATTGAAGCTGCAAGGTTCTTGGGGGGGGGGGGTTCTGTGATCACTGTAAGGCGGAATGACCAAACAAAACTTAGACGATGGACGGACTCAGAAGGAAGTTAGTTTTTTAGGTTCTCGTGTTGTGCAAGCTGAAACTGTCAGCAGCAGTACGTAAGCCGCTCTTGTTCCTAAAGTGTTCACTTGACCTCTCATCCATCGTCCTGCGAACTCTCCATCTTGCTCATTCCACCATTTGCATTTTGCGTGACGCCATATTGAAAACAGAAGGCTTATGTAGGGGGTTGTTGGAGGGGGGGAGCAGCTCATTTCCTCCCATCATGGAGTACGTGGCGTGGGAAGAAATGGACAAAAGGAGAAGGTGTATGTGTATAGGGTGAGTCATAAAACAATAAACGTGTAATAATTGGTCAACTACTAATTTCAACCATAAATTAATTCGATATACCCTTAGGTCTACACTACTACAATACCGGTGTTGTACATACTATGAAACACTTCAGTAAGAAATATGTATGAATATTATGCAGAAACCTACGTTAAAATACCGCACAAAAATTGGGCCCACAAAGAATTTATGAGAGAGTAATATTTAGGAAATGTTATTTGTTCTAACTCAAACGAGCAGAGACCTTCTTGAAAAGACTAGGACAAACACAAGTTTTGTAAAAATTTAATGAACGCGTAGATTATTTACCGCTTTCATAGGAGACCGCCACTGGTACCCATCTTGAGCCAGATGAATCCAATTCACACACTTAAAACCTGATTGTTTTAACTACTTTTAATATTATCCTCCCAACCACGCCCGGTGTTCTAAAATGGTTTCTTCAACTCAGTAAAATGTTCACTACCGCAATTATACTTATATATATCATTTCCCATGCGTGCTACATGTATCACATGATTCAAACGAAAACACAGCTTGATCTAGCTGAATTAAGGAACGCTTTTTTCCTCTCTCGTTTCACAACTACACATGTTTTGGGCTGTGGTCGAGCTGTGAATCTACCCGCTCCCTGACTTCGCAATGCGAAACTAAGAAACATACATCAGCTACACAATGTATAAACAGTAGAACTCCGCTTATTCGGATTAATTCGGAAGGCGAACCATCCGGATATGGAGAGAATCCGGATAATTCGATTTTTCTCTGAAAATAGGCTACATTAGCAGTCTGATGTGTGGAAAAAAATTCTACAAACAGCTGTTTTAGGCTACATAATTATTTACGTACAAAAGGAATCATTAATACATAATTCCTTATGCGTAATTGAAAACTGGGGTGGGGGTGGGGGGAAGTTCAGAAATAAAAATATATAATAAAATTGCAATACCAAAATGTTAACCCGAAGGGCCAAGCCGATCCGGATAACAAGCGTCCGGATAAATGGAACTTTACTGAATAAGACAACAAGCATAATATCGCAGATTTTATTGAAAAAAGGACGTTTTAATGTAAATTATTTCGTGGCTATACTCCCCTCATATCACGGCGTCCACAAGAGCCCGCCACGGGTACACCTACTACTCATAACCACATGAATCCAATCCACACCGTTACAGAATAATTTTAGATTCATTTTAATATTATCTGGCCACCCTTCAGTCGGGGTTTCCGACATATTTTTTTCGTAGTTCTTATCGATCGCATGCGTGCTGCTTGCTATGCCTATATTTCGCCGTTGATGTGATAGCCCAAATAACATTTGGTGAAAATCGCGCAGTACGAAGGATTCCCTGCTGACATTTGCACCATCATCCCTCTCCATATTCTTCCGTGTTAGGTCGAAATATTCACCTAATCGTGTTCGTCTCAAACAACCTCGGTTACACCTTTTGCTACTCATGTCCGTGCATTAACAAGCAATTACGCAACACAAACAAAAAGCAAAATATTACAATATATAATTTTACAATTAAAATATTAACACTTCTACTGCAACACGTTTCGACCCTCATTTCTTGTAAATGACGCCTGAACATGTAGGAACGATTAAAGAGTATATTTGCATATACAAAAGGTGTATTTGTTGGTGTCATGAATGAAAATATTAATGTTATCTTCGTAGCAATTTATAACCAATGAGGAAGTGAAAAGTGAATTAAATGGTGTGGCTTTAAATGGCATAATTTTTGTGTAAGTATTTATGAACTAAACTATTATGGATACGACGATTCCATTTCATACACACAGACTTATTTTAAATGACTATAAGAAGAGGCCGTCGTGAAACTAATAAATTACATTTGAGAATCCTTTACAATATCCACCATTTTGTAAATGTAGTTTAAAATGGAGTTTACTAAAATACGTTTCAATTTAAAATCCCAATGCCGAATTCAATAGAAATATATTCCGTAATCTTGAAAATAAAACATTCAGACGGACAGACACGGGCTGTAATATCCGTGTATTGCACAAAAGCTTCTACACCTCTGTGCTGCGTTTGGACTCAATTTCCAGCTTTATAGTCTCTGTTTTATCTATGGCACACCCTGTATATTTGAATGTGCGAAAGAACATTTTCGGGAAATGATATAAAATTTCGTTATCAAGTAACAGCCAGCGTTTGAGCGCTCATAGCGTTCTTTTCTGCCCCCTCATTAATAAGAATACACCTATCTCTCATTGGAGCCATGTCTACACGCGCCACGAATGACGATTCCATCAGAGATGTGTTTAGATAAACATCACATTCAGTTTGCAGTGGCTGCAGACAGCAACATATTGTTACAGTGTGACCAACAAATGCACACACTTCTCTAGAATTACGATAACGTTTTAATACGCCAACTCCTACATGATTCGGGCCTCACTGATCCATCTCAGTTGAGTGTACAGTTGTATAAAACAACTGTCCAACCCTGCTACCATTCCCAGTATACAGAACTGTCGCAAGTTTGCCAATGTAATGAGTATAAAAGACAGGCACGTGCATAATAACTAGAGCAGCCTGTAGGTTTGTTTTCGCCTCACACACTCATTTTCTCTACAATTGCACTGCAGTTTGCCACAGTCTGATGGACACTGTTGCTCTCAAAGGACATAAGTTATCAATGTCACTGACTTGTGGGATATGACGTCGTGTAAAAGGTGAAAAATCCCATTACAGGGCTGGACAGGCCCTGAAGGGTTCCAGGAGGTTGAGGCTTCCAGATTTCAAGACAATCGGCACATGAAGGTGGTAAGGTTGTCAGCCCTACGCACCGGCCGCCTTTACACCCCAGGAAATGTTCCTGTTACTCATTTCTGTTAGAGGCTGAGTTGGACCCGGGGCTATAGTGCGATCGGAAGAATTATGTCAATGAAATATTCCAATGAAACTATCGGGAATCGAATCCGCGACCTTCCGGCTTGTAGCTCAGTGCCTCAACCAACTGCGCTATCGCGTGGCCCTATGAATAATTTAACTTTATGAGCCGAGATATAGTATTCAACTAGGCTACGAACTGGACGGCCGGGGTTAGATTCCCCGTATGAGCAATACCTTTTTCTCATCTCCAAATCCTCCAGATGCCTCTGGGGCCGACTTAACCTCCTATTCAATGGGTACCACAGTTCTTTCCCGAGAGCAAAGTGGCTGGGGTCTTAATTTGGTCACTTGCCGTTATCTGGTACCGAGGTTAGTAATGCATGGAGCTGTACCTCCACTCTTTCAAAGTGCTTACATCGCGTGGACAGGAACAACTTCACTTTTCAACACAGGTTTATTTGGCTCTGAAACTTTTAGTGTATTTTTATGTATCCTGGCCAGATTGTGCAGACGCATTGGATCCACACCTCAACAAAAAAAAAAAAGTTAACACTAAACTCCATGGAGCTTAGCCTTTATGCACCATGCATCCTATATATAGGACAGACGTACCGCTACTCCCCAGAATACACTTTCTATATATTCAGTCAACAAATACATTTAATTATTTTATTAGACTTTCTCTCACCATTGTCGTTTATTCCTCCAAAAAATATCGTGTATTTCCTAATGTTACCCTTCTTGGTTCATAAAGTATTCACATTTTACATAAATGGTGTGCTAAACTGTAAATGTCCAGCTCCAGGGCCAAAGGGTTAATCCTTCCTAAAAAGCTAACAGGTCCTCAGCTAGTCAAGAAATATCATGGAACCCCAAGATTCATTACCGCATTCACAGCAGCCCACCACCAGTCCCTGTCCTGAGCCAGATCAATCCGGTCCATGCTTCCCCAACCCGCTTCTAAAATATCCATTCTAATATTATCCTCCCATCTAAGCCTAGGCCTTCAAAGTTGTCTCTTTCCCCCAGTCAAACCCTGTACGCCGCTCTCCTGTCTCCCATACGTGCCTTATTTACAATATTTCATAACATTTTTGTACGGTGAGGCGTTTTAGCCTCTCGTCCAACCACCAAGCTGGACTACCACTCCTTGTTGGCCGTCCGAGGCTGTTTGTTCAACATATTCGCAGCTAACCTCCATATGTGGAAGCCGTTCCTGTATACGCAGTCTCAGAACGTTCCATTTTAATGACAGCAACTCAACTATCATGACCACGCTTCAAGGTAAAAAGGTAAAGCAGTCCCATTACAAGCCTGAACAGGCCCAGAGGGTTCCAGGCAGTCAAGGTTCCCAGATTACGTGACAACGGCACAGGATAGTGGTAAGGTTGTCAGCCTTAGGCACCGGCCGCCTTTACCCCCAGGAAATGCTCCTGGTACTCATTTCTGTTAGAGGCTGAGATCGACCCCAGGGCCATAGTGCGATTGGAAGGATTTTATGTCAACGAGAAATCCACTGACACCAGCTGGGATCGAACCAGGGCCCTTCCGAATTGTAGCACAGCACCTTAACCACTGTGCTACCGCGGTCCCCACGCTTCAAGGTAGTGCATTTTGTACAGTGGCTGTTCCCTTTCCTCATTGACGTCCTTCACATAGCCACCTGTTTACGAAGCGCTATTTATTAGTAATGTTTAAAACGATACAACTCCTACAGAACCGTATATGTTCGTCGTACTGCTTCGTTTCTGATCAGACGTTTACTGGATGATCTAATTTATCTGTTTATCTATAGAAGACAACGCAGAGAAGCAAGATTCATAGAGAGAGAGAGAGAGAGAGGAACAGATCTCAAACGTGGATAATCAGAGGCAAAAGGAGAATGAAGGACAGACAGAAGGAAGGCAGTCATACAAAGAGTGAAGTGTACAGATCTGTATCAGTATGGCGGACTTGCAACACCCCCCCTCCCCGCCCGGACTGGCAATACCCCTCCCCACACACACACCCTCTCGAATTACACAGCATACAATATACGCAGCGGACACAAAAAGAATTACAACGCTGTCTGATGAAATACGTGCAAAAACATGATAAGTACATAACCAGACTGCAATTACAGTTCTGTATCGGAATATTACAGTGCGAAGTAATCAGAAATGGTGCGGGGGAGTGTGCCGGTGTACCGAATAACGAAAGTGCGCCAGAATGTTAATATGACTGACTTAATAACGCTTGACGCCAAGAGTATACAGGAACAAATCGCTATATAAATATCGCTGCGTTTCACATTCGTAGTCAATACAATCGTAAAAGCGTGTGATTGGAAAGTCAGCTGTAGCCATGACAAGAGCACAATGAAATGTGACGCAATTCTGTTGATAGGAGGTGTTTAGGTAATGATGGCTAAACGAATAAGGCTGCAGTTTCTTTGTTGGATGGAGACCTGCGTATTAATTGCTGTCTACAAATATTTGTGATAACGCAAATATATTGCACGAATATTACAGTAGTTTTTATAAATAAGAACACACGTACATTTTGTTTTATACAGAGGTTATGAGCATTGTACATAGGGTGGGAGAAAAGGATGTAGCGGGTTTATTGAACTATATCTGAGAAACTGGACACAAAATGGAGGGAAAAACTTTAATAAATAAGTGTTTCCCAAATATTTTTACTCGCGGAACCCTTTTGGCGTACGTAAATATAGTGTGTCCGGATGATACGTATCCAAAATTAAAAATTTGTATCTCATAACTGATATTAGATAGCTGCGAACACATACCGGTAGCAAATGCAACAATGTATTGCATGATTTGACCCTAATTATACTGAATGTCTCTCGCTTCGTGGGTACAGGTGGTTTCTTAACTCGTTTATACGAAATAAACACATAGCCAATTAAAAAAAATCTTGCGATCAATTTTCACAAAGCATTACTTACTTACTTACTCACTCCACGAAGCAGTATTTCTTGAAAAGCCAGCGGTTTCTCAACTAGTCAAGAAATTCCCCGCATTTTACGGTTCATTACCGCAATTACAACAGCCCGCCGCCTGTCTCTGTCCTGAGTCAGATCAATCCAACCCATTCCCCACATCCCACTTCCTGAAAATCCATCTAAATATTATCCTCCCATCTATGCCTAGGTTTACCAAGTGGACTCTATCCCTCAGGTTTTCCCACCAAAACCCTGTATTCACCTCCCCTCTCCCCTATACTAAATAAACATTATTCCTTTAATTAGAAATAAGTAAATTCTAACGTAACCATTATGGATTAGTACCCCCGCATCCCTTGTGAACTGTTCGCGGATCCTTTGGGATTTTTAGAATCAATTTCCTTAGTTTTGTAGATTGTTTTACCAGAAAACCTCTACGACCTGTGATAAACTGCTGTAATGGCGTAAAGTTCCGCATAATTAGCAGGAATAAAGCACCAATATTTGTTAAAATTCCAGCTATAGTGCTGCTCATTTTCAGTTCTTGGTTGCAGCCTGGGCAGGCAGCACAAACTTCAGACACTCCCACACGAGAAAGCCGTGATCTCTCAAGTGCGGTGAACGTGGTGGTCATCGGAGTCGCCAAGTTGCGAATTAAAATTATAAGAAAACTTCATATGGGCCAATGCACCGCCCTGCAGAATCCACAATTTCTCACATTTTTCACTCATTCCTTCCACAGGGAAGGGGGTAAAACGAGACTTTATGGGAAAAAGTTTATATGAGCAGTAAAGTGGTAAGAAGTGAAGGGCTGGGGTGAAGGCGTGAGTACAATATATGTGGGAAAAAATGCTGGAAACTACATACAGTACTTTCTTACCGTGGTGTTGTTTAGCTTTTGTACATGTTGTATTTTAAGATGTCTTGTGTGTATTGTTGTTATTTGTCTTGTGTGTATTGTTGTTAGTTGTCTTGTGTGTATTGTTGTAGTTGTCTTGTGTGTATTGTTGTTATCTTATGTGTATTTGTTGTACTATGTGTGCATTACTGTTTTTACTTTAGATGCCGGACTGCCGGCTAGAAGTCAGTACTCGGAAGGTCCTGCGACCGGCCACCTCGACACATGCTTTTCTCGGTTTCCCTGTGTCTATAAGCAAACGCTCAGATGGTTCCCAACATTCCAAGTTGCCACTACATGCTTCTCATGTAGCCCTCCCGACTTAAATTTAGTAGTAACCAGTTTCATGTTTTGTATACATGTAAAATAACCACTGCCACCGGGTGACAAACCAATTGCAATAAATAAATATTCTTCTTAGTCTTCTTATTATTATTTATTACTTATCCCTCATTCTTCGCAGTTTCTTACCCAATTTTCCCCAACCTATTCCAACAGCCCTCATGGTCCACGACAATCATCTGGTTGTCTGGCCCTGTCACAACAAACCAGCAAACGCTACAACAAATGCGCGCCTTCCCATAGCTGCGTCGTTCGGAGCAAGTCCAAAGTTCCTGACACCCTCTCTGTGTCTAACTTCTGGGAAAGTCACCAAGCATAACTCGCACAGCTTCATCAGCAACTTAAAATATTTAATGTCAGAATACCGAATAAAAAATCAAAACTTTTAACAAGATATAAAAAGCGCTTTTTGAAGGAAAAAGGAAAAGATGAAGACAACGGGCAAGGGAATGATGGGGTTGGAGAGTAGCCGAGAATAATAAGAATAAGCTTAAGGAATACGGGCGATAGCACAGTGGTTAAGGTGCTGCGCTACAAATCAAAAGGTCGCTGTTTCGATTCCAGCTGGTGTCACTGGAATTTTTCATTGACATAAAATCCTTCCGATCGCACTATGGCCCTGGGGTCGACTCAGCCTCTAACATAAATGAGTAACAGGAGCATTTCCTGGGGGTAAAGGCGGCCGGTGCTTAAGGCTGACAACCTACCACCATGCTGTGCCGTTGTCACGAAATCTGGGAACCTTAACTTCCTGGAAATCTCTGGGCCACTCCAGACATGTAATGGGACAGATTTACTTTAAGGAATACGGAAACAAATAACGCACAGCATTAATAGAGCAGATGCTAAGTTTTACCTTCTTATTTTTAATAATATACTTGAAATCAATAAAAGAAATGGGAAGTTTGTTGTAATACGTAATAACTTAAAAAGTAAATCCAACGTACAGTATCTAGGAAGTGTGTCATCCCCGTTGTGTGTGTGAAACTTGGAAAATTGTACGTAGTCAAACACAACTGTGTCACATGAGGTGTATTTAATGACTATGTAATGGACAACTACCTGTTTCGGCTCATGAGCTCATAACATTCTTCCTATTATTTTTATCGCCCCTGGCAAACGTATCAATAACTTTAAAACCAGAAAATCATATGAAATATCCGTACTATAGGTCCTAGAATCTAAGTCACCGCTGTTTTTATGTCCTAGAACGAACCCAAATACTTCGACCTCAGTCTTCAGACGTCACGAAACAGATGCAGCCTCGCAAACAGCGAGAAATGACACGTTCTGCATATAACCTCTTAAAGATTTCACCTCCAGATATCCCTATCGCCTGCTAGTCCCCTCCATCCTGTTATATTCAGCAGTAACGATAAAACCCTTCTGATGTTATATTTCCATCTCAGTCGTGGTCTTCCAACAGGTCTTCTTCTACGGAATTCTCAATCCAGTACTTCTTTCGGTTTCATTCAGACTATATGACTGACCCACTGCATTCTTTTGAACTTAATACATCTTACTATATCAGGTCCACTTAGCAATTCATGGAGCTCGTCAGCATGTCTTATTTCCATCCTCAGCTTTTTCCATGGAATCCTACAAAGCTGCTTATTATTATTGTCCTCAGAACATTGTTGCCTAGCTTCTGATGACTCAGTCATTGGCCATGTTTTGCAGTCATAGCTTAGTCTTGTGTATTCCGAGCTTATCTTTTCTATTATTTTGTAATACTAAAATACTTTAGTGTCCTATAAACTGACAATGTTGGTTACAAAGTCTACAGCACGATCCACCTACTTCAAGTACGTATGTATTACAACATTCGTGAATGTATATTAAATTATCAGCCAATATATCAGTTGACTGCTGCCGTGCTACATTGTACAGAGTGGGGCAAAATACCCTCCGTACTTTCAGTAGGGCATTGTGAAGGGAGGGGAGGCCGTAGAAGGATGGGGTTGGGCTCGAAAGGTGCAGGTATTTGAAAAGTTCCCGTTACAATACTCCGCAGTCGTAAAGATGGTGTGGTCCAACGAGCAGCGCGCATTTGCCTTCGAAACCTACTTTTCGCAAATTAACTCTATCGTAGCGGTGCAGCGTGCGTTCCGTCCTCGCTACCAAATCCGCCCTCGGGACAGAGTACCGGACCGAAAATCCATTCTGTTGTGGTTTGAGAATTTCAGGGAAACGGGAAGTGTGT
>Ga0131853_10025944_pt1 | contig 10550 bp, 6 predicted proteins | sample TergutLab28metaG_FD_92764 | JGI IMG/M metagenome (GOLD analysis project Ga0131853, IMG submission 92764) | Labiotermes labralis P1 segment gut microbial communities from Petit-Saut dam, French Guiana - Lab288 P1 (version 2) (version 2) | ecosystem: Host-associated > Arthropoda: Insects >... | reverse complement strand
ACATGCCCAGCCCATCTCATTCTTCTCGATTTTATCACCCGCACAATATTGGGTGAGGAGTACAAATCATTTAGCTCCTCGTTATGCAATCTCCTCCATTCCCCCGTTACCTCGTCCCTCCTCAACACCATGTTCTCAAACACCCTCAGCTTCCTTTCCTCCCGCAACGTCAGCGACCAAGTTTTACACCCATACAAAACAACACACAAATACGTCTAGTCTTGAAATTTACGGTGACAACCGAGACTAACACGTAACTTGTAAATGCTGTTTGCGAAAGGCACAGATATAACCGACTTTAATTAAGCATCGCGCTACGAAGGCATCTAGGGGATGTGGAGGTACAGCTCCGCCAACACTTTAACCTCAGCACTGGGAAATGGCCCCCGACACCCGCTGAAGATTAGACTGGGTGGGCCCCAGGGCTGCTCTTTCAAGTAAATACCGATTCAACTCAAACACGGCATCAAGAATTAGCCGTGTTTACAAAATCTGGTCGGTAATGCAGCTAGCTTAGTTACTTGAACACAAAACGTGGCCCTAATGCGCTCTACTTCCTCCGCACGGCGGCCAGAAAAAACAGGTGCCACTCAGCAACACCCCTAGACGATTTTTCGCAGCCAAATCTGAGCCATTCGTTTCCAAACGAGCTGCTGCAATTGTGGGACAAATCGATACCAAAGAAAAGAGTTGTGCCTGAGAGAGAGAGAGATCCGGGTACTTCATATCTACTCTTTTGTTCTCCAACAGTGACACTGCACTGACCTTTCACTTTCTCTTTACGCCAGGCCCCACCCACACGTGCATACAACACGAACTGCGGCAGATTTGCACTTCTGATCCTGACGGAGGAAAGAAAGGACGAGAAGAAGGATACGGACAGACACAATGAATCGTGACTCACGGGCGGTGGAGCAGGTAGGGCGGGCGAGTTCAGGTGGCCCGGCCGCCCCAGCCAGAAGAGTACAACGGACGGCAACTGAGCAGAAATCTTTGAAAAGTACAAAAAATTATTTTCTGCGCTAAACATATTTCAAATTATTCAGCCAAAATACAAGAATGGTCAATAAAATGTTGTCATTTTGTAAAATTCATAATTTGATAGGGGATTGTTGGCTCCAGGCTACGCCACTGCTCCCATGCCTCATCCGGAGGCTCACGTATACGGCGGGACGAATCCGCAGGTTCGACGGTTGGCGAGAGACTGTAGTCGACAGCTGCCAGGCCACCAACCGTGACGTTAAAAAAACTGCTGGATTAACCACGCCAGCGGAGCGCCTGCCTGCCCCAATGTTTTCCGACAAGGCAGTAAAAAGTACACAGGTAAAGCTAAGCTGTCCCTGTCCACACCACGAAGGCACAGGGGGGAGTACAGGCGTATCTCCACTCATTCTTCACCTCGGCCCTAGACGGACATGAGTGGTCGAATTCACGGCCCGGGGAGAGGCCCATGTTTCGACTGTCCGATAGATTCCTACAGCCGGAGCAGATATTATGCATAAGAAAAACATGTCCTCCCCTACCCACACCCTCAGCCGCCGAGTATGCAGCGTACTTCTTCTATCGGCCAAGCTATCTCGGCACCAAGTGACATTCAGTAAACAATTTTAAAACTAAAACGAACCGGTGTTTTAGAGATGAAATTACCTCATCTTGCGTTCATGTCATGCACCGTACAAATTGGTGGCCTGTACTGTCGCTAATACCTTGTCATTCCAGCGGGAGAGACGACAGTTTTTAATGGGTAACTCCGGGCAAAATGCCCGTACTTTGATTGGGTCCTCCGACCGTCGGAAAAGGGCTCTTACAGGGCTGACGGGCCTGTATGTTACATCGAAGACAACACAACATCCCGCGCCTGCGCACAGCAACTACTGGCTCCACAGCTACGACTCACCGCCACGTTATATTTGTTTGTTAGCACAAGCTACGTACATTACGTACTAGGATAATGTTCCCTGCACGTACAGCAAAGCAAACTTACCGCCCCTCCAAAGACGTGGAGCACATTTGCCCATCTCCTGTATCCAGTCTGCTCGCAAGTCGCCAAGAGAGACGATCCGTGTTCGCCAAAAGTATCGGGCTGTGCCCGTATTCCTGGTAAAAGCGTTTTACTTCCTGCATCCTGAAGATGGGTTACACCGTATAGAGACTAGGCAATGGAACGGACTACCGAGGAATCGTGGTTCCATTTCCAAAACAGGCAAAAGATTTTTCTCGCCTTGATAGATGCCAAGACCCAGATCTGTAGCCCACCGAGCCTGCTACGTAATGGATGCCGAAGGTAAAGCGGCCGGAGCCTTAACGGCGATCACACACCATCCAATGCCGAAGTTAAGAACGTGTGGAGATAAACCTCCACTCCCCATACGCCTTCATGTAAAGAGACTACTGTAATTTTGCCTCTGCCTTTACCCTGAAGGTAAGCGCAACAATTAAGAGTTTTAGGTTTATCATGGTGGTAATGATGACGATACAATTCTTTAGGATGTCGCGCCGTGCTGACCGACGAGCGGTTCAGGGTCTGGCATTACATCTTGGACTACTAGACCCTGAGGAAGGCGCCTATCTGGAAACAATCAAGACGGGGTCACAACCCAAAAGACTTGGGTCGCTATGGAACCCGGAGTCTCCTCGAAAACGCTGGTATCGACCTACACGGCGTCACAAACCACATGAACTAAATAAAGACCCTTTCTCCCATTTCGTCACGGCTGTTAGCGGCTGTCGTTACGAACCTCATCACAGCTGCTTTATGGTCTACAGGTTTGCAGGTTAACGAACGCATAATTATGCTTATTAATTGAACGTTAACCGTTATACAAGATAGTGCGTTTCTGTGTAGAGCTAAACAAGATGTTCTCATTGCAAAAGGGGCGGCAGCTACTTCACATAAACCACAGGGTGGAACGAATATTCTTGCACGGTTCCGACGAGACAAGATACAGATACGCGTCGCTTGACGACGGGGATACGTTCTGAGAAATGCGTCATCAGGCGACTTCGTTGTGCGAACGTGTACTTACACAAGCCTAGATAGTATAGGCTACTTACACACCTAGGCTATATGGTATAGCCTATTGTTTCAGGCTACCAACCTGTACAGCATGTTACTGTACTGAATACTGTGGGCAATTGTAACACAATGGTAGTATAATCTTATGGGACCACCGTCTTATATGCGGTCCGTCGTAAACCGAAACGTCGTTATGCGGCGCATACCTGTACTGGTACGTGCCGACGTTAGTGTTCCCTGAGACCCTGCCACGTAGTATACGAGGGCATTATTTTATCTGACAACCGTGGCGAGTCACTTCCTGTCGGCTCGCTTCACTTGTAAAAACTTCGACGTCTAATGAATGTGTTTGTTAGATGTGTGTCTGCGAGCCACGGGAAATATTACTTCCAGCGTCTTCTCTAAATATGGTGAATAAAAACGTAACATTAACTGAAATGGGTGGACCCCGACTCACCGCAAACTGGAATAGCGGCTAGGGCGGTCCTGCATGCCGTTACACGAAACGTTCTGAGTGGATATTCGCAGAGTACAACCAAAAAAGATGCGACTTTTTCAATTTCTTTATTTCTGTAAGACGCGCTACATGTTTCAGACGATTTTTCCGTCCATCATCAGGAGCTCAAAACTGCACATTGAGCGTCAGGTAGCAGCACTGGTCTGACAAATACCTGACGCTGTATGTGCAGTTTTGAGCTCCTGATGATGGACGGAAAAACCGTCTGAAACATGTAGCGCCGTCTTCCATAAATAAATAAATTGAGAAACGTCGCATCTTGTTGGTTGTACTCTGCGAATACATTAGCGATGCACGGACCTATGAATGTTAAAAGTTCTGAGCGGAGTTGTAACAAGAGTTGCCAGATAAAATAATGCCCCCGTATTTTGCTGTTTATAGAGACACATAACCGTACAACCCCCTCAGTCTTGCACATGTTAAGCGTTGGTATGAAAACAGATCACGTTATAATTAAACCCAAAATTGAAATGCGTGTCAATTTGGGGAATTCTGTAGTCCTCACCAAATGCTTTTCGGACGATCAAGTCAAAGGCGATTTCTGGGGAACAGAAGCGCGCAAGTCTGTGTACAGTAAAACATTTAAGAGACGCTTCGAGCGGTAATTAAGCAACCGCAGCACCAATTTATTATCCAACATTAATTCCTAAAAAAAAAATAATCTATTTAACGACACCGTACCTTACGAAATCTAACAGCAATTTTAAGAAAGAAAACTTCAGCTCCTCAGAACGGTTCTGTCAATGCTGTACAGAACACCACTTCGGACATATCTGCCGTGACGTCAGCACATAACTGGCACACCTAACAATATGGCCACGCGATGGCTGGACTCTATCCATATTGTACGTTGCCTCTCTACAATAAAAACTTACACTGTTTATTCTGTACCTACATCTTACGGTATCTTATTACGGACTTTGTATTCCCAGCTACCTACATCACAAAATCACTACACAAATTGGCCAGCCGCCATGTTACGGTTTCATGTCCCACAAAAAAGTCAAGCAAACAAAACTCACGCAGTTCTGCACGTTAGAATAAGGTAAAGCAGTCCCCTGTACAGGCTTGGACAGGCCCTAAGGGTTCTAGAAGGCTGATGCTCCCAGATTTCAGGACAACTGGCAAATGGTGGTAAGGTCGTCAGCCTTACGCTCTGGTCACCTTTACCTCCCAGAAAAAATTCCTGGTACTCATTTCTGTTACAGGCTGGGGCGCCCTGGCCGTTATACCCCCGGGAATGTCCTGGTATCCATAGTATAGGACGCTGGGTGAGCCCCAGGGCCGGTATGGACGGGTGCAGAAAATTTCGCCAAGTAAACAGCCCAAATAACCTTCTTACAGCCCGTCAGTTACTGTACACACCGCTCGGAGTGACACTAAAAGCTGCACATTCTGCCAAACACAGTTTATTTTCCATTCCGTACAACCGTTACAACAAGCCGCCATTTCCCTATGCAGAATTCACTACATGGTCCTTACAGAGTGAACACGCTGCGCGAACTGCGCCCCTCTGGGTTATTACGTGGCCAGCAGTGACAATAAGGAATTAATCGCTGCGTAATAACCCGGAAGAGTACAGTTCTCTTCTACTTCGCAGCAGAAGCGTGAAATCACGCTCTGTTCTCTGTGAGGTACGAACAGAATTGTTACGTACGTAACACGGGGGTGAAGTTTTATCCTGTCTGTGTGCAACAAACAAACTTTTCACACTGTATTTATCTCAGTATTTAACCAAATTGATGCAAAAAATGTTTGTTTTAAAATAGGTTTTATTTCATGCCTCTACATGTTTCGAGCACATGTGCTCGAAACATGTAGAGGCATGAAATAAAACTTATTGTGAAACAAATTTTGTGCATCAAGTTGGTTAAATACTGAGATAAACATACTGAGATGCAGCACGGTCAGCAAAACGTCAAAACTTTTCACACTGTAGTAACAAACCGTTTCAGTTGCCAACAAATGCAAAGTTCTACTGTCACGTTTTTCACGAGTCTGTTAACAATTCACGTGCAAGGGATGAACAATATGAACGTGTCCATATTGTAAATCATAAAGTCACAAATTCGATGTGCCGATCTTTTTTAACGTTTAAACGCAAAAGCGACCGAAAAAGGAAGACGATTTAACAACAGTGCGAACGAGTGCAGTTTGGGGCCTGGCTATGTTGCAGTTCAACTGCTTGGCACCGCTCACGGACCAAAGAACGGCACGACAAAGGAGCTACCAAGAACAACAAACAGAGCCACTAAAGAATGCATTTGGTTTCATTACACAGCACTATATGTACTACATTACACAGCACTATATGTACTACATTACACAGCACTATATGTACTACATTATTTCTTACAGCGTCAAATAAAGAGATCAGGCATACGTATTTCACTTGTTGTGTATCATGTATTGTGGTTCTTTTAACTTGTTTTGTAATGTGTGGCTGTGTGTATGTGTGGGTGTTTTGGTAATATGTGTACTTGTATTTACTGTGTTTTGTATTGTTTGTACTGTGTTTTTCTATTGTTTCGTTTATGTATATTTATTCTTATTTGTTTTGTCTGTACTAGTGTAAGGACTAGTGCCACCGAGTGACAACTCAATTGCAGTAGGTAAGTAAGTAGGTAATAATAACCGGAGGATGGGGGGGATAGGCATGACCCATCTAGAGGTCGGATTCCAGCATTAGACTGTGGGGCTTCACACAACCAAGATAATTGAAGACAGCCTGTCCACCTGACCGCCACTTTGGAAGGGGCACAAGACGGGTTCTGTTACAATACAAGGAGTACTGCCCTCAAAACACTACAAAGGAAGTGGAAACCAGTTGTGATACAGCTCTGCCCCCCCCCCTCCACAGCAAGAATCGAACTGCGGCCCGCGACACGTGTTGACACTAAGCAAAATGCCACTGCCCTCACGGAAATGCAGACTGGTTCACGGTTCGTAAAGAGCTCTTCCGCAGTAGCTTTAAAACCAAGACCAAGAAGTCAGAATGTCACCAGCGCCAACAAAAATGTTTTCTGGTTACAATTCGCGCTCAGACAATGAATACGGCATAAAGAGGGCTATAATCATCATCCCACAAACCACGCTGCACGTGATTCATTAAAGTGGTTCATCTGTCCCGCGAAATGTACCTAATTAGCTTCGTCATGGCCCCATTGGACAGACGTGACTGTAATCTTATACTACAGGCCTCCATGAAAATATAGCGGGGAAAAAAAACAACATTTGGTTAAAACTGGACAACAACATCGGTCACTTCACGTGCAGACCCACCCACCTACACTTAACAATGCCGACAGCAGTGCGCAACAGTAGGCAGCTCCACAACAATGTAAAGGTAGCCCACAGTTCCGATCCCATGGCAACAGCAATTGCATGAACGCACCACACATCTCGTGCTGTTCAGTTGGTTGGTTGCACAGATGTCCGCCAGCGAGATGCTATTACAGTCGCTGGTAAGCAACGGAACTTGGTGTTCAGTAACAATGGCACTGCCACTACGAGGGTATACTGCACTTGGCGTAAGGTGAGACCGGTTGAAACTGAACCTTTCCCATTCGCCAGCACATACCGTGCAAGTGCCTACAGTAACTCCAGGACGACGAGTCCTTCTTGGAAAGCCAACAGTTCCCCCATTGGTTGGTCAACAAATTCCCCGCACATTATGGAACACACAGGTTCACAACATCCCAATACACGTACCTATCCTGAGCCAGATCAATCATCCGACCCTACCTCTTTCACTTACTTACTTTGTCACTCACGAAGCAGAGACCTTCTTGAGAAGCTAACAGGTTCTCAACTAGTCTAAACATTCCCCGCATTTTATGGAACTCGGAAGTTCATCACCGCGTTTACAAGGGCCCGGCATGTTCCTATCCTGAACAAGATCAATCCAGTACATGTCCCCCTATCCCACTTCTTGAAAACGTATCTTAATATTATCCTCTCATCTACGTCTGGATCGTCCAAGTGGTCTCCTTCCATCAGGTTTCCCCACCAAAACCCTTTATGCTCCTCTCCTCTATCCCATACGTGCTACATGCCCGACCCATCTTACTCTTCTCAATTTGATCACCCGAATAATATCTGGTGAGGAATACAAATCACTAAGCTCCTCAATCTGTAGTTCTCTCCACTCCCCTGTTACCGCGTCCCTCTTAGGCCAAAAATATTCTCCTCAGCACCCTATTCTCCAGCATCCTCAGTCTACATTCACCCCTCAATATGAACGACCAAGTTTCACACCCATACGAAACAACAGGCGACATTATAGTTCTATAAATCTTACACTTTATATTTTTCTATAACAAACTGGAAGACAAAATTCTCCACCGAATGACAGCAAGCATTCCCCGACTTCAATCTGCTCTTAATTTCTTCCCGAATACAATTTTGATCCGTTAAGGTTGTTCCCAAATATCTGAACTTCAAATGAAAGATTACGAATCTTCATATTGTGACTTCGGCCTGCACTCTGATCTCGAAACATGACCTTGTGCTTATGTTTATCAGTATACACTTCTAGTCCAATCTCCTTACTAGCAACAAATAAAGCTTGTGTTTTTCTTTATAGTATGTACGTTTCCGCCCAATACATTAGCACCAGCAGCATAAACCATAAGCTCATGATGTGAAACATTTACTTTGAAGCAATCCTGGTTTATCTGAACACCCCTAATGGCATACTCTAGAGCAACGTTGAAAAGCAATGGCGATAAAGCATCTCCCTGTTTTAAACAACTCTTAATATGAAACCTGCCAGACAAATTTCTATTATGTGTAACAACGCTGTATCAGGATGTCAGACAAATGTTTGCCTACTCTGCTATAAGTTTTATTCAGACATGGCCTTACCAATTTCATATGAATACCAAACTCAATAAAAATATTATACAGAACCTCCCTCCCAACTGAATCCTAAGCCTTCTTGAAGTCTATAAATAGCTGGCATATTGCTTCACTGTATTCCTATTTTTTTTCAAGTATTTTACGAATGTAGAATATATATAGTAGTTGACTTGTCGCGTCGAAATCCACCTTGATGATCCCCCATAATTTCCTCTGCACATGGAGTTAACCTTGACAGCAGGATGTTGGATAAAATTATGTTTGTAGTTGACAAAAGTGATATGCCTCTATAACTATAACAATCTTTTTATCACCCCTCATAAATACGTACAATGATCGACTCCTTCCACTCCTCAGGCAATTCCTCCTTATTCCAAACAGAATTAATTTTATGGATCTCAGAGACAACTGTCCTACACCCTGCTTTAATAAATTCTGCTGGGATATGATAAGTACCTGGTGATTAAGTCCCCGATACTTTTTGATCTTACTGTTAACTCCAAGTTCATCATGTTTAGAATTCTTTCACATCCATTTTAATATCATCCTCCCATTTACGTGTAGGTCATGTAAGTGGTCTCTCTCCTTCAGGTTTCCCCACCAAAAAAAAAAACGCACCTATCCTCTCCCCCACATGTGCTACATGCCCCGCCCATCTCATTCTTCTTGGTTTGATTAACCGAGTAACATTCGGTGAGTACAGATCATGAAGCTCCTCATTATCCAGTCTTCTCCAGTACCCTATTGCCTCGTCCCGCTCAGACCCAAATATCTTCCTCAACGCCCTTTTCTCGAACACCCTCAGCCACTTTTCTCTCCCTATTTATCCTTCGTGCACGGCGAACCTTTCTACAGCCGCGCGAAAAGCAAACAAAGGGAAGTTTTTAAAACATCAAGTGTATGGCAGATCAAGGCGTGCAGAAAGGCTGATCTTTTCCAACCCTGAGATGAGACTGACAATGTCAATTCGATTCCCCATACCTTCCGTATTCACATGTAAGTCATTCAACTGAAAATGCAAGTTAGTGCAGAGTATAGGAATGGGTAGCTTCTGTGCACGACCCAACTCCGGAGAGGGCGGGGAAGGGTGGTGGGTGGTCTCTCTGCTACCACAGTTTCCTTCCGCCGACACTCCCGGCCACTCCATCACACACGCACCCACGACCAAGCCACTGAAAAATCCTGTATACAAACAAACCGCCAAACACTGTCTCAGTCTCTTTCAAATGCAATTCGAAGTGGCTTTCCTTGGAACCAAACTTCGTGACTGTTTTCACTGCATCTTCCATGTGAATTAGGCCATATTTTTGCACACAGTCCCTCTTCATGAACAATGGAATGGAAAGGTACAGTGGGGAACGACCGACATTGTTTGTAAATAATGTTACACATCTTGTTACTTTGAAACACGTTCGTTATTAAAAATATCTACCTGGGAACCTGCACAAGCCGCCACGACAGAACTGTAAATGTCTAGCCCAGCTGCTGTGTTTTTGGAACAAAATCAAATATAAATACGGCAATGTACATTCATGTTTTACTGTTTAATATTATTACGCCGTGTTCCGGCTGCTAGACCGTTACTGATACGTTGCAAAATCACATCCTTATTACACACGTGTTCAGACGGACTGCGTGCTCACTTTCGTCACGTGTGTTTCAGAAGTCCACATTCGCTAAATCTCTGTCCCCCTATATCAGCACTTTCACTGAAATCGAAATTTTCACCAACTAAATTCGAACGGCTGCGGCAAATGTTTTCCACACACACACACACACACACACACACACACACACACACCGCCCACACACACACACACACACACCCCACACATACACACACACACAGTTATTATATCTGTAACACCCAGTGCTCTGTTCTTCCTCCCGCGAAATACTTGCTAACGCCCGCTAACACGGTTCTGCAAAATACACTCTCATACCAAACAAACAAACAAACACGCTCCTGTTCCGTAAGCAGTGTTTCGGCAGTTCCGCATACACGCGCACTAACTCCCCCCCCCCCCCCCCCCCCCCCCCCCCCCCCCCCCCCCCCCCCCCCTCCCCTTCTCAATCTCCTAAACACAACCCTTTTTCTATATAACAAAACCCCCTCGGACCGCCCACCCTCTCACCCTGCCCCACCTATTCTTTTGT
>Ga0131853_10025943_pt1 | contig 10550 bp, 6 predicted proteins | sample TergutLab28metaG_FD_92764 | JGI IMG/M metagenome (GOLD analysis project Ga0131853, IMG submission 92764) | Labiotermes labralis P1 segment gut microbial communities from Petit-Saut dam, French Guiana - Lab288 P1 (version 2) (version 2) | ecosystem: Host-associated > Arthropoda: Insects >... | reverse complement strand
GGCGCGTATGGGTGAGGAGAGGGGGCGTATAGGGTCTTGGTGGGGAAACCGGAGGGAAAGAGACCACTGGGGAGACCTAGGCGTAGATGGGTGGATAATATTAGGATGGATCTCCAGGAGGTGTGACGTGGGCATATGGACTGGATTGGGCTGGCCCAGGATAGGGACGGGTGGAGGACGCTTGTGAGTGCGGTAATGAACCTTCGGATTCCGTAAAATGCGTGGAATTTCTTGACTAGCTGCAAACCAGTTAGCTTCTCAAGAAGGACTCTGCACGATGGAGTAAGTAAGTAAGTAAGTAAGCAAGTCCCTGAGGATCTAGTAGTCACCCGCTAAAGAAAGAAGTCCCCCTCCCCCCTTCCTTTTATGGAACACGAAGTGACCGTGCAGCGTTCACAACAGACCGCCACGGGTCCATAACCTGAAACAATGTAACGCAGTCCAGACCAACAGAAATATTTTCTTTAATATCCACTTAACATCATTCTGTCCTCTGCTTCTAAGTTTTCCAAGAGCTGATTTCCCTGCAGGCTTTCTGACCAGTTATGCATGCATTTCTGCTATTTCACACGTGTGTACATGTTCCGGCCACCTGATCCTCCTTTACTTCATTATCCCAATATTGGTCGAAGGTAAAAATTATTTAGTTAATCAATATATAATTGTCACCAGCACCCTGTTAGTCCTCCCTTTTCGGCACAAGTAGCCGTTGCAACCAGTACCCTGGGCAGGTTCATTTGGAGTGTTTTAAATACTGTAAAATTTTTCAGAATGTATCTATATTAATATATATTCGGTAAGATAAATTATGTACTGGAAGCCCAAGGAGCCGAGGTAGTGTTGTCGGTATAGCGACCAGGCTGCAGACTGGAAAACTAAGTAATCGTGGTTCCATTCCCGGCAGAAGCAACATATATATCTCTTTTCCGAAACGTCCAAACTGGGTGTAGGTTCTAGGGCTGTTTCGCGGGCGTAAAGCTGATCACTGACTTTCACCTAGTGCAGAGCTTAACAATGCTTGGACGTATAAATTCTTCCTGCCATGTACAACATGACAGTCACAGGAACACCCTTACTTCTACTGAAAACACGATAGAGTTATTACATGACCGCAACTCGTAAAAAGCTCTCTGCTGTTCATTTTCAAATCTGTCACATGGTCATATTTTCAGTATGTATTACAACACTTATTCATTTGTTACACCAGTGAAGCATAATGTATTTCACTGTAACAAGCATTCACATGACGTGTGTTTGAAGACAAAGAGTTCTAAGCCATTTGAACTCTGAGAATCCTTACGTTGAAAAGGACTGGCACAAACTCTTCTGTTACTTTTGGCGTTCAGGTGACCGTGCATCGTGATAAATTCTTATAAAAAATCCAACTAGATGCACTAATTTCTCAAATTTATTTTTGGAATAAAACTCTACATGTTTCGGACAGTTCCTCTGTCAATCATCAGGAGTTTTTCACTGTACACACAGCAATGGTATATGTCATACGGAGGAACTGTCCGAAACATGTAGAGTTTTATTCCAAAAATAAATTTGAGAAATTAATGCATCTAGTTCGTTTTATTATAAGAATCTTCTGTTAGTATTGCCAAGTCAGTTTCCCTAACCCCTTAAAACACAGTGACAGTTTATACAGTACTTGATCCAACAAACTGCAAATCAGTAACGAAAAATCATTTGTCTCTTATGTCCTTCCTATATATTTCGACCTCTACAAGGTCAACATCTCATGATCATCATTCAACTGGCTCTACTGAGAATAACAGCGGAACTTGTCGGTACAAAATGACGTACCCCGGCCGAGACTGGAACTGAGTGCATCACCCATGAACGCCCAACATGTTACCGCTTGAATTGCTTGATCCTTGTCCCACTAAATGGCATTTGTCAAAGACAAAAATTACTTGAAGCTGAGTAAGTTGGGACCGTAGCTATAGCTGTGTGTAATTTGGGAACTAAGCTTTTACGGTCTTTTCTACACTATTATCCCAAAATTCGCCTGCAGTGGCGGAGAAGAACATGGAAAACTTCGAGCAATCGATGTCGCAGCCGAGATTCAAATATCTTTTTTGCCTAAGTGTTACTCTGAACAACCTTGGTTTGTACGGGCACCGTGAATGTAGGAGTGGAATCAAAATCGATGAAAAAAAGGAGACGCGGCCAGAGGAGAGAGAAGAACACAAAACGGCTCAGGAACGGGATATAAAACAGGCGATATCCGGATATAATTTAGATGCCATACCATAGAGACAGTATGAGAGAGAATAAATGAGCAGCGGTAGACAAGTTCTGAGACTTTACTATCAAATGAGACAAAGGAGAGAGACTCTACAACGATCCCCTTTTTTCTCAGACGCAGTAAAGTGGGACAAGGTAATATGAAGACACTCCGGGAAGGAAGCTTGAATCTCGGTCTACTAAGCAGACCACTAATTTGGCGAGGCAGGAAGGATGAAGCAGATGGCGAGATATTACAAAGGAAATGATTAATTATAATATAAATGATTTAACTGAATGCCGTTCTGTCAAATTTGTGAAATTAATTCCGAGGGCCATGTCGAATTATTGTTACTGTGTTATGCTAAATGAAAGCACAACTTATGGAGAAAGGTGTTACAAAATAAGAGAAAGTATATCTCCTACTAGTTCGTATGTTAACCAACGTCATGTAACCTGAATTTTATGTTTTGCTGACCGTGCATCCTGGTACGACTCTGGGTAAATGACCAAATTGATGCACAATTGTGTTATATCATACGCTTATTAATATAATTCTCTACATGACTGACTACAGGCTGGACGGTCCGGGATCGAATCCCGGTGGGGACGAGATTTTCCGCCCGTCCAGACTGGCCCTGAGGCCCACCCAGCCTCCTGTAAAATGGGTACCTGGTCTTTCCCGGGGGTAAAGTGCGGCCGGGGCGTGGTGCTGACTACTCACCCACTTCTAGCGCCGCGGTCATGGAAGAGTAGAGCTATACCTTACCTCTACCCACCCTCTGGGCCACACCGGGCCTGTAACGGGAAAACTTTACCTTTACCTTTATTGAGGTGTGCAGCTTGAGAAGGAACTACGTTCCTTCTCAAGCTGCACACCGGACGGTCACTTACAGAGAATACTATACCAGATGCTGTATTAATACAATTTGACTTCCTGATGATGAGAGCAGAGTTGCTTGAAACATGTAGAGGATTATAATAAAGGTAAAGGTAAAGTTTTCACGTTACAGGCCCGGTGTGGCCCAGAGGGTGGGTAGAGGTATAGCTAATACAATTTGACCTCCTGATGATGAACACAGAGTTGTTCGAAACATGTAGAGGATTATAATAATGAACGTATTATAAAACATAACTGTGCATCGAGTTGGTCATTTACTCAGAATCATGTAAACTGTTTGTGTTACATAATATCAAATTAATCATGCTGCATCAGTTGCAGAGGTTACTTACTAGGCCTATGTAAAAAAAAAGAGCCAGAAGGAAGAGTGCTGTTTGATTATCCTGCTGATTTGCCGATATCATATCATTTTTTTAAAGTTATCTAATGAGGACTTCCCGATACGTTTGTTATTCACCTCATATAAATAATGATGTATGAGATTAGAAGTCATGTCTTATATTAAGAATAGATTAGGAGCTGAATTATCATCTATTGGTGACTACGTTAATTAAATGTTCAAAAATTTTCATTTTGCCCACAACGTGTTCATGTGATACACATGCTTATCACTCTAAACAGTTTAAGAGCATTTTCCGAAACAGCATTAACGGGTTGATTTTTGTAATTGAGACGCATTGTTGTCTGTAAGGAAGGAACCCAGTTTCTAAATATTATTTAGATGAACGTCAGGTATGATGACCGTGCCAAGGTTCAGACGGGTTGTCTTGGGCCTCTCGCCGTGGATGTCCCATTTTCGATCCCAACTCATTAGGTGTGAGATCTGTGGTTGGCAGAATGTCACAGGGACACGTTTCTGTCTGAGTCATTTGGTCTTTCCGCGTCAAGTGTTATTCCGCTGATGCTCGATAATCGTCATTTTTATTTTGGTTATACGAGAATGACTTCGTATAATATTTTAAAATTTTTTCTCAGGCACCACGTATGAAACTTGTCTAATCCAAAGCTATGTAAATTAAAAATCAAGAAATTGCATGTTCAAATACAAGATCTTGCTATGAGATATCGAATATTTGGATGGCGGACTGCCGGCTGGAAGTTGGTGGGCATCTGAAATGGTCTGATGTTGGCGAACTCGAGAAAGTTTGTGGTTTTCCGGAATCCTGCGGCAAATGCTGAGTTGGTACTCACACTTCGCTTTACTCTACATATTTAGCATGCAATCCTCTTTATGTTAATATCAAATTTCGGTCCTAATGCAGTAAAGACAACTTCACCTCTTTCACACACTAGGTAAAACTAGCAATCCCTCTACAGGCCTGAAAAAGCCCTGAGGGTTCCAGGAGTTTGTGGCCCCAGTTTTAAGACAATCGGAAAATGAAGGTGATAAGGCTGTCAGACCTGTGCACTATCCCCAGGAAATATTCCTTTCACTCATTTCTTTTGGCGGTCAGGGACGTTGTGCGGTCGGAAGGATTAAGTCAATGAAAAATCTCAATGACCCCATCGGGAATCAAACCCACGATCTTCCGGATTGTAGGGCGGTGCCTCTACCAACTGCGCCACCACGTGTCCCTCCTTCCTGTACTACATGACCAAAAATACTCTATTCCCCATAGATTTCCTTCCAGCATTTGCCAGCACTTTACAATCTTCCGAGCCTATCTTCACTGCGAGGACTGGCGGGCATTGCCCGGAAATCTTCAGAGCCGAAGGTTTTCCCCGGTTCCCCCTCTCCTTCCCAACAAAAGTGGTGTCTCTTGATAACCTCCAACCTCTTAAACATTCCTTTCTTCCTGTCTCTCTGTAGGCTTCAAAATGTTAACAACACTCATTCAGCTCTTCCGTAAGCTTATCTGCAATACCGATGTTAACGTATTTAGCGACTGTGTACGACTTGCAAATGCAGAGAATGTTACGATAAATAGCCGAGGCCTTGTGTCACTACCACAATACACGCTCTTTGTATTCCAAATGTCACTCACAAACACTGTGATTTTGTACATTTATAAGTACTGTAATACACACTACAAGTTTTTCATCATTACCCTCCGCCCTAAACATTCAGCCATTCATGGCAGTAAAAACGAGTAGCGCTAAACAAACATAGAGACAACTTCGATTTATTGCACAGTTCGTTTAACAATGCTGTTTACGCTTCACGGATAATGTTTCGTAAATTTAAGGGTGATATTTAGTGATTAAGTTGTTTATTTGTTAGCAGTTTATTTAACGACGCTGCTGTCGTTTACATTTCTATAGCGTCCAATTATTAGATATTTACTGGGTTATCAATTCGAGAGGAAATTAAAAGGGGCGATTTTAGCCAAATTTGAGGTACAATCTTAATATTCGCCAAGTATGACTGAGTAAAACAATTAAGACCCTTTCTGCAGTCGATCTTCTGATAGAAATGTGAACCCAGGACCTCCAAAATACGAAGCAGGAATGTTGACCACTGGATCGCAGCTTTCGGTATTAAATTTTAAAGGACGTATAAGTAAGTTTTCGTGGTATATTTAAAGTAACGTACTAGAAGTGCTTCAAGGGACTTAGGAATCCATTTGACGAAAGCTTGTTTCAGGGTCGATATTTGAGCCCGAACCACCGGATACAAAGCAGTGGTGCTAACCACTCATTTGTGATGTTCGGTTTTGCCATGCATTGTACATTGAGGTAAGTAAGACAAAATTAGGCCTGTCGCCCATCATCACACCGAAAAGAGACTGAAAGGATGTGGAGTAGACCTCCATAGAGTGAAGAAATGTACCGTGTAATGTAACATATTTCAATGTTCCCTTCGAAGAATGTCTGCAAATACTTTTAATCAAGGCAGTATGCCACAATGTCTATAAACAACTGCATTTATGCGTTCTATAAAGCGTGAGTTTATGTTGTCCTGTTTAGAACTTTAGCATACGTATGCAAATTAAATTACTCTACATATTCAAATTCATCAAAATTTGGCCAGGTGGAACAATACGGCGAATCGAGTGGGCGCTAAAGAAATATTGCAAAGTGAACCACCAAATTCCTTCTTACTTCGATTACTTCACGTTACAAAAAGTTGTAGTTTGTAGCTTAATAACAGGGATGTCAAGGATATCTATTTGTCGACAGTGGACACCGCCCCACTATTCTTAAAAAGAAACTGAAAAAAAAAAGAACTTTAATTGAAATACCTACAGTCAGGATTCAAACTCGGATATCCGCCAAAAACGAAGTGGCAGCAGTGTTGGCGTTAAGTTATTGATTGAACTGCTTATTCCAAGCAAGTAATATTTATCAGGAGCCTACCGTTTCATGTGACGCGATACATTTTTGTGGTTTGCCAGTAGGAAACCATGAAATATATTAGAGGAGAGCTGCGCTCTTCTGGGTTGTTACGCAGTGTGCAGTGGTAAATCTTTATCTTGGTCCCTGAAGATGGGACCGATAGGTTGTCCCGAAACGTCGACGAGTGTTTACCACTACACGCTGCGCAACATCCCAGAAGAGCGCAGACCTCATCTACAACGCAGCAGAAGTGTGAAATCATGCATGTAATATGTCAGAACTGGACCCTCCACTCAAGAAAGGCACAGACCCCTACGTCAATATGGATAGCCCTTCTCTGGTTGAGAATGTACGTGCACTTACCGTTTGGGTACCTACGAGGTGAAGCATGAAGCATTTCGCTGTGAGAATGAAGTATGTAGAAGTGTGAAAATTTCCTTCTAAAATACTTGTCAAACTTTGTGCAACAGTTCAATTGGCTAGTGAACGATATTACTTGAAGTGCACTAGACATCCTCCGTTGTCTGTTGTCCGTAATTTTCCTTTTGGAAAAAACTCAGAGTAATATATACGAACAGGTAAAGTACAAGGGAATTTGGCTAGGACGTTTCTTCACAATTTCCTCCACATTTTATAACACGAAATCAAATTATAAATGGATATCTACCGTCTCGCAAAACAGATTCTAGACATGCAAGATTTGAAGTTTTCTCATCGGTGTTGCTGAAGACTCAAATGTCCTGGTTTGTAATTATTTACCAGTCGACATAGCTAACAACCAAGAAGACCTTAATCTTCAGGTACTAAGCCATCTGGTTTATCTGATACGGTAACTGTCTCCTACATAAAGGCTGCCTGCTGTTTTTCTCCATTACTTGGAAATCTGTTTGATCAAACTCAGATTGTAAGCTCCATGTCATTTAGAAAAATTTGAATTCAAATGGCAGTACTTTCTTTAGGTCTTGAAGAAGTAAAAAGAATATGGATAATTCCAAAGCTTTGGAACTGTGCAAAGACTGCAGCTATAATTTGGAATATTATTGATTATTTAACTGAATTCATGTTGAAAATACACACAGTAAATTCTGAACGAAAATAGACCGTAATCAGTTTTAATACTATACACATTACTCTTCTTATACCATAGTTGACCTTCCCTTTAGTTTGAAGGTGGTAGCCAAATGAGCTTCCGAAACATGTATTGAGTGAAAATCAATGTGGAGTTATTCAGACAGATGCAGCGTTTTGTACACTATGTGCTTTATTATCTGAGAACGGATTGTAGGCTGAATGAAGGGGGTTGCCCTTAGATTTACAGTCGCATGGGAGACATAATAACTCTTCTTAAGTCAGCTGTAAGAATGTTCTGGTGAACTTACCTTGCAGTCTGCACAGTGGAAGTTGACGGAATAGGTCTGGCTGCAATCATAGCGTAACAAGACCTCAGCAAACTTGCAAGTGATGCTCTCAGCCAGGGCATCCAGCTCCAGCAGAGCGTCTATATACACCTCACAAGTATGTCTGTCCTTTCCAGAGACCAAATTCTCGCGCGCCGTGGCGTTCAAAGACGTCAGCACCGAGTGTTCACAACAATGTTGTAACTGGAGTTTGTTGAGGGCGCTTTCTCTCTCACTTTCCTGTAAGCTACTCCCACACACCGATTTTTTGTGCGATTCATTCAAATAATCAAGGCACTGATTAGTATTTTGATGAGGAGTAGTTGTTGTTGAGTGTTGGGGGCTGCTGTCCTCACAAGCACACGGACACATCGATGGCGGGCCTGGCCCTTCTGAGATGTCACCGTTTACCCTGCAGTTCTGGTGCACATTGTTAGGTTTGTTATTATTAATATTAACATTATTATTAACATTTTCATTATTATTATTACTGTCGGGGTTATTATCAGTGGTGGGTGCAGAGAGCAGGACCATTGTCGAGGTAGCCCAGCACACACCTCGCAGGTCTGCCGCTGTTGACGGGTCTGCGAGGTCGCACGCCGACAGCCAAGGATTCAGCAGCTGGAGCGGCGAGGAGGAATTGCGGTACCCACCCATAGTCATGGGGAGTATCAAGACGAACAGCAGTAGTACAATGCAACTGTTTTGTGGTGCGGGCGATTTGCTTGTGCTGACAGTAGTTGAGTTGCTGCTAGGCTCTGCCGGGCAGGCCACGGGCATTGTCCGACGACTGCAGCTGCTGTAGCAGGTTGCACCGTGGTTTGTGGTAAGAGCACGATGATAACAATGATGATGTTGAGTATTAATATTATTATTATTATTATTATGATAAGAGAGTCAACAGAAAGAGGAGCTAAGAGTTGGCGTCGTCTCCGCCGTGTGAAGTGCATCGCGTCTGCAGGAAAACTGCAGGCCTGCTGCTTCTGTGGCTGCTTCCTCTGGCTCCAAGGTCCCTCCCGAGTCTTCTCTGACAGACGTCCGCACGAGTTGTGAGGACGACCACGCGTCCAATAACATTCGCTGCACCGCCTGCTCGTGTCGGCGTTGACGACGCGCTCAGGAGGAGAACGGCAATGTTGGTCACTCCATCAGAACACCGGCAGTACACCCTCGATGAAGACGATGACGATGATGATGATGACGATAATGACGACAACCACCTGGCTACTCGTTGCTTCTCTGACTCGTGTTTCCGCTGTCCTTCAGCGGTGTTTATTTTGGCAGCAGCAGACCAGAACGACGGAGGGAGGACGCGAAGAATTGCAACTAGCACTACTAGAACTCCCCCGCCGCCACTGCTACCGCCGCCACCGCCACTGGGCAGGCAATGACAAGCACTAGCAAGTTGATGAGTGGTCGTTGCTGCCCCTTCCTCCGCTGAGGGCTGGCCGCCACTGACCCGAGCCTGAGTGCCAGAAGTGTACCGTTCTTCTTGTATCGGTGAGTGCCGATGATCGCAAGGCGTTCTCATGCTGGCCCTAGAAAGGGCATGTAGACGCACTTTTCCGTCGTAATTCGACTTTCACACCACTTGCCCTATTAAAATTATTATATAAAAATATTCTATATGATCACACACATTAAGGAGCACTGGACACGGACCGGTTATTTCCACCTGGTAAGGAACTTGACTTCGAGCCACCACACGTACACATCAGCATCACCATTAATATCATCATCATCATCATCAACATCATCATCATCATCGTCGTCGTCGTCATCGGAGATTTGTTTAGGTGCGCCGCGTTTTTACCCGATAAAAAACTTTCAAACACTTTATGATTATGATTATTATGATTCCTATTATTATTTTAAAATTCCAAACACTCTTCAGTAACAAGGCCACGGTGTGGATATTCGTTTTAATAGACAGTGCACTCCTTAGTGTGCTCAATCCTTAGATGTTGCCGCGCCGGGGGAAATTCTTCTTCCGAACATTGTCCGCCATCTTGGTGACTGAAGCGTTCGTCGGGGAAGGGGGGGACTGCAACCAGCAGTAGCAGTGGCTGGGACCCCGCGATGCTGCGCGTCTGCTGCAGGAGACCTGAGCACTGCAGGCACTCGGACAGGCGCCGCGGAGTGGCGCCAGCGTCCGGACCACTGCACTACACTCGCTGGACGGCGAGACAGTCTGATGGTGTCAGCAGTAAAATGGCGCAAATAGTAATGATAATTCTGATAGTGACTGTGTTTGTTACCTGCACTTTCGAAGATGCAGACTTAGTTCACCGATATGCTGAGGGATAGGCGACAGCAGTACGACTAGTTCGATTGCCGGCCGGAACAGGCATTTTGCTCTTCGCCATCATGTCCGTACTAGAGATGATCGATGTATCGATAACAGCGATTTTATCACAGTTACTCGAAATTCGGCGTCGTTTCCAGCTACTCAGTACTGAATGAAATCACTGTTTGGCCTATTTCTGTGGCTCGTCAGTAAACAGTTTGGCGGTGCAGCTATCACAGCAGCTACTCACTGCATGAGATTCTAACGACGATATATCGTACGTGTAATTTAAGTCCATGCAGGATGTGAGTCACAATAGTTGCTGCCAAACTGCTGTCACTAGAGCCGCCGTTACAATGCACTGGCTAGTAGCCGCTACGCGATGCGAGTTGCTGCCGGCTGACGTATCGACAATGAAACGGAACACGTTCTTTTTCTGCCCTCAGTTCGGAATTCT
>Ga0131853_10025939_pt1 | contig 10550 bp, 12 predicted proteins | sample TergutLab28metaG_FD_92764 | JGI IMG/M metagenome (GOLD analysis project Ga0131853, IMG submission 92764) | Labiotermes labralis P1 segment gut microbial communities from Petit-Saut dam, French Guiana - Lab288 P1 (version 2) (version 2) | ecosystem: Host-associated > Arthropoda: Insects >... | reverse complement strand
GCAAATTTGATGATAATTACACGGGCGGCCACCCATTATTGAGTCGCGGGGGGGGGGGGGGCAACCGGTTTTCCCCCCCACTGATACCATTTCTTTGGTTTCTCAAAGAAAAGTGTGAAAAATGTGTTTTTTTTTTCCCCTTTTTCTTTGGAAAACAAAGTAAAGGTTTTCGTGGGGGGGGAAACCGGGTGCCCCCCCCCCCCCCGCGACTCAATAATGGGTGGCCGCCCGTGTAATTATCATCAAATTTGCTCCCAGATCGCTCAGAATACTTCCTTCTGACAGACGAGAGGAATCCAGGGGAGAACTGCACTTTTTGGGTTATTACACACCGAGTAGTGGTAATTTCTTACTGGTGTTTCGGTATAAACTATCGGTCCCATCTTCAAGGGTCAAGAATCTAAAACGTGGAATCCAGTCTGAAAGAACCCGCAAAAAATGTTAATCTTCTGGACCTATTGGGGGGGGGGGGTCCCTTGAACCATGGGGCCTCATGCCATGGGGTCTGTTTGGACCTTATCTACGCCTCTGAATGGTACAGAGGAAAGAGTACTTTTGGCAAACATTTTTAGCTTTCCGTCCTCTACAGTTCTCACTGTCTTGTACTGAACAGTCCTCTGCTAATCAAACAATTTTAAACAATGCAATTGTGTTCTCTCAATTTCTGATATTTGAAGGTACAGAACACAGGCAAAGTTTTGTAAAAATTAAAACATTTGTCTACATATAACCTTTGCACAACAAATAGAAATAATGTTATAATAAGGAAAGACTACAGGAGTTCCCCATTAAAATTCCATCATCATGTCTTTTATCTTCCTGAGTGTCCACCATGTAGCTTCTTGACGCCACAGCAATATACAGTATTCCCTATTTCCCACCTGTGAATTTTGATATAGAGGCTGTCATAGCACATTTTGAGATTCCGCCCCAGTTACACTTGCATCATGTTGGACATTGTCCATTGTCTGACATATGTATATTTAGTATAGTGTATTTCAGGACATGGCTCCACTCATATTACCGTGGGAGTTATACTTTAAATTATCATCATGAGAGTCTCATCAATCTGTATTTGTGAATAGTAACATTTTTTTGGTATCATAATCCTGTCATGTTTGTTGATGAATGTCTGTATTTATTGTCAGTGAGAACACAACTTTCAGATCATTATACATTCATATGCTTCATGTTCAGCCATTTTTGGCCATCATCAGGTAGTTCTGAAATTTTTGTTCGCACTGACAGTAAATACAGATGTTGAAACTAATATCATTTGTTGCAGGTTTGCCCGTATTGTGGCGCACCACCCATATGTGATCCTTGTGGCAGTCGCAGTGTTTGCTGGAACCTGCTTGATCATCCCCCTCACCACCAGGAAGCCACCTGATTTTTCTGATCCTCAGATGGTAAGTATATCATAGCTATCTTCTGGTAGCAGCTTTCCTATCTGTGATGTCCAACACATTGAATATCATAGCTGTCTTCTGGCAGCAGCTTTCCTATCTGTGATGTCCAACACATTGAATATCATAGCTGTCTTCTGGCAGCAGCTTTCCTATCTGTGATGTCCAACACAATGTATATCATAGCTATCTTCTGGCAGCACCTGTCCTATCCCTGATATCTGACACTGCTAATACAAAAGCCACACCTCTATGCCAACTGCTTGCAGTTCATATACAAATTGCATGGTGCCACATTCCAGAAGGGGGTAACTGTCATAGTCACTGCCTTGACATCTGGCAATTATGCACAGTATTTTTCCTGTTTGAGAAACTTTGTACATTTCTTGTGAACATTATGTACAGTGAGTAAATACTAGCATAAGGCCAATTAAATTTGTTCAGATGAATTTAAAAATGTAACTTTTGAAAGTTCTGTATCGTTTCCTACCATTTACCTAAATAGGGCATCAAGTATAGCAACTTGCTATGGACTGGACAGTGCAGGGATCAAATCTCGGTGGAGACGAGATTTTCTGCACCCATCCAGACCTTTCCGGGGGCCCACCCAGCCTCCTATGCGATGGGTACCAGGGTTAAATGGCTGGGGTGTTGGGTTAACCTCTCACCCATATCTAGTGCTGAGGTTGAAGAATGAGTAGAGCCTTACCTCTACTCCCCCCCTTTGCCTTCATGGCAGGTTATAGGGTGCACTTTACATTTTACCATTACCTAACACATATGGTTTTTATTTTTTCACACAAATATTGTCACTTATTCCAGGCTCTTTTATTGTATTAACACAGCCTATTCAGCCGGTCACCCTCATCTGCAGCTCAGTAATGTAGGGAAGTGACAAGTGACAGTTGTCAGATAAAATAAGGACCCTTGCAGCCCAGAATACACCCACCCAAAGATACAAATTTTCTGCATATTCTTGCCTGCAAGTACAGTAGCCCTGGCTGTTAGAGTGAGGTACAGAAAAGTGCAGTGAGTTTTTGTGTATGTTAACTGAATCCTCATTCCCCAATCTATTTTTTGTACTTAAATGAGCACACTTTATTCATTGTTTGGAGTTTTATGCCTGCTTTAGTGTGTTAGGTAGCATATAGCATGCTATTTACAAGAAAAGTAACATCTCTTGTGCTGCTGGTTCATATAACAAAAGGAATCTGTTGCACTACATGTGGAAACCTGTACAGTGCCTACCATTATCATCCTTTAATATCACCTCTAATTAAGTCTCGTTACCATGGCTTGACACATCCTCAGGTTGTGGGTGGGGGATGGCCTCCACTGTGGACTGTAGCTATGAATGTATTGAATAAGCAGTCCTGAACAACCGACAAGGGGTGGTCATCCAGCTTGGGGAGTTGGATGATGTGCTAACAACTCCTCACTGTATAAAGGGCCTTGTTACAAAATGGATATGTGGCGCAGGCCTGGCCTGATCCTTTTTTACCAACTAAGGAATGGAAAAGGGACATGAGATTCGGTACATGGAATGTTAGGAGCCTGTAGAGGGCAGGTTCAATTACAGCAGTAGCCAGGGAATTAGCAAGATGTTTAGATAATTTGATTTAGTGGGTGTACAGGTTTAGTTGGGACAAAGGGGGAACTCTAAGAGCAGGGATTGTATTTCTTTCTGTGGAAGAGGAAATGAAAATCATCAATTGGGAACAGGCTTTTTGTACACCACAGAATAATATCATCAGTTAAGAGAGTAGAGTTTGTTAGTAATAGGTTGTCATATATAGTTGTGAGAGGTCACTGGTGTAATGTCATTCTTTTGAGTGTGCATGCACCAAGTGAGGAGAAAAGTGATGATTCAAAAGACATTTTTTATGAGGAATTAGAGCAGGTTTTTTTTATTATCTTCCTAAGTACCGTATGAAAATTCTGTTAGGAGATTTTAATGCAAAATATTTTCAAATGGACAATTGGGAATGAGAGTCTACGTAAGGATAAAAATGATAATGGTGTTAGAATAGTAAACTTTGCCATATCACAAATCTGTTAGTTAAGAGCATAATGTTCCCCCACCGAAATTTTCATAAGTGAAACTGGACCTCTCCTGATGGGAAGACTCACAACCAGATTGGTCACATATTGATAGATAGGTGATGGTATTCGAGTATACTCAATGTCTGATCTTTCAGGGGAGCTGACTGTGATACTGATCACTATCTGGTGGTTGCAAAAGTTAGGAAAAAATTGGCATTACATAAACAAATAGGACAGAAGTTTGACCGGGAAAGATTTAATCTCAGGAAGCTAAATGAGCTGGAGGGTAGGAAACGGTATCCAATTAAGATTTCAATTGGGCTTGCAGATTTGGAAAATTTAAATGACAGTGAGAATATAAACAGGGCTTGGAAAAATGTTAAAGAAAATATCAAAACCTCAGTTAAAGAGATTCTAGGTCAGTATGAACTGGAGCAGCATAAACCATGGTTTGATGAAGAATATTTACAATTTTCAGATGAAAGGAAGTTGGCTAAATTGTAGTTGTTACAGGATTCAAACCAAAGGAATGTAGATAATCTAAATAATGTGAGATGTGCAGCTAGTAGGCATTTCAGGAACATAAAGAAGGAATATCTGAAAGCTAAAATTGATTAACTTGAAACTATCAGTAAGATAAAAAATATCAGAGATTTGTATAGGGGCATCATTAACTTTAAGAAGGGTTACCAGCCATGAACTATAAAAATAGAGGATGAGACGGTGATTTGGTTACAGACTGTCACAGTATTTTGCTAGGTGTAGTAACCATTTCTTTCAGCTATTGATTGTACATGGGGGTTAATGATGTCAGGCAGACAGAAATACATACAGCAGAGCCACTAGTGCCTGAGCCAAGTGCCTTTGAAGTTGAGATGGCTATTAAAAAGCTAAAAAGATGCAAATCACCAAGAATTGATCAAATCCCAGAAGAACTGATTAAAGCAGGGGGTAGAACAATTCTCTGAGATCTATAACTTTATTAATTCTATTTGGAATAAGGAGGAATTGGCTGAAGAATGGGACAGTCAATCATTGTGTTATTTATAAGAAAGGTGATAAAACAGATTATAGTAATTATAGAGACATATCACTTTTGTCAACTTTGTACAAAATTGTATCCAACATCCTGCTGTCAAGGTTAACCTCATATGTGGTGGAAATTATTGGGGATCATCAATGTGGATTTCGACACAACAGGTTAACTACTGAGCATATATTCTGGATTCGTCAAGTACATGAGAAAAAATTGGAATGCAATGAGGCAGTGCATCAGCTATTCATAGACTTCGAGAAAGCATGTGATTTAGTTAGAAGGGAGGTCTTGTATAGTATTCTCATTGAGTTTGGTATCCCCATGAAACTGGTAAGGGTGATAAAAATATGTCTGAATGAAACCTATAGCAGAGTCTGGGTAGACAAACATTTGTCTGACATGTTTCCTATTAAAAGTGTTTTGAGACAGGGAGATGCTTTATTGCCATTGCTTTGCAACTTTGCTATAAATTATGCCTTTAGGAGGGTTCAGGTAAATGAGGATGGCTTGAAATTAAATGGTACACATCAGCTTGTGGCTTATGCTGATGATGTTAATATATTGGGCAGAAGCATACATACACCACTGTAAAGAAAAAGACATAAGCTTTAGTAGTTGCTAGTAAGGAGATTGGACTGGAAGTAAATACAGATAAAACTAAGTACATGGTCATGTCTCGAGATAAGAATGCAGAACAAAGTCAAAATTAAAAGACTGATAATAGTTACTTTGTAAGGGTGAAACAGTTCTAGTATTTAGGAGCAACCCTTTTGAATCAAAATTCTATTCAGGAAGAAATTAAGATCAGATTGAAGCCAGGGAATGGATGCTATCATTCGGAGAAGAATCTTTTGTCTTCCAGCTTACTAACCAAAATTATAAAGATTAAAATATATAGGACTATAATTTTGCCTGTTGTTTTTTATGGGTGTGAAACATGGTTGCTGTCATTGAGTGAGAAACGCAGGCAGAAGGTGTTAGAGAATCGGGTGCTGAGGAGAATATTTAGGCCTAATGAAGAGCTCAATGATCTGACCTCCTCACCAAATTTTATTTGGGTGATGAAATCGAGACAAATGAAATGGGTGGGGCATGTAGCACGGTTGGAGGAGAGGAGAGATGCATACAGGGTTTTGGTGGGGAAACCTGAAGAAAAGGGACCACTTGGAAGACCCAGGTGTAGATGTGAGGATAATATTAAGATGGATCTTCAGGAAGTGGGATGGGGGGCATGGACTGGATTGATCTGGCTCAGGGTAGGGAAATTAACCTTTGGGTTCCATAAAATATGGGAAATTTGTTGACTGGCTGAGAACCGGTTAGCTTCTCAGCAAGGACTATGCTCCATGGAGTAAGTAAATAATTAAGTAAGTAAGTAATTATACCATAGACTTGCTCTTTTCCAGCAGAATCAAGTTACAGTTCAGAATTTTGTGTAAGGCAGATATTTTGTTGACATTTCATTACTTTCCTGTCTTACGCACTTCAATTTCACATCCATTTGATACAATATTTATTCCTCAGTGAGGTGTCACCTGTTTGTATACATACAGCACACCCCCCTCATTTCTGAGGTGTTTGCTTGTACTGTAATATTCATGCTAGCTGCTCTGGTAGCATGTTAATAAATACGGACATGCACAGAAATATGGTGGGGGAACCTCTTGTGAAGAAACTAACTTGAATATGTATGGAATATAATATTAAAGTTGATTTTAGACTAATTATATTTGCATGTGAGAATTGGACTGAATTGAGAAGATGGTCTTTTGGGATGTGACGCCATGTTTTTTGGTAAGTGGGTACCAACATTTTAGAGGAACGTGCTGCCTCTATATTGAGGGTATAATAGTAATTTACCCTGAAGTTGGAGGCAGTGGTTTCCTCCAAAACAATGGCACCTATGTACCAAACTACACGACATCACAACCCAGAACACGATAACCTTGACACTCACTGCTGTGGCAGCCCAAAATCATAAAAGGATTGAACTGCTACATGGTAATGCCCACTTACAGACTTTGGTTGGCAAGATATGTATATTCAAGGAATTGGCATTAAACTATCCTGACACTGTTAACATTTTTGAGCCACTGTTTATTTTTTGTGTGTTATTTAACAATGCTGTTGATTGCTGAGATCATATAGCATCAGTTATAGACAAATGAATGAGAGTGGAGCCTGGGGAAAACCAAAGTACTTGGAGAAAAACGTGCCTTAGTGCTACTACTTTGTCCACCACAAATCCCAAATGGTCTGGACTTGGAATGAACCTTGACTGCCATGGTGAGAGGCCAGTGACTAACTGCCTGAACCATGGCATGGCACCACCACTAGGTACTGTTATTGCTCTTAATTAGTCATCATTAGTACTACTAATGGATCCTCAAAAACTAAGGTGGGAACAGGGGGGGCATGAACTGGACTGATCTGGTTCAGGATGGTGACAAGTGGTGGGCTCTTGTAAACATAGTAATGAACCTGTGGGTTTTATAAAATGCAGGGAATTTCTTATCTAGCTGAGGAACTGTTAGCTTTTCAAGAAGGACTCTGCACTGTCAAGTTACTACTACTACTACCACCACCACCACCACCACCACCACCATAAGATATACTTCAAATGTTAGGCCTACTATTATTTTTTTTCTCTTTGTCATAAATGGCAGCAGTGCACATGTAAATTTTCTTTTGTGTTTAACTTAGAAATGCTATGAACATGCATGTTATTTTGCAAGTAGATGTACACACTGCCTTTTATGCCACTACCTACAGTGCCAGTTTTATTGTACGCACCATAAGTTACATGTTAACATTTTGGGTCTCTTATTGTCTATAATGTATTAAAAAACCAGATAAAAAGAAATTACTGTGGGGCAGGTATAAAATTAATGAGGTTGCAGCTTTTATATTATTAGGTCATAAGTGAGATACCATTTTGAAAGTTGTCAAAATTAAACAACTGCATTGATACAAAATTACTGAATTGCTGGGTAACAGCATGTGAGGAGAATGTAAAACAGTGGCATATGCAAACAGATTATGGCATACAGGCCTAGGCAACAGGAGGTTGTGGATGACTACAGAAAATATGGCATGTTGGTCACATGACCTAATACCTGAAAGGATCATGATGATGGCTATGATTATTATTATTTCTTCTTATATATTTATTTTTATAGATATTATATTGTTTATGTAATTATTTACCTACTAATTCATTTACTTTTTGAAAGATGGTATGCATCTTCAAAACAGAAAATCATTATGGTAAATGTTTTCTGTGCAGGGTTTTGAGGCGAGAGGCACCGTATTGGCACAGAGATTGACAGCATGGACAAACCTGTTGGATGCAGCAAGCTCCTCTGGTCCACTCACCATTAATCCCAAGCACATTAAAGCACCTCGGTATAACATCTCACAGAAAGTTATTTCGAAGGTTAGCTGAACTATTTGGTCTTGTTTCCTTGCAGCATTTAATTTTCATATCTCACTTCATAACAATTCTATAAAACTCTCTGTGAAAGTCATGTTACCAGGTGTCACCCTAATTCCATATATCTTAAATTTAATTCAAGGAGTGCTGCTGGTATTACATATGGATCTGTATCAATTATGCAAAAGATATCAGTGTTTTGCTTCCACTAACTCTAACCACATGCATCGGCTCAGAGATGACAGGAGAGTGTATAAAACTGGAGACCTATTGAACAAGCAGCAATACCTTCTAACAGCAGTTGTAAACTGAGGTACAGGTTTCAAATCAGGGCACATTAAATGAAGATAATTCATTAATTTGGGGAAAACTGTCCATAATTTGGCTGCAACCACAGAATAAATACATAGCGTAGGAAAAGCTTTGACTGAGGAGTTGTAAATTGTGATTATACTGTAGCTAGTCATTCAGTCACTAAGTTTATCAGTCATTCAGTTAGCCAGTTGGTCAGACAGCCATCCAGTTAATTGCTCAGAAGAAAGAAAATAATTCAATTCTTTTCGTTTACCTTTAAACATTCTTTATTGTTATGTATCAGCATGGAAGAATATAATGGAAATAAAATGTGCAATGAATTGTCATTCTTTTAGGACTATGAAACAGAGGAGAGGGGCACAGTTCTTACCCACAGTGTGGTGATACAGGGTAATCAACTGCCAGGAGTAATGAGCCCATCTGGAACTGAAGTGAACGGCATTCCAGGTGTGACAAAGAGTTCTTCAACATGGATATTCTCTTTGAACAACTCAGAGGTCAGTAAATAAGGAATAAATAATAATACCAGAATCAAATTGTCAACTGTACAGTGCACTTTAAACTGTACTCTAGTTACAGATGTCATTCAGCTTGTGCTGATGATGATTAGATATCAGCTGAGAGCTTTATAGTAAAGTTCACAAGGTGAGATTTGAGGTTCTCATGGTGGTGTTGTTGAAGATTGAAATATTCTGGGACATTACACTGTATCACTGGGTACACAGTTCTCATTGTAGTGAAGGATTATAGTTCCTTCTACTTCAGGGTCAAGCAGTCAAAGCCCCCTTGACCCTGAGAATAAAGACATTTGGATCCTTCTTCTCCCTCAGAAGCACTACACAACAACTTAGCATCACATCCCAAAAGATATACATTGTTAACAAGCTATATTGTTAACAGGGCATAAATGGAAATATAGCAGCAACACACTGCCTTGTATTTCACAGGTACTTAATGAATCAGAGAACAACACTGATGCTGATGCAGATGCAGATGCATTGCAACAGCTGGAAGAAATTGAGAGTGGAGTGGGTCACTTGGATCATCATGACCATCAGCACCTCTCTAGTGACGGATTTTTCTGCTCTTCCCCAAGTGAGATGAATGTTTGGCTTAAAGACTTTAATACAGTCATATCCCCTGATCCTTCACATATTTAATTTCTGGGTAGTTCATTTTGCATGCGTCATTAGTATTCAGAATGACTGCATCCTGTTTTATTATTTTATATTGTTTTGTAAGTGTTCTTTGTATGAATGAATATATATGAGGATGGTTCATGTTTTATTTGACACTTTTTGAACCCTCATGTGCTGACATTTCAAATGTGAAGGTGATCATGCATGACTACACTGCTGACAGCAACAGTCATTTGTTTTAAGCTATAAGTGTGTTGACTATTCAGAAGAAAGTCCCAGTTTTATTCATGTAGATGTGATTGACGGGAGTCGTTATCCCCTTCCTCCTCCTCCCCCCCCATCTTCCCCTGTCTTCTTCTTCTCCTCCTCCTTTCCTCCTCCTCCTCGCTGTCCTCCTCTCCCCCTTCCTCCTCCTTTTTACCCAACCCCCATCACCTTGTCCACTTACTGGGAAGGTCAAAGATTCAGGTCTACCAGGAAGTGACGCTGTGTTGTTGGGTGAGTAGTTCCCAACATTTTTCAGGGTTGTAGTGCTTTTGTCTTCAAGGTCAAGCAGTCCCAAATCAAGACTCCTTGACCCTGTAGATGAAGGCAGTATGATCCTCCTGAACATCAGTATGTATTTACCAGTCAATGTGACATAACAACCCACAGGATTTGAATCATCAACAGCACTACTATGGCATGACTGTTGACGAAAATGCAGGAGACATTACACACCTGTGCTTTTGACATGTCACTGTTATCATTATCATTGTCGTCATTGTAGTCATCATCATCACCACCACCACCCCCATGTTTCATACACAGTATATAGATATATTTATGCTGTATCTCTGTATAAAATTTCACTTGTGTATCTTAACCCTTAGCCGCCGAATGACATATATACAGGGTGTGCCGGGGGGAATGTGCCAGACTTTGGGAGAATGTTCCTTAAGTTAAAGTATACCGGTATAACCCAAAACACCTATATCCGAAGTTGAACAGTTACGGAGATAATGGCGAGAGAAGTTTGAAAATATGACAGCTGTTACACACTTATTGGTTATTAAATACATATTAAAACTGGCAGCAATTTGTGGTTTCTGTAATGTTAATATCTGTACTTAACATCTAATTAACATCTGAGTGACATAAAGCCATTCAATTCATCTACATAAACACTCCCACTAATG
>Ga0131853_10025934_pt1 | contig 10551 bp, 8 predicted proteins | sample TergutLab28metaG_FD_92764 | JGI IMG/M metagenome (GOLD analysis project Ga0131853, IMG submission 92764) | Labiotermes labralis P1 segment gut microbial communities from Petit-Saut dam, French Guiana - Lab288 P1 (version 2) (version 2) | ecosystem: Host-associated > Arthropoda: Insects >... | reverse complement strand
TAAGTAATTAATATAAAATAACGCAACTGACCTGAAATACAATGGGAGACAGAAACTTAAAACGCAAGTGTAAACTGAGTGACAGACGTATAGTTTGTGTGTTTGCTTTTCGGGACCGACTTTACTGCTACGTCTGTGGAAATGCGGAGCGAAGATGGTTCATCAATAAAACTGTTATTATAAGAAACACTCAGTGGATTAAAGCTAAAGAATATTCACAGATGTAAATAACATTGAGTTTATACCGACTGAAAATAAACCAAAATAAAACCCATCCTGCCAATTTTACTGCAATCGATACGTGTCACAGAATTTCGAATACTGTTTATACGATACACGGCCAAAGGATGTAACTTAGCCATTTCGCGTTGTCTTGCGCTTTTTTGTGCAAAGAACCCATAAGAAATTTTACTATGGAGGTATGAGAATTTATGTGGCCATTCTTCCAACACATGTAAACATACCAAGTTACTTTGACAAACCCTCAGATTTCAGAGTCGTTCTAAATGCAGCAGCTAATTGCATATTAGGCTTTAATGGAACTTAAACGATTTTAAATGGTTTCGTGTCCGCTGTAAAGTGAAAGTTAAAAAATTGTATGGGTCCTCTGATTCTTAACCTTGGAATTAGATGGAAGTGAGCGATCGGCCGCACGCTCTGGCCGCCTTTCCCCAGGGGAAAGAACACCTTTACTCATTTAATAGGGGGCCTGGTTGGCCTCAGAGCCGTTCTGGTCGTTTTGCAGAACAGATAAATCACTTACACTTGCCGGCATTGTTCAGTTACTATACTGACTACGTTACTCCGGCTGCCGGTAATAAAAGAATAGGCACAGAAAAATGAAACGCACAACAAATAACTCATCAAGTCTCTTCTCCCCCTCGACTTCGGCACCCGCGTGTTTCAATTGATGCCCCATTACCGTCCTTGCAAAGTGCACTCATCAGATGATGTGCAACTCTATGTCAAACACTGTGCAAACAGGGCTGTTCAGTTTCGCAGCCACTCTTTGTATTTAGTCCTATTAGGTTGCCAGGAACGTAAACCTCACCATGCACAAAACCACAGAAGAAAAGGTCAGGGTGGGTCAGATCTGGAGATCACGGAGACCATGAAGTGGTCGACTCCCAAGGCTGACCCAACACTCAGGCCTGTTCTAGATGCCGAAATCTCACAGAGGATGTAGGGTGGCGCTCTCATGTTGAATATAAGGTTCGGTTTGTCTTCAAGCAGGAGTGCGGAGGGTGGGGGGGGGGCATTTGCCACAACTCCAGGATGACCCATCCCGTTAACCATATGGCACGAAGTTGAATATTGTTGTGATGTGGGCAGGACAACCAAAGGAATATATACTGGACTTGCGTAGGTTATGGGAACGGGAGAGGAGGATTGCATGAGTTTTTCTTTAAAATTGTATGCTTATAATTTTTTGTGTCGTAATTTTTAATCAGTAAGTTTACGTAATCGCATACATAATCTGTTTTCCTGTATACTACAGTGATGGAATATTAACAATACTCGTGCAGATTTTCTGTATGTCATCAGTTGTAATGAAATGTAACTGACGCCCGATTTGCAGTTCTCGCAGTGGTACTGCTGAATTTCGCTCTTCTGGGAAGTTACGAAGCGTCGGTTGGTGAACAAATGCCAACACAACAAAGATCGTAGTGTCTTCACCTTCAGAGTTTTACAGTCTGGTCATCACGAACACATAATCGAAGGAGACTTGAATCTTCAAAGTTAAATGAGTTTGAACAATTCGGAAAAGGAATTTTTACTGTACAAATATGAAGCGACACATCTGCCTTCTCCTGGGTGATGTGAACTCTGTTTTACACATTTGGTTCATGGGGTCATTTATGAAATTTGAAACTAGGGAGCTAGTTTAAAATGCAGATACAGATTAAGATTGTAAAGGGTGACATCCGACAAGATCACAGGCCTGTGAACTTCCAGAATCTCCGAATACGCGTTTATGACAATGAAATACAAAATACATTCCTATACCTCGTAAAAGTAAAGTAAATTTTGATCCAGGATGTACGGAAGGATTTAATTTATGTTTAATAATCAGTAATGCAATGCCACCTTTCGTGAACAAAAGATGTAATTAAACGTAGTCAGGCAAGTTCTGTAACAATGGAGAGAAATGGACTGAAATCACTCAGGACGCTGTCCAGTGGCGGGCACTGATGTAGCCATATTAAACTTTGTATTCAGTTAACAGGTACTAGTAATTATTTAATGAATTGTGAAATATTGTGCTATAATTTATACTTCATTATTAACTGGCGTTAAAACTTGACATTTTTGTGCAAATTTGATTGAAAATATTTAATCTTGCAAAATAGGTGTGGATTTGTATAAAAAACTAACAGCATTTAAGAAGGCATTGAATACACATTGTTAAGCGTTTAAAGTACACAGTTAACTTTTAATAAATGAGTTTTTAATTCCGCACCACAACAATGATTCCAGTAAGGAAAGCAGCTGAAGTATCCCAGTGAATATTAACAAACTGTCTGTTAATTTCCCTCCTTTATTTCAGCTCACTGGTATTACAACCGTCAGCCTTTCTCCCTCTGCTCTTGTTATATCCTGAGGCACTATATTTGAATTCTTATTAGATATTGATTTAACCCTTTAAAGACCAAGAATAATCTGAAGTATATTTAAAGATACAGTCTGTACTGCGCAGTAAACACACTGCGTCTCACTTCTAAAGGTCAGTCCATGCCATATAGAAAAAGAGTAGGTTTTTTTTTGAGATCCATACAAATGCCTTGTGTGAGCAGAATGTAGAAGTTTGAAGTGCCTTCACATAATTGCTAAAGCAACCTTTAACTTTTACATTTACGCCTGCTTTTCTGCGTGGAACGACTGTATTGGGTGTATTATCATGAAATTTGATATTTTTGGCCTTTTTAAAACTTTATCGAGAAAGTTCAAATTTATTAAAATCTGACAAGAATAACCCGCACTTCACATGAAGAACTGTGATATACTGTTGGTGTTTTCTTAGAATAAGAAATGTATGAGACAAAGTTGTAGAGAAAATCGTAACACACATTTTACGTTCAGGAAATTATTTTCCGAAAATCGTGCCATATATGAGGTAATATGTAACCGTGTGGTGGAGACAGACGTGTCACGGATGACAGTGAATTGAGGCGCAGAAAAGATGAAAATTCCACGTCGAGTAACTAAGTCAAGAATACAGACTCGCACTTGTATTATGTATTTAATACTTATCTGCTGTGGAACAGCAATAATGGTTACGCGAACGTAGCTGAATTTTATTTTGTAAGCACATCCTGTTTAACGTTAAAACTGGTGGCGCTTGAAGTAATCAATGGGACTTACAGGTTTAAGAGCCTAGCGTGGACTGGTTGGAGAAGCCACCCACCACTACTGCATTTTGTGTATGGAAAGCTGCTTTTAAAATTCCGAACAGAAAATTTAATAACGAATGTTGAAAGTGAAGCTGTGCGTAATTTTCGAACTGCGTGAGCCCTGGTGTTAAGCCAAGCGATGAACACAAATGGATATATTGCTGTTCGAAGAGTGATTAGCTCCTACCTCGTAATGCAGTGTGTACGTACAGTGTGTACATGAACATGTGGCTGGCTATTCGTGATTGAGCCGAATCAAATATTTACATTTACGGTCGATATCAGGAAGATTTCACCTGGAAATACCATGCTGTTTCGTCAATTTTGTTACGCATGTAAAACCTTCCGCGTAAAATTAGCTTGTCTCTGCGGCCGCACGAGTTCTTTTTTGGTGTGGGACTTGGAAATACTCTGATTATTGTTATATGCATTTTAATGGGATTTTGAAGATTTTGTTTTGGAAATGTAGGAGCCGGGATAGCGTGGTCAGTATAATGACTAGGCTGTGGGCTCTTCTATCGGAAATTCGAAACCTGGCTGGGGCAATATTTGATCTTTTCCCCAAAATATTCAGACCACCTGTGGCGCCCTCCCAGCCTCCTATGCAATTGGTACTGGTGGCTCTTTCCCCGGGGTAAAATGACCAGGGCGTGATGCTGACCACTAACCGAGGTTAAGAATGAGTGGAAGTACGTGTGCTTTCATGGCGTGCAGAGGAAAAGTGTTACATGTATTTATTGGATGTTTTAAATATATTTGTCGCGGTCTTCATATTAATGAACGTTACACTCGCAGACAAATTGACGTCTCAGGATTGGCGTGACTTTGTGACATTCTGACCTTAATGTTATTTATTGTAGATACAAATTGATCATTAGATTTACAAGCCTGTAGTAACTAGCACATCTTGTTGCAGTTATGAAACTGCGCACACACACACATTACGTGTTCCCTTCATCCCTTTAAACATTCCATATGTCGGAATACAGTGTTTCAAATAAATTTTAGATCTTAATGACATATATTTTATGTCGTATACCTACAGTCTGTCTCGCACAATGAGCAGTGTGCGATTCAGTGGATATTTTAGACAGCGCTTCCATAAAGCGAAATTATGCGTTATGTCGACCAGACATGGAAGAGGCATCCGACGCTTTCGCTTGAGTGAACGATTGCTCACTTCCCTCATTGTGATTATAAGCTACTTATTATACGAGGCATATAGCAACCACCTGTCTAGTCCTTGAGTACACTGAAGCTCTAGGACGAGTTTCCTCTGGAGTGAGGTTAAAACTACGCGTTTTGAATAAGAATTGCCTGTCCCATCTGTATTTCAGAACAAGTGCATTTCGTAACGATATTCATTACTCCTTTTATTTTGAAACTACCGTTTCAGCGCAGTTGAACTCAGTTATAACGTCCTTGGTTTGTGCGAAACTTCGGCTATAACGTTTTGCATTCTGTGGTACCAACTAATTTCCCATAAGACACGTGTTTATCTCCCTTGTTTAGTACAACATACATAAACGCATCTACCTCGGATATAACAACATTGCCTGTCATCGATATCACTACAATTTTCTAAGCAAGAGGTAATTGTGCGAATTCTACCATCTCCTCGTCCTTGAGAGGTTAAGACCTCTACGCTTTCAGGTAGCTACATAAATTCCAGGCCTGGAAAATGACAATAGTAACGATAATTCACTTTGTGTGTGTGAAGTTGCCCCCAGTGTTTCTAATCCTGCAGTTAACCGGAGACTGCTGGCGTGATAACATTGCTACAGACACGAATAAAGAGATTTTGAGTGTCGAATGAGAAGTTAAAGTCGCATGACACATTGAAAATGGAAAATAGAAATTGGACTGCGTCTGGAATTGGGTCTCTTAAATTCTACGATCCAAACGATTTGGAATAACAGAACCGAAATTATTAGTGCGTTTAAACAGATCCGATCGAGAGTAAAGCGATTTTGAAAGCCCGAACAAAGCGCTGTCAGAGACGTGTTCCTTAAGTCCTTTCAGCAACAGCGTCTTGGCAATTTACCGGTGATCGGTCGTCTGTCATGATCATTTTATTCTTCCTAAATTTTGATTTTAACTTAATGTACTTTAGCGTCAACCTGTATGAAAATCTACAGTGAAAGAAGATTACTTTTTATTATTTACAAATTTTAATTGTAATTTAAATTTTAGATATGTCATATCGTTAACATTATGAACGAGATGCATGCAGGCCTGTATTTTACCTCGAAATATTTTTTCTCCAGTTACCATATACCTTGCTTAGAGCTACACAGTATTACAACGGCACAATTTATTCGGCCCTTCTATGATGTTATAACAGATTTCGACTGTATTTGCGCATTATCAGCTGAATTAACGCGAGTCAATTGTTCCAGTTGTGGCTTTATTAATGTAGACAGAAAACATCGGATGATGATAATTTTTTTTTAGTAATTGACCAACTTAATGCACAAATTCTTCTTTTATAATAAGTTTATTATATTCCTCTATATGTTTCGAGCACTATTGCGCTTATCATCAGGAGGTCAAAATTGTAATATACAGCATCTTTTATCATCTGACTCTGTAGATGGTCGTCCGTTGCACAGGTTGCGTAAGTCCTCTCCCAACCTGTATACCGGACGGCCACCTACAGAGTCTGATGATACCAGATGGTGTATATTACAATTTTGACCTCCTGATAATGAGCGCATTAGTGCTCGAAACATGTAGAGGAATATAATACACTTATTATAAAATAAGAATTTGTGCATTAAGTTGGTCAGTTACTAAGAGTAAACTTAGATGCACGGTCATCAAAATATCAAAATCTGATGGTAATGTCAAGCGGAATATTTTTTGTAAGCTATTTATCGGATATATTTAGGTATTGATGGTAGACGTAAAGGAAGAACGTGAATTTATTAATCCACACACCAGTCAGTCTCAGGGTGATCGAACCCCAGTGTTTGAGAGGCTTGTGCAATATTTTGTTTTTGTATATACAATAGAGCAACACGTTCAGTTCAGTGCAGACCCGTTACGCCGACACACGTCGTCACTCACGAGTGAGCTGTAACTGTGTTATCTTACGACAAACTCGTAATGGGGTGTCCATAGAGGCGAACGTCACAAGGAAGTCGGTCGCTACGGAAGTGATTATTACCCGGTTCACTGGCGTGGGAAAAGCGAAGTGCAACAAAGTAGTCTGACTGCTGACCTGCTCAGTTTTTATATCCGTTTAATTTGTTGCGTAAATCATGAATGTCAGTAAAAGTGAGTGAAATTGAAGTGACATAATTGGCATGTTGCAAAGCTCAGTTAACCCAGTTCACTAAAATTATCTGTATCGGCAATATTAACAGTACTATTAAGCGACTATGTGTAACAGATTTGTGATGGATGCGTGTGACGTAATATATCTTGAAAATTAAGACACCATCTCTCAGGATATGACGGTGTGCAGCACAGTAGAAATGTTGTAGCGTATCGGAGCAAACGGTTGCCTTAATCTCCAACTTTAAGTCTGAGGCAGCACGTTCAAAACTCCTAAGCTTCTTACCACATCACACCTCAGGTCTCAGAAGACACTGGTGCCACTGTAAGAATCTCAAATCTCGAAGTTAAAAAAAAAAACGAAATCTTACATTCACGGCAAGTGAACTGACGTTATCGATACTTCGTAGAGTCGCTATATGGTGCTGTATTTAGAAACATGTCGAACAGATGAGGGAATTTTTTACGTTGTTTTGGAAATTATAGACTTATGTTGCAGTTTTCTGTATATTAAAGAACCATTATCTACAGACATGGCAGTTCCTTTATATGTTATTTCTAAATAAAGCAATTTAAAATATGGAAATAAAGAAGTTGCATATAAAAATAAATTAAGAGATACAGCAGAATCTTTTCTAAGAATCTAATAGTCCGTTTGCTGGTAAGGAATATTCCAGGCTTTTCTACTTCCCGAAGTGTCATTAAAATATTCACAAGTCGGAACAGATCACATCCTCAGCCAGTTTAGTGCAGTCCAAACCCCCACGTCCTCCGTAGTTGAGACAAGTTTTGGTATAATCATACCTTCTAAGTGTTCTTTAGTGTCATGGGCTCTTCTCTATCGAGGTCTTCGCATCACAGTTTTGTTCCGCTGATCCCCTTGATAAAGAGGACAAATTACGAACCCCCTCCTTATAAAGTTTGTCAGTGTCCGTGTTACTTCAAGTCTCTTAGATCCATTTATGCTCTAAGAACACACAGCGCCAGGTCTGATATAGCGCCGCTACAAACAAGTCTTGGTTCACAATGCAGAGCCGTGAAGGGACAGTGATTACACAGGACATGAAGACTATGACTGCTTCCCCTCGTTTTAACCGTCTGACTAATTTTAGAGAAAGTAATTAAAATGTATTTGATGTTGATTGCCATTTAGACATTAAACTGTTAACTTCCTGCGTTAGGTGGAATTCCAATTTAGGAATATGCCCGGTGACACTTTGTATGATAATGTAACTGTTTTCCTTCCGTGGAAAAATATGTATCTCTTGCACATAAAGGAATACAGAAATACTTTATTATATTAAAACTTCGTAAATTTATTTAGTAATATGTTTAATATAATAAAATTTGCAAAAATAATAGGATAAAATAATTGTAATATTAGAAGAGACATTCAGAAAGTAATGCCAAATAACTTTCTTTTCATGCTACGTAAAAGCTGGACACGTGAAAATTTAACAGACCTTCACTACTCTATTGCTGAAAGCATAACTAATAATTATTTTTCAATTTAATCTCGATTTTTGTCGACACTCTTCTTCCACCGTTGAGCAACAGCATGTGTTCCGGCCCATAAAAGTTGCTCTCCATCTTCTGCAGCCACTGTCACGCGGCGTTCTGCGGTGCCTCTTCCTTGGCATAATGGTACCCTAACACTTCATTTTAAAGGACAAACCGGTGACAACTGGACATGGGAGGTCAAGAGTGTAGGTTGGATGCGGCATTACTCTTCATCAAAATTTATGATGGCTTTGGTAGGGTGCACACTTCTATGCGACTGAGCGTTTTCATGGTGGAGCAACAATTCATATACTGTTGTTGTGGGCCGAAGATGACGAAAGAAAGCATTCAGATATCTTAGTGTTTCAATATATGGGTTGGATTTCCTTGCTGTCCCCTGCGCAAGAAGTTCACAAGTGCGACCTCCCGGCGGTTTGTCATGAAATGCTGCTTCCCCTTTTCCAGCGTCTTGAATCCGTCTTTACCATCGTCGCCCAGTACTTACATCTTCAGTATTTTTCACCCTAAACTTTGAGCGAACGTTCGTAAATGCAAGTCGGCTTCTCACCTTCAGCAACTAGCATGTCTCTCAGTGTCTCTCCTTGCATGATCCCAAAATTTTTGTATCGTCATTTGCAGTACACTACCTTACCTTTTTCAAAGTAATGATGTTCACTGCTGGGGTGGGGTCTTGCAGTGGATTTGATCAAAAACAACAAGACCTCACTGACACGATAAGCCACTAATGACCACCTAATAAACTAGGGTATGGAGAAAATAAAATATGTTAGCTCCGACTAGTCCGGGGTTCCCCAGGGCTCATGACTAAATGCTGGGTAATATAGCGTAGTAATATGCCGTTGTTAAGACTACGGATAGTAATTTGAGGTAAAGAGCAGGTGGTTCATTTTCTTTCGAAAAAGTGAGTTCTGATTTCTCACTAAAACTATATTATCATCATATTTCCTGGGGTAAACCTACACAGGTTTCTTTTGACCTGACGTCACACAGTACACCTTCCAACAAGAGGATCAGAACCTGAAGGTCGCTTAGCAGCAATTCACAACTAAGCAGAGTACTTGACGCACTGCAGACCAACAATACGATGATAATAGCACAAGCCATAATGTGGTGTCGTCGCTTAGGATCGCTGAGTGCAGCAAATGATGGCCACACCTTCTCAAACACTGACCGGCATAACATCCCCCAGCAAGTGCTTCCTAAACTCCCCAGTTGCCATTTCCATGGGGTTTTAATTATAATCCTGCTGCACTCGCCGTTCTATTTCCTAGCTTCACTAACACTTGTTCTGATTCCTACACTGGAAGCCAGCTGACACCACTCTTTCATAGCTTACTCTGATCTACTTACAACCAAGAACTTTATATTCTGCTGAATATTGGAATGGTGTAAAGCTGCTGCGAAAGTTGAGGCAGATATGCAAACTGTGGTCAGGTGCCCATTCACGTAAAGTACGGCATTACAAACAGTGTCAAGAGGCATTATTGAAATGTTAAATACACATTGGTGGTATTAATACTCTATGGCCTTGTTCCTTAGTCTATTACACGCGACGGAACATACGCAGTGCACGATGTAGGTGTAGTTCAACAGGTCTCGGTACAACGGATCGTTTATTATTGTAGCTGTGTAAGTATGTATGCGCGTAGGTATGCTTGTATGTATGTATGTATGTATGCGTGTATGTATGTATGTATGTGTGTGTGTGTGGTGTGCAGGTATGTGCGCACTTGTGCCTGTGTGTATGTGTGTGTACACGTGTATGTGCATGTCTGCGAGTGTGTATGTAGGTATACGTGTGTGTATGTACGCATTTATGCTCTATTTATGTGTGCCTGCATACGTTAATTGCGTTCATGTTTGATCCTAATTTCTATTTGTATAATTATATGCAATATGCTTTATAGACCACTGAAAATTTAATAGCTTGGCAACGTCTTAGACGTAATGCTTCATGTTTATAGCGTTTCGTTATCGTGTGATACTCTTCGGGGTGGTGACTCCATGTGACCTTGTCGTTGTATGAGAATGTGTAGTATGAACACGCTGTAGTTTTATCTGTATGTATGATTACGCTGAAAAAATCCGCTATTCCGCTTTCTTCAGTTCATCAACTTAGACGTGGGCGTCACGTTCTTCCGTAAATGTAGTGTTCGCCGAAGTGTCTAAACAGTGTCACAAGATAGAGTACCATAATCCGAAAATATGTTAAGTCGGAGTAAGTAATTTCAGGTACCTGTAATTAGATTAAAATTAAACTATTCTATAAAGTTTATCACGTGGCTCAGGGCATGACAAATTTTCTTTGAACTTTGTGTTTAGCATAGAATTTAGGAACTCTGTCCTTGTATTTATGATG
>Ga0131853_10025933_pt1 | contig 10551 bp, 4 predicted proteins | sample TergutLab28metaG_FD_92764 | JGI IMG/M metagenome (GOLD analysis project Ga0131853, IMG submission 92764) | Labiotermes labralis P1 segment gut microbial communities from Petit-Saut dam, French Guiana - Lab288 P1 (version 2) (version 2) | ecosystem: Host-associated > Arthropoda: Insects >... | reverse complement strand
TAAGCAGATCTTAGAACAAACAGCGAATTGTGCCACTTACAGCAAAAACTGACTGGTTTTTATAACTGAGATGAAAAGTGTTTACAGCGCGGTACGGACTGGGTCTTTAAATTAAGCAGATCTGAGAACAAACAGCGAATTGTGCCACTTACAGCAAAAACTGACTGGTTTTTATAACTGAGATGAAAAGTGTTTACAGCGCGGTACGGACTGGGTCTTTAAATTAATTAGATCTGAGAACAAACAGCGACTTGTGCCACTTAAAAGCATAAACTGACTGGTCTTTATAACCGAGATGAAAAGTGTTTACAGCGCGGTACGGACTGGGTCTTTAAATTAAGCTGTCTGCGCTTCGTCTGCAAAGGGCTAAAGCGGTCTGAATTCTGACTCCACAAACGATTTACAAAAGAACGCAATTTCTGTCACAGAAGCAACGCTGGGAAATCAACCGCACTTCAACGGCGCCATTAAAATTAATTTCGCGGAAAAAGTGGTTCAACAATTTAATTTAAGAACCCAATAAACTGCTAAACAGCTTCCAATTCAGAATGTAGTAAATTCTTTTAATTTACTGAGTAATAATACTGTCATCCTGAAGGGATAAAATGTTTCCGACTGGTTAAACTGATGGCGCAAATAAACGTGTCTTCAGAAATGGAGAGGAAGGCGGAACGAAACCGAACTGCATCAACACCAAATTCAATTCTAAATTCTGTAACAACATCGGATCGTCAGAAATGAGTCCACACACAATATCGAACAAGAAAAATTTGAAACTAAAGATAACAAAAAAAGAAGAAAGAATGCACCTTCAAAAATATAACGGCCGAACTCCGATACTACAACACAAGAGATTAAAAACTCGTGGGAGGTAAGCGTTATTCCATATTAACCATTAAACTCGATTTATGTTAATTTACATTTTCGTATCATAACACTTTAATCTACGGAGTCATTAATCACGAAGCAAAATAATAAACTGTAAAGTTGGCTAAAACGTAGCGGAGAAAAACAAGACGCGCCTGAAGGGAATCTTTACAGTTATTATTCAAATTATGTTCCATAAACCTGCCCGGGGGGGGGGGTGGAATTTAACGCGAAAAATTCGTCAAGATTTGCAATACTTCCATTCATTAACCTTTCGACGCCCAATATCAACTATAGTGGTCGTACCGCACCGCTAACCTCTAAATTTGCATTTCATATAATTTTTTCAATAAATATAGGTACTGAATATTTTAAACATGGCATATACTCTCCGTTTTTTACTCTTCAAAATGCAGTTTGTTTCATAATTCTAACGTATTTGGTTCCTGTATTATTCACATTTTATATACAGGGTGTGCTAAAATTAAAAAAAAAATAATTCCGGCTCCATAAGGTTAATATACGTGTCGAAAATTATCGGGTATGGTATTGTCCCAAAGAACACCGTCGGATACACACCGACTTCACACGGACTTAACTCTATACATCCACTCGTAATGTGCTTCATTTGTGTGCGACGCACTTTACAGTATTTATTTATTAAGTTAGCAACGAGCTGTCACTTGAATGCGACCATCAGCTTCGACATGTCTGTCCGTCCTTGTACGTATGTAACAATCGCAAAATATAGAACAAAGTAATGTCAGACTAAAGCACTCTAAAAACAAGCAATTTGAAATTAGTTTCCTCTAAGAGTAAAGAAAAGTCCGACGAAAGATACCGTGGAGTAGCGGGTGAATATTGTAGCAGTCCATCATATAAGGGGCACATGGATGGTTTATGTGACAATTATATATCACTTAATATTCGCCTGGTGTAGTAGTGCAGTCTGCTGAAGCAATGTGCATATAGAAAATACTTACAAAAACACAAATATCTATAATGAAGTTTCGTTCCTTCGTTCCTTCGTTCGTGGCTTTGTTTGTTCACGTATTTGCCGCAACAGCGTGATAGTTGGCACAGCGCCTGGAAATGACCCGCCTGAGTCGAGGGCTCTGTCGAAAGTACAGTAGTTGGCAATGTCATTCATTCATTCATTCGTTCATTCATTTACCAATTCAATTTCAGCGATTCCCGTTTGCAGTAGTACAGTAACACTGGACATAAGAATTAGCAACAATGTGGTGTGCTAATAAAGAAAATTCTCTGATCTGGGTGCTGATAAATAATGTGTTGGGATCTCCAACTTACACTTCTTCCGTCACGGAGGAGAAAGGAGAGTAGCGTATCTATTAAGTCTCTCCTTCTCCCCTGTAAGCCACGTCACACCCAAAACTCGAGTTTCCAACGTACCGTAAATGAAATGCGTCTCATCCGAGCATCTATTCAAAGATTCAATACCATCTGAAATCGAGTTACAGAACTAAGTTCCTGTTTGCCACACCCCCCCCCCCCACCGCAGCCCTCTGAAGATTGACAATTGCTACGTTGTCAATAGTTAGGCTACATCAAAGGATGATAGAAGGATCCTATCGTGAAGGTATTTGTTAAAGCAGTTTTGGCTATGGTTACGAGCTAGCTGAAGTGAACACGTTGAGTTCACTTCTCTCATTTAGTTACGTACGTGGCGGAATATATTGCACGTTAAGTGACACCTGACGTTGTAGGTGGACTTATTACGTTTTCCCGTCGCATACTACTTCTTCTTCTTCTGTTGCCGTTACAACCCACTGTGGGTTTTAGCCTTCTCGGTGATTTTCTTCCATTCTGTCCTTTCCTTACTCAGTTTTCTCCACCCTCTTATTCCCATCGTCTGGATATCCTCTTCAACGTCCATCTTTTCCTTGGTCTTTATCTGATTCTCCTACCCATTGGCTTCCATTCTAATATTCTTCTAGGCATTCTCCCTCCATCCATCCGCGTCACGTGTCCTAGCCAGGCCATTCTTCTGCTTTTTATAAATCTTACAATGTCTGCACTTCCTATGAGTTCATTCAGTTCATGGTTCTTTCTGATTCTCCAAATTCCATTTTCGTCTTGTGCTGGACCAAAAATTTTCCTTAGTATCTTCCGCTCAAATATTCTTAATTGTTGTTCATTTCGACTTGTTAATGTCCAGGCCTCACATCCGTATGTCACTGCAGGTCTTATTAAGGTTTTATAAATTTTTGGTTTTAAACTCCTGTTGATTTCATTAGCGCTCCACGTGAATAGTAACATCGGTTCCCGCTGATAATTCTTGCTTGTATTTCACAGTTGGCGGAGTTTGTTTGATTCAGTTGTGAGCCTATGTAGGCCCTACGCATACTGCGATAATCATTATCACTTCAATTAACATTTGAAAGCAGGCCCGCTCGACCTGTTTTTGTGATGGGGAGGGAATTTCTGTAAAATTTGGTTTGGAAACGGGGCATGCCGAATTCATAACGCGGAATGAATAATGAATATGCATAATTACGTGTATACTTTACCCTGTATATCTGTCTACGCATCGCGCGCGATGAAAAATACAATGGTAATGACAGAAACAATTTGCAACAATTCCTAAACGATTTATTAACATTGCAACTCACAATAATGGGCTGGGGGGAGGGGGGGTTTACTAACTTATCACATTTTTTTTTACAAAACGGATTAATAATGTAATACGTGCGTTCCAAAGCAAACAGCTCCTGGGTTTTCGAAAATGTTTTGACGTTCTATCTCGGACTTTCTAAGGTAATGTTTAGAAGACATTTCCTAATGTCTAATTTTATTCTGCGAGCAACGCAAGGCAGCACGTTGCCACGCTAGCTACAGCTGCAGCATACCTACCCCAAAATGTGCAACTCAACAAACCTGTAGGAGAATTTCCGTTCCCACCTCTCAGTAAACACATTACACATTCATTACAAAGAACAAACTGTTAAATCTGCTTAAGAAAAGCGGACAGAGTAGACACACTCAAACTGTCACATTGTGTGTTGGGGGGGGGGGATAGGCACAGACAAACAGTAATAATTAGTGGCCTAATTAATATTGCGAGATTTTTAACTTTATCCTCAAATAACTAAATCCACGGGGTAAAAAGAATCCTCGTGGGAAATTTAACGGTCTCTCAGATATTTAAAACAAGTCCCCGCATTTTATAAAGCCTGAAGGTTCATTACCGTGCTCACAACAGCCCCGCCAAGTGTTCTTATCCTGAGCCAGATCAATCCAGTTCAAGCCGTCCCACATAATTTCTTACAAATACAATTTGGTGTCACTCTCTTACGTTCGCCTTCTATTTCTTCTTCCAAGCTATCTCTTTCCTTCAGGCGTCACGACTTAAACCCGGCACGCATTTCTGCACCCCCCCCCTCCCACATACCACATGCCACCGCCATCTGATCCCTCTTGATATCATCACCCAAATAACAACTGCAGAGCGGTGCAAATCATGAAGCTCCTCATTACATCTGCTCATTACCTGCACACAATAACACGTATCAGTTGGAAACGGGCGTCGGCCCACTCCGTTAGTCCTGCTTCCCGTACAGCAATGACACGGTGTAATTACAGCCGTGATAATGTCATTTGGCACACGCAAGGTAAATTGACACCACAATATAATGAATACTGTACTCAATTACTGCCGCCAGTTTCGGGCAAAAACTCCTCGTATTCAGTTCAAAGCACGACAAAAACAAACAAACAAACAAACAAATCTCGCCCTGTACATAATTATCCATTTCACATCTCTTAACCTTGGGCTGAAAGTAAGTCACGTGTTTAACAATAATCCTCAGGGAAGTCGACTAAGAGGACAACCGAAGAACAGATGGTGGAACTGCGTACAGACTGACATTAATAAATGCAAAATCACAAATTGGGAAAAGAGGTAAAAAAAACAGAGCTGACTTGGAGAATTCCATTGAGGATGGGAAGGTTCTCATTGGACTGTAGTCTCATCTGAGAAGAAGAGAAAAGAGGAGGAGCGGAAGGAGGAGGAGGAGAAGAATAAGGAGGAGGCGAAGGAAGAAGAGGAGGAGAAGACGAAGAAGAGAAGGTGGAGGGAGAGGGGAGGAGGAGGAGGGGAGAAGGAGAAGAAGACTCATTGTCTGAGCGGTCGCAGTCATTCGTGTAATCTACATTCATCTCATGAATTAACAAACTAACGAACACCATGGAGCAGATTCCTTCTTGAGTTCATTGTTCCTTAGATTGTCAAGAAATTCTCCATGTGTCAAGGAGCCCCAAACGTTCATTACAGTGTTTACTTCAACCCGACAACTATCCCCATCCAGACCCACACAAATCCAATGCCTCCCCATCCTATTCTGTAACCGTTAATCAACTGTTTTAAGTGACCCTCGCCTGTACAGACTCTCCACATTCTAGACTCGTGTCGATTTTCCATTGTTTAGGTCCTCCGAAGAATCAGCACATATCTGGGGCCTTCCTTAACCCTTCGTAACGTGCGATGAGGAGTTACTTAGCACCTCGCGCAAACCCCCAAACAAGAGGACCACCCTCTGACGGCTGTCGGAGGCTGATACCTCCCCCTCTCCGCAAACTGAGCAAGCGCTTCAACATTTCACGTTGTCCGTACTACCATACTACTCCCAGAACAATGGAGAAGCAGCGTCTTCTGTTAGGAAGATTTTTTTCCCCCCTAATATTATCCAGCTGAACGTCAGGCTTCTAACGGTTAAACACGATTCATGACGAGAACAGCAACAACAAGAGTTGTCACGTCACGTTGAAGTACAAAAGAAGCGTCTCGCATTTGGCCTACTTCCCTGCGTAAGAAAGTAGACTGAATTTGCGTTTGTCTGCGTCTGTCCTTGACATCAGAATCTTGGGATGCAGAACACGCCACAGTAAATCAACCTACATACCACATTTTCCTACTACAAGACAATGAAATATTTTGTGGTACTCCCCAATATATGCAAAAAAAAATATGATATTTATTAAGGGCAACTAATCAGTCGAATGCAAAGCAAAAGCATGTGGGCCCCGCGAAATATTTGTTTTTGGTTTCATTGCTACAACTACCAGACCACCGGATATGAATTCACATGACATTACAGCAGTCCCATCAGAAGAAACGGAAATTCAAACGTGCAGGACAAACGTGACCTCCATCTTACGCGTTAATTTTGTTCGGGGAAAAACCTAATCAACGATGAGAACTAAGTATAAGTGCGAGATCTCAACTTTTCACGCCAGTAACCACGAAGGAAGCTCAGTCGGTATAGCGACTGGCTACGGGCTGGACGGTCCGGCGATCGAATCCCGGTGAGGACGAGATTTTCCGCACCTGTCCAGACCGGCTCTGGGGCCCAACCAGCCTCCTGTACAATGAGTACCGGGTCTTTCCCGGGGGTAAAGAGCGTCCGGGTCGTGACGCTGGCCCCTCACCCCTTCTAGTGCCGTCGTCAAGAAAGAGTAGAGCTATACCTCTACGCCCCTTATGAGCCTTACGGCCTTTACAGAGCCTCAGTGCCTGTACAAGGGTGCACTTTAACTATGAACGAAACCTACTGCCTAAATATTCAGATTCTACCTGAAGAAGGAAGCAGCTGGTTCCTCCGAAACGTTACCTTGAATTTCTTCTACCAAAGTGCACGGCGTCACGTCCTGCAACACAGCACTCTTAAGACAAAGTTCCTGGAGTTATATTGTAAGCGTAAGCTTACGTATACCTTCTGTTTTGAGCACCGAATGTCAGCGGTACGTAAAATCACCGTATTTCAGCGGAAACATATCCTGTGTATTCCGTCGAATGTGTAGAAAGAAGTTACGTATTGGCACCACACTCCACTGTAAGCACTGGCCCGCCAGTCTTCCTTAAACCGCTGGACCTAGATACAACTGAACATATAGCCTCGAACCCCCGCCGCTACCCACGGACGCCTCACAGCCAGTCTCCGGTTCATCATCAGAACGCCCTTGGTCCCGAAGGAAACGGAACTCTCTCTTGCTACCCAGCCCGCAGTCGAGTCACTAAACTTCCTGAGCTACCAGGGCTCATGGAGCGACCTCATATTCGATTAAACATTCTTATGTATATTTAGGGCCAACATATGAATCTATGCGTATTTCATGCTTCTTTTGCTACGTTCTGTCACTTTTATTGACATCAGCTTCAAGGAACCTCGAAGGCACTGCAAGCACGTAAATCTATCGTGCATTTGAGCTCTTTTTCCCTTTTTTTTTTTGAGCCACGTCCATTTCTTCGGGATGAATGAGACGCATTACATACTTATAATGGCAAAACTGACATGGATACAATCGTGATGCAAATACACGCTTGTCCACAGCAGAATACGGGGCTGCAACAGTACATTATGTATACCGCCCGTGCATAATAACACGATGTGTGCACAACAGCTTTATTAGTTTTTTCCCCCCACCCCACCCTACCCCACTCTAACCCCCACCTCGCTGTCGCAGTCGAGGAAAGAGGAGGGAGGCGGGGGAGCCCTCCTGTGTGTACAGCTACGGCAGAAAGTTTGTAAAATAGAACGTAATTTTAAGCCTTAAGTTCAACGTTTGGATTTTCTCTCGATCAAACGAGATGTTTAAAAAAATTAGCTATACCGGTATCACGTGTTTTATTACAAAGTCTTTGTACTTTCTTATAATGAAAGCCAACAAGACGCACTATTTCTCAAACTTTATTTGGTAAAGAACTCTACATGTTTCGGACAGACCTACTGTCCACCATCAGGAGTCTTCATACTGTATTCACAGCAATCGTTATTTTTCTTACTCAGATTTTAAAGATGGGTAAAATTACTAGTGTAGCCGTTCGTTCGGTTTTCGTTTCGCTGTTTTTTGTCCGTATATTTTGTTAAACCACTTGGCCGCGTTGATCTTACACAGTTTTCCTTTTGTGTTCTTATACTGATATGTTTATTTTGCTTGTTGGGCATGATGATGGACAGTAAATCTGCCCGAAACATGTACAGTTCTTTACCAAATACATTTGTGAAACAGTGCATTTCGTTGGCTTTTATTATAAGAATATATCACGATCCACGGTCCTATGAATGTCAAATTCTTTGAATTTTTCTTCCCGGTGTAAACTTATCATCACTTGTTATTTCGTAAGGCTTTGGGAAACGTTGCGGTTATGTGCGGGGATAATATTAAAATAGATCTTGAAGCGAGGGAATGTGACGTTGATTCATGTGCATCAGGATGAAGTTCTGTGGCGGGCCCTTGCGACGGCATAATTAAACTTCCTTGAAATACCGTAAAGTTCTTGAGCAGCCGAGGGATTATCAAATGCTACAGTGCTAAACTCCATTAAGTTAAGTTAGGTAGTTAATTACTTAATGCATCGTTTACTCCAGTCAAGCACACTGAAATCAAGGTAAATGATTCATGTATAAAAGATCATTCAACCTCACCGTGCACAGCAAGTACATAACACCACCTCATTACACCGAATAAAGGGATTTAAAGGGTCGCTGGGCCAGGAAAAACGTGAGTAGACCCATCGTCATATCAATCAACGCCGTGCTTTTCCTCATGCACTAAAAAAATTCGAAATACTTATGCCTTCAGCCAATAACATTTCTCGTTCCTGAACATGTATGCTCACTGGGGTATTTTCAAAATGGTTACCCATATTTTGTGTTTAGTGAACGAACAGACGACGTATGCTTCATCCGTTCCTGATGCTTTACTTAGCTTCGCTGTCGGTACCTCAGAATATACAGGGTGCCTCAAAAGTCATTTCAAACTCAAAACTGAACAACATAAATGCCGTACCGTAACGCAAGTCCGTCGTCCTTGGAAAAGATATGTGATAGTGCAGAGGGTTGGCTCAGACATCGTGTCAATATAGAAACTTTGTACATCTAAAATAATCAATAAACGCAAGTACCGTGTCAGCAGAATTCAATTAACATGTTTTGTGCAGAGAATTTTGCACCGCCATTTATAGCGTCGATCAGAAGGACGAGCGGCTAATAAAGTGTTTAAGGAAATGGAAGAAAACGGAGGGTGGCCTAAGCTGGGTTACTATTTAGGCGTCTTCCTGGAATGACTGAGGAAAACTACCAAAATCCTCAGTCTTAACAGGGGATCTGGATGCAGATGCGAACCCAGGACCACACAAATTCTGAAACACGCATGCTGCCATTCCACCTGGCACTTATGATATGCCAGTGCTTACATCACCCGCGGTTCCCCTATCTGCTCTTCCCCCAGACGATATTTCCAACGGTGCTGTCCCTCAGGAGAGTACCCCCGGTTGTTGCAGAAGGGTTCCTGTCCATATTTATATCCCAGACGGTACAACCAAGCTGCCATCATGAGCTGATCCGCGACACTGTTTCAGCAATGCATGTGAGCCTTGCCCGGATCTTGTCATCACGTGACAAACACAGGCAGAAACATTCGCAGATGATTATGACGTTTGTGCAGCTGGGGGTTGGGGGGGGGCGGTCACAGTATGCAACATGACCCGACCCGACGCACGGTATTAACTTCATTGCTGTACCTTGACCTTTCTTGTCTTATGAAGCATTGAGACAAAGCTGTCGGAACGTACGACAGGCAATTTTCCGGCTTTCATCCCATATCCGGTCCGTTTCGACACACCACTTCTTTCTCGACTCCAAATGGCGATTTCAGCGTCTGGGCGCGTCACATTTTGTGTCTTTGGGTAAGGTGCGCCTTGCGGGACCGTTTGATAGCAACGGTGCCGGTAGCGAGGTGCAGTGTCATGTCATGGGCAAAAGGTCATGCTAGTGTTTACACTCAGATATACAGATACCAATCTTACATAACCAGTATTGGTGTGTTAGCCTTTGGCAGTCACGATATGTGTTAATTTTGGCTACGTGTTTCGACCACAAGAGGGCCATCTTCAGATTACATGCGTACGTATGTGTCAAATTCACGCTTATGTCACATACATAAAACATTGTTATTATTATTATTATTATTATTACACAACAGGCTATAAGAGAAACAAAAATGGCAAGCAAATTACGGTATAATATTTTCAGCTAAAACAGACAATTCAATTTACCACCACTACTACTGCTACTACCGCTACTACTACCACCACCACTACTACTACTACTACTACTACAGCTAATACTACCATTACTACTACTACTACTACCACTACTAATACCACCACTACCACTACTATTACTATTACTACCACCACCACCACTACTACTACTACTATTATTATTACTACCACTACTACTACCACCACCACTACTACTACTATTACTATTACTACCACCACCACTACTACTACCAACACCACTACTACTACCACCACTATTACTACCACCACTACTACTATTATTACCATTACTACCACCACCACTACCGCTACTATTACTACAACCACTACTACTATTATTATTATTATTATTACCACCACTACTACTATTACTATTACTACCACCACTACTACTACCACCACTACCGCTACTACTACTACCACCACCACCACCACCACTACTACTACTACTACTACTACTACTACTACTACTACTACTACTTACTTACTTACTCCATGGTGCAGAGTCCTTCTTGAGAAGCTAACTGGTTTGCAGCTAGTCAAGAAATTCCCCACATTTCACGGAACCCGAAGGTTCATTACCGCACTCACAAGCGTCC
>Ga0131853_10025932_pt1 | contig 10551 bp, 6 predicted proteins | sample TergutLab28metaG_FD_92764 | JGI IMG/M metagenome (GOLD analysis project Ga0131853, IMG submission 92764) | Labiotermes labralis P1 segment gut microbial communities from Petit-Saut dam, French Guiana - Lab288 P1 (version 2) (version 2) | ecosystem: Host-associated > Arthropoda: Insects >... | reverse complement strand
CCTGAAGATGGACGTATTAACGTCTGAAACATGTTGAGCAATATATAATAAAGCAAGTGTCATCTAGTTGGTCAACCATTATTCAAATATCAAGATGATGCACGGTCCAATACGCATAAGTATAACGTAATATTGAGACGGGTTCGGACAACCATTGTTGTAGTGGGAAAGCAATGAGTATTACACAACCTGTGAATGTGTGTTCGTAGCCTTAGGTATCCAGCATGCAATGCGCATGCGCCACATTTTCATGCGTGGCCTGCCCCGCACTACAATATTTTTCCACTTTATCTCACAAAAGGCACGATTTTCGAAAAAAAGAAGTTGTTGAACATAAAACGTGTGATTCCAATTTCTCCACAGTTTTCGTCTGAAATATTTTTCATTCTAAGAAGAACTGACTGAGATATGGTCAAAAATGTGTATTGGTATTCACGTAAAGTGCCTTTCATTCTCGTCCAATTTAATGAAACTTGAATTTCTTCGAAAGATTTGCGAAAAAAAAATCTCAAATATCAAATTTCATGAACATCGATCTTTTGGGAGTCGAACGGACGGAAGGACGGACAGACATTTCGAAGCTAATAGTCGCTATACACAATTTTACGAAAGCGCCTAAAAAAAGACTCAAGGTGAAGAGTATGCTGGCCTTCCGGTGGGATATTTCGGTTATGTATGATTTCAGGCCATGGCTGCACTATCTGCATTGTGTCCGAGACATCACCCTAACTGACCTTACTTAATACACAGATCAATATGTGAACGCCATGTGCCTTGCACGGAGTCGGGCTGTAATTTACATATACTGGCACTTCTGCCACACATCACGTTGACGTTTCGGAGTATATTACAGCACACAGTATACATGCACAAAACCACGTACGGGGTTAAGTAGAGGTACTGTGAATTCTCGGACATTCTGTAGAAATCAGGTGAATGGAATTCGTCAGGCACAACTCAAAGTATGCGAAATTATGTTTTAATGTCGATTGTATTACCTGCTTGGACCTTACGTGTCTATCATCAGGTAATCGTATTTTATAAAAACATTTAAAAATACATGCATATATAAATAAAATTATGTTGGTAAAACGATGATTTCTTTCTCTTACATATTGCACAAGTAAAGTTTAAATAATATTTTGAAACCCTCTTTTGCAGAAACATGGTAAAGATGTTATTGAAGTGTAAAGTAAATGTTTTTAAAACTGATAATCTCTTTGAAAACAATGTGTTACTTTTCTTGATGGTTTGCTGACCGTGCATCTCAGTATATTTATCTTAGTAATTAACCAACTTGATGCACAAATTATTGTTTCATAATAAGTTTATTACATGCCTCTACATGTTTCGAGCACATGGTGCTCGAAACATGTAGAGGCATGAAATAAAACTTATTGTAAAACAAAATTTTGTGCATCAAGTTGGTTAATTACTAAGATAAATAAAAACAATGTGTTACTCTTTCTTTGTCCTCCGCGTTATGAAAATGTGAACGTCTTTTCAGATTTCCTTGTCGATGTTAATATTTATAGGTTACACCAAATTAAACATAAAACAAGCCCACCCAAATGTACATTCCATTAGGCATGTTTACGACGTTGAGTATTTCCACGGAAATATAAATTTGTGTTTTCGGAAATAACGCAGACCACAGACGTCACTCTTATCTGTACTGTGAGTTGGAGACTTGAGTTTTGTTTTAATTGTTGAAGAATAAAAAACCAACTAGATGTCAATTGCTATATTTACTTTACTTCTTAGATTCTCAACATGTTTCGAGCATTAATATGTCCATCTTCAGGAGTTTGTGACTATGTTGTTGAATTACCACATTGGCTGTATTGTTCTTGGGTTGCTGTGTGTTGGAGTTAGGGTGCGGTTCGGCTAGGGTGGTATCCGGGCTGCCGGCTCCAGTCGGGTGGGTGGGTGGATGAATGAATGGATGGATGGATGGATAGATGATAGAACGTCACGAGATATTAAAGTAAAAATCAAATTTATGTACGTCCAACTAGAATAAGAAAACCTTTGTGGACTTCGTTAGTGTTGTAGTAAAACCGTAACAGTTTTATAGCTTGCCTGTTAGGGGAGCAGGGTTTCAAATTATGATGCTGCGAGAATATTTTTTTACAGCGAGCGGTGTTAGAGATTAGCTCAGCGCTCGGTCCAGGATAATACAGTTCGTATAACGAATCCTGTAGTTTACAAAACGAGGGAAAGGGAGATTTGACAGAGTTGTCTTCTTTTTGTAATCCGTAATGTTCGTCCCTTCACAAATGAGCCGTCAGTGTGTGCAGCAACAACTGAGGTCACAGGAAGAATGATCCTTAGGAATTCTGACGCAGGTCACGCGACTGGGAAGATACACGATCTTGCCTCTTACTGCCTACCACCTTCTTTACAATTTATCGATTGGCAATGTTTTGATAGAAGAACAAAACTTAAATATAAGGAATATCTGAAAGGGTAAAGCGATCCGGGCGTGTCGGAACTTTCCCACATTTATAAGACTGAATCATCCTCTTCTCTCTCTGTTGTTTTCTTTCTCTCTTGTTACTTCTTTTTTTTTTTTTTGTTGCTCTCAAAAGTGCAATGAAGATCCATACACAGAATACTGCCCAGTGGACTCCCTTCAGAGGTCAGAACAATGGGTTGTATATCACGCCACCCCCCACCCTCCCACCCATGCACGACCTCGCGTCTTTTTACTTGTGTGCATAGGAAACTGTATATCACGCTTCCAGTACGTTTAGGCAATAGCTTCTTGTAGCCAGTTCCTACAATTATATCTCTAAGATTCCCGTGAGAGATCTAGTAAGTGTGCTACCTCCTTCTTGCAGCTGGCGGTTAATTGCAACAATGTGCTTCACTAAACCGTAAAGTTACGCTTGTCCGTGGTCACACCATGAAGGCAAGCTACAAGGGCGCGTAGTGATAAAAAGTGACGTAATCTTCTGACGAGTTGCGTCATAAATACGCTCTTAAATAAAATTAATAAAATGTTAATATTTTGCTAATTCCATTTATGGACGATCACTGACAGAAGTGCTTCACTTTGATGACTTGAATAAAGAAAATTGAAAGGAACGTTTATAGTCCAATATGTGAAAACGGAATATGACGAATTAGAACCATTTTGGAATTCCAAATTGTATACAGCCGGTCCTAGTGGCCGCGCGGTCTAAGGTGTAGGTCTGCGGCCGCTCGCCTGCTGAGATCGTGGGTTCGAATCCCACCGGGGGCATGGATATTTGTTGTGTGTTGTCTTTGCGACGAGCTGATCATTCGTCCAGAGAAGTCCTACCGACTGTACTGCGTCGTTGTGTGTGATCTAGAAACCTCAAGAATGAGGAGGCCATGGCCCGCGTTGGGCCGCAGCGCCACAGGAAAAAAAAAATTGTGTACGAGGACGTAACTGTAATGTCGGATATTAATATCAGATTACTAGATTCGCTGGGCCACTTGATTAGAAGGAAGGATTTTAGAATACAAAATTAAAAAAGAAAAATTTGAATGCTAAGTTGGATAAAGGTAAAAAATCAGTATACTTAAAATGAGATGGTTTCATGATGTCCAGTACGATATTAGAATATTAGGAATTAAGAGAAGCGTGCATAAAATTCAACACGGGGACAAAATGGGCGAGAATCGCAAGAGAGACATAGGTCAAAGACAAAGGAACTTAGACGAAGGTAATTTTTGTAATTCTGTGTTAAACAGTGGAGAAAATCCAAAACGTTAATGAATTCGGGGTGTAGATAAGCCCATAGCTGCTGTCATTCTTAGCCGCAACTTTAGATGGAGGTGGGTATAAACTTCAATGGCCAGAATTCTTACCTCCACGTAAAGAACAGACTGTACTTGGTGGACCACATAGATGGTCTTGGCACTTTGGAGAAGAAGGAAGCCTCTTGCTCTTGCAGGGAACTGAACCGAAATTCCTTCGTCGTCCAGGCCGTTTACCGCCTAAAGTATCCCGGCTATCAGACAAATTTCTTATGAGTTAATAGACCCATGAACGTTTTGGTGTTACTTAGGAATAAAAGATTTTCCGTAAGAAAGTGTGAAGTGTTTACAAACTTCTTCAAAGGAATGCCTTGTCTGAAAACTCATCGAAAGAGATTTTTGTAAGATAAATTAATTTTATCCAGATTTTTTAAATTGCCATAAAGTTTTGTTTTTGTCTTGCAAGTGGTTTCTTTCTTGGAGTCTCTCCAAAAGAAATTTCTTATGTGGTTGTTTGTCTATCTTTGTTATATGTACTGCCAAAATTCCACCTTTTTTTAAAGATGACCGCAGAGAGGCAATCCGTATGTTCCACTGAAGGTTTTCGGTCAGATTAATATGACAGCTATGATGTCAATAATTTCAAATCATCTTACGAAAAAGACTGACATAGCAAGAAAACTCGGCAGGTGTGCTTAAGCGGTGGAACTTTGTACTTGCATGCGGAAGGTTCCGTCCGAGTCAGCTACGATGTTGATTGTGCTGAACGACATTTTCGTTGTTTTCCTCAGATATGCCACAAAAGCCCACAATAATACGCCAAATTACAATTATCTCCCTTCCATAAAAGTTATTTCCAATTAGTTATACATGAACCATTCTGCTCTTTCACTTTCTGCAAGATTTATGGAAAATATGAAAGTAAAGATGACTCCCAAACATAACACTTTATGATACTTCTCATTCTTTAGTGTTTCTAGAGATTTACCTATAGATTTGCAGACAGAAATGGCAAGGATAATAAGCACGTTCCTGCAATTTTGCATTTTTAACTTGCAGGAATATGAAAGGTGTTTCGTACATTCATGCTTTTATCGTGTGGTATTTCAAGTGCATATATAATTATAATCAATTAAATTCAACCTAATTATAAATTATTCTCATCAAATAACATTAAATATTACATTTTGTCTTTATTTATTATTATTATTTTCAGAGTCTCTAATTCAGCAAACATTATGCCAATCATTATAGTGATACAAATGATAAACGGCAGAGATATTAATTAAATAAACAGCAGAAAAGCTAGGACACCATTGAACAGAAGCTGCCTAATTCACGTTTCGCTAGCAATCCGACGGTGCATATATCTTTCCCATGCTGTGAAATTTGTGCTACTGACCAACTCTGAACACGTGAACGTCTTGACAGGATATATATATATATATATATACAGCAATTTAATGCGTGTATCTAAGTAGTATGTCGTGGTTTGTGTGGAATAAAAAAACTGTCGGAAAAGATTTATTATCTGTGTCATAATTTTAAAATTTTCCGTTACAACACACCATAAAGACCGGTATTTGGAACGAAAGGGAAAGGACTGGGAACCTAAAGGGCAAACCCTGCCTCCATGTAATTGATTTCTTTAATAATTTCATAATCCACAAATAAACTGCGAAGAACTGCCCCCATGCTGGTAGAATGTCTACATTACATGAATTCTGGAGGCTGGCTCAGTAGCCCACCCATCCTCCTACAGAATGTGTGCAGACCTTTCCCGGGGCCAAACAGGACGGTGCGTGGTGCTGACCAGCCACCACCTTCTATTGCCGGGTTGTGAATATTTTGAAACTGTACTCTCACCGTTCCTCTGTGCTTGCATAGGCATGTCACTGGGAAACCTTTATCTTTAAATGAATTCTGGGTAAGATATTCTCAATAAGATCGTTAAGTGGTTAGTATTCTTATAAAAAAAACGAACAAGATGCACTAATTTCTCAAATTTATTTTTGGAATAAAACTCTACATGTTTCAGACGGTTCCTGCGTCCATCATCAGGAGTTTTTCACTGTACACACAGCAATGGTATATGTCATACAGGTTTGCTGACAGCTTGCGAGCAGGATCAGGACGGAACTGCAGTTCCGTCCTGATCCTGCTCACAAGCTGTATGACATAAACCATTGCTGCATGTACAGTGAAAAACTCCTGATGATGGAAAGAGGAACTGTCCGAAACATGTAGAGCTTTATTCCCAAAATAAATTTGAGAAATTAGTGCATCTGGTTGGTTTTATTATAAGAATTTATCACGATGCACGGCCACCTGTACGTCAAATTAAAAAAAAGTGAATAGTATTCTCGCTTCGTCTTCACGATGCACCGTTTTCAGATCTCGGCTAGAAAGTCGAATATCCTGTAAGATTCATTCCCTGTCTGGCGTCAGCCCAACCCGGCCCTAGGCCGCCTCATTGCTGTTGTATCCAGATTATTCACAACACACACTCGGTAGGAATCCACTGAGCGAGTGATCAGCTCGAATCGGAGACCGCTACCTTCACAAATCAAACGAAAGCAAGAGACAAACATCCATGACCTCAGCGGGATTCCAACTCGCGATCTCAACATTCAAGCGGCTGCGTACCTATATTTTAGATAGCACAGCCGCCGGGATTAGCAGCCTTTAAGATGTCATCCTTCGTTTCCATAGACCCTTCACTCAGTGCGAGTAAAGGTAAAGGTAAAGTTCACCGTAGAACAGGCCACCAAGGGCCAGAGGGAGAGTAGAGGTATAGATCAACATTCCATTAACCTCGGCTCTAGAAGGGAGTAGGTAATCAACACCACATCCCAGCCGATTTTTACACCCGGGAAAGACCTGGTACCCATCGTAAAGAGTAGGTCGGGTGGCTTAGTCGGTATAGCGACTGACTAAGGGCTGGACTGTCCGGGATCGAATCCCGGTGGGGACGAGATTTTCCGCCCGTCCAGACCGGCCCTGGGGCCCACCCAGCCTCCTGTAAAATGGATACCAGGTCTTTCCCGGGGGTACAGTACGGCCGAGGAGTACTGCTGACCAGTCACCCCCTTTTAGTGCCGCGGTCATGGAAGAGTAAAGCTATACCTCTACTCACCCTCTGGGCCACACCGGGCCTGTAACGGGAAAACTTTACCTTTACACATCGTAAAGGAGGCTAGATTGGTCCCGGGCCCCCGTCGGGATTCAATCCCCGGGCCGTGCAGCCCGTATCGAGTAGCTATACAGACTGAGCTATCTCGGCCCACGAGTGTCGGTAAATCTGGCAGAATGGCGAAGGTAATGTCACACCTCCACCTACCCGCAGTCATGAGTGTGCCAATGACGTAGTTCTAGGCACAAGGATTAATTAACCTTTAGAGTTCGAGAAAGGTGAATCTCATTAACGTCTTCTGACGACTTAGTGACGCATTGCTGACGCAAAACAACGGAAGTGGCCGCATTTAAATGCCTGTAATTTTCGAAACCGTGTGACGTGGCACTGACGCAGTGGGTCACTTATCTCCAGCAGTGTCATCTAGATATATACGTAGACAAATCTAGAACAATATCATAGATGGGCAAAGCTGCCACATTAGCTTCTACAAATTATCATATTTCTTGATTAATTAAAAGTAAATTAAGAGCTTTGTAAGAAACGCAGATAACAAATTAGTTGCGATTGAGATTATGGTCGGTAAAGGAAGGGAGAGGGCAGACTCAAGGCCTATGCGATACAGTAGGAGGATCGGTTTAGATAAACTGCGCATATCCATAACTGCTTATATCCATGACAATGTTACTTTCAGTTGAGACTCGAACAATAGTTTTGAGATAAATATATTGCTTCCGAATGTTATTGTAGTTTGTACACAAAAGGTTCAGTGTTTCCATTGTCTTAGTTCACTTTGATGCTCAAAAGGGAGGTAGACTGCTGAATGTAAAGACCTCAGATTTTCAACTACTATTGGTAGAGTTTGTATTGAGGTCAGGAAATGCTTGCTATCATTCGGTGCAGAATCTTTTGTCTTCCAGGTTGCTATCCAAAAATATAAAGATCAAGATATATAGAACTATAATTTTGCCTGTTGTTTTGTATGGGTGTGAAACTTGATCGTTAACATTGCGGGAGGAAAGGAAGCTGAGGGTGTTTGAGAACATGGTGTTGAGGAGAATATTCGGACCTAGGAGTGACGAGGTAACGGGTGAATGGAGGAGATTGCATAACGAGGAGCTAAATGATTTGAACTCCTCACCCAATATTGTGCGGGTGATAAAATCGAGAAGAATAAGATGGGCTGGGCATGTGGCGCGTAAGGGTGAGGAGAGGGGATGTATAGGGTCTTGATGGGGAAACCGGAAGGAAGGAGACCACTGGGGAGATCTAGGCGTAGATAGGTGGATAATATTAGGATGGATCTCCAGGAGGTGGGACGTGGGTATATGGACTGGATTGGGCTGGCCCAGGATAGAGACAGTTGGCGGACGCTTGTGAGTGTGGTAATGAACCTTCGGGTTCCGTGAAATGCGAGGAATTTCTTGACTAGCTGCAAACCAGTTAGCTTCTCAAGAAGGACTCTGCACCATGGAGTAAGTAAGTACTGGTAGAGTATCTACGCTGTTTGTTGTGACATTGTTTGTGGTCGCAATATTCTAAGGCTGTAACTGTTCAATTTTGTGCGTCTGTGTTGCGGTGTGTAAAATGTGTTTTAGGGAAATGTATAATGCAGAACAAGTGTATTGAAATTTGTCAGCTGTGCAAACTACGGCTGATGATGGTAAAAAAAAACAAAAAATGTAGTGGGTGATATTTCAGTGAAGAGAAAACAGGTTGGTTTTGGGGGCCGACAGAATAAAGCGCTGACAAGGGTTTGTTAAATGTAACATGAGGCAAAGTGCTTAATAAATACGTGTGTACGTCAGTTTCTATCGCCAGTATTCTGACTGTTATTTCATGTTTACCTTCTTAACATCTATAATTTATTTAACCCTAAGAGCTGAATTCTCAACAAACAAATTCAATTTCCTTTTGGTGCATGCTATTGTTGAAGGTAAGTTTCCTGTCTTGATTGAAAGAAGGCATCAAGAAATGCTAGAATGAACATATAATGAAAACAATTATATACGTCAGCACTACGTATTTATTAAAACAGAGGCTGCATGTTTCGACCCAACATTAGGTCATCCTCGGGCCTGCAGCAGACTAAATCATTGGTGCTGTGTGTATATTGGGATCCCAATACATTTGGCAGTCGTAAGAATACATAAAATCTGGTAAGTATACATTTTTGGCTGGATAAAATGCGTAGTTTATATTTATGATTATAATGTTTAAAACATAGGTTGGTATTTACAATTTCAACATTTCAAAGTTATGAACAATGTATTCTATGTGAGTATGTATGTTTTAATAAATAAGTAATGCTGACGTATGTAATTGTGTTCATATGTGTTTCCTGTCATGGTGCCAACACCAACTAAAGCTGAATTCTCTTGCAACATTTTAGCTTGTGGTTTGAACTTTTTGAAGCCACGTTCTTTTACGATATTTTCTCTTGCTGCAGATCCCCGTTGAAAGCAAATATTTTTTTCTCCTGGTAACTGAACTTGATGAAGCCAGGCTCTTTCCTATTGGTGCTTGCACTTTTGGAAGCCAAATATTTTAAGACTTTCCTGTCCTCTTCAGTAGTTAACAAGAGAATTACATTTTTTTAAATTTAATTGTGACTTCAAAGAACAAATTTTTATAAAGTCTTCTTTGATCCTTTACATAACTCAGTGGCCTAGACGTTTGTTCTTTTCGGATACACGTCTACTTCTGTATAGCCAGTCGCTCACAAACAGGGTATTACACTTCATCTAGGAAGTGTGTCATCCCCGTTGTGTGTGTGTGTGAAAATTGGAAATGATATGCAGTCAAACACAACTATATAGTTGTGTTTGACTGCATACCATTTCCAATTACACTGCATTACTACTAGAGCGGAATGTTTCCTAAAGATCTGATAGTCTCCTAGCCGATCAAAATACTGACCGACTTCCATGGGAACCAGAAATTCTTTGCCGGTTTTAGAGCAGTCTGATTACATATATATATGCAGTTGTCCCTGTGGTCATTTCCTCATCTCTGACTTCTGAACTGCAGTCCATTAGTTTCGTTCGGTGCGTCCGTCAGTTTGTCCGCCTATCCGTAAATATCAGCTCGGCTCCCGCTAAACGGATTTCTGTGAAATTTCGTACTGGGGGACTTCCATGGAAATGTGTCGAGGTATTCTAGATTTCATTGAAATGAGGTAAACATATCGAGAACTTTACATGAAAACTTAAGTGCGTCTTATTGCTGCCGGAGACACTGAATCCCCATAATTTCGCTCCTTCGAATGAAGTAGGATCAGGATGTTAGGATAACCGAGGAAGTATAACATTACACGAGTAAAAGCTGAAGATATACGGAAAAAAGGGCGCGTCTTTGGCGCTAAATTGGAGGGATGTACATGGGGATGTGTGTAGTCTCTTAGGTACCCCCTTTTCTTTAACTCTTTAGATCGGAGAAGACTGGAATGTCTAATGGCTATGTATTGTAAACAAGTGGATCGTTATCTTATGCGTATTGGACCGTGCATCATCTTGACATTTGAATAAAAGTAGACCAACTTGATGACACTTGCTTTATTATGTCAGTTTACTGCTCAAAATGTTTCGGATGTTAATACATCCATCTTCAGGAGCTTGCGACTACTTGGTGCGTTATTGTGTAGGCTGTATTGTGCTGACTTGAGGCGTGTTGGTGTTATGTAGCGGGAT
>Ga0131853_10025931_pt1 | contig 10552 bp, 6 predicted proteins | sample TergutLab28metaG_FD_92764 | JGI IMG/M metagenome (GOLD analysis project Ga0131853, IMG submission 92764) | Labiotermes labralis P1 segment gut microbial communities from Petit-Saut dam, French Guiana - Lab288 P1 (version 2) (version 2) | ecosystem: Host-associated > Arthropoda: Insects >... | reverse complement strand
CTATGAAGTATGTATTTTATCACTGAAGTAATCTTCTTCGCCATATTTTCTTTCCCTGTTGAGTTTAGGTGTTGCTCATGTCTCGTGTAGCAGCTTCTTTCATTTACCACATCAATGATTTCAGCTTTCTTGAATCTTTCTACTTTTTGGTGTAACTTCCTGTTGAACATCTCCACTTCTCTATTGACACATGAATTTATTTTTAAGTCATGCCGGTGTAGGGCTGTAAGCAGAATCACATTTGTGTGGTTAGCCTCTATTAAAAATTTTGTATGTACTTCAGGCCCACTAGGGAGTTATTCATTGCTATGTCATTAGAACCTCCCCATAGTACTAATACATCTTCCATTGTTAGTTGTTGTATTTTCGCACTAGCCGTGTCCTTTATGATTTTCATTCCAGCTCCTGGGTTAATGGATCTGAGAACTTCAAAATCGGTACTTAGCAAATGTTTTACTTCAGCGGCACACTTTCTGGTGTGGCTATCATCTAAGATCATAACTTTATGTTCTTTCTGGGATGCATGTTTGGAGCACTTTAAGTATTCTTTTGATTTATTTACTCAATTTGTAGTTAGGGATTGGAAATTGTTTTTGTTGTTACTTATGGGCAATTTCCCATTATTTGTGTATTGCACTTGTCCATTTAGTATTGTTGGTATGATTTGACCTGTTATTTGTTGTTTTGTAGATTTGTAAGTTTTTTGCATTTGTGCTTGCTCCTCATGATTTGGAAATTCAGTGGATTCCTTGATGTCTTCTTTTAGGTTATACGGTAGAGTGAAGCGATTTGCAGTTGTAATGGGCTGATCAGATGTTGTAAATTTGTTCTTATTTCGTTTGTCGTGTGTCTGTGAATTTTCCATATTGTTTTTTGGAGTTACTAAGGCCTATTCCTTTGTAATTGGTTTTTTACTGGGTCCTTCTGTGACGATTTGGTTTCTCGCACACGTGTTGTCTATAGTCCTAGTTGAGTGAAGTTCTTTTTGTAGTATTTTGATTATCATTTCAGTGGAGCTAAGTTCGTTAATGACTTCCTTTAATTGTTCTTCATAATCACTGCACTTGTTACAAACGTACTGATGTACATTTACCTCGTTTTCCATTGAAATGTTGGAGTGACTTCTGTAGGAGCCAGCACTTTTCTTATCTGGGGTTTCTAAAAGATAACTTATATTCGAGTAACCACAAAGTATTAAGGTGATAGAAAATTTATATAAGTAACTTAAGGTGTCTTCCGGTGATTTCAAGAACTGAGCTACATCACCAGAGGGAGATCTATATATTTATTTTTTTACTTTTGGAGTTTACTTCAATTGCACAAATTTCAAATATTCTTTCTCTGCAAAATTTAAGCAAATCTATAGTAGTAAACTGGATATTATGCCTTGCCATAATACATACGCCTCCTTTTGAGACTCCCTCCCTGCAGAAACTGACAGCTATTTTATAGTTATTTAAGGAAAATTTGGTAATCTCATAAGTTTTCAAATGGTGTTCACTCAGACAGATGAGATGTGGGTTAACAATCTTGTCTTGCATAATTATATTTCATTCATATTTTTTTGGCATTAAACTTCTAATATTTTGATGATAAATTATTAGGCTGTTGGTGCTTTTACTTGCAGTTACATCTCCCATAAAAAATCTTCTTTTCTGTTGCAAGGAATCTTCCTTTACCTATTAGATACTCTAACCCTTGTATTACTTGGAGAATTATTCATATTTCCTGGTCCTTCAATACATTGTGTTAGTAACTTCTTCTCGACCTATTATCCATTCCACAGGGATAGGTAACCTAACATAAGTTATAGAAAGTTTCTCAACCACTGACTTTAATTGCACACACACACACACACATTTGTTTTGCCCTTGCTATTAAGTAGTAAGCCATGATTTGTAAAGTAGTTCCTGTCTGGATCAACATTAAGGACAGTGACATGCGTGTCCGGTTTTACATACTTTTTAAGTTTCCTGTTAAATTTGCGTATTTCATGATTCACTTTAGATGAAGCTGATAAATCATAACGGTGCGGGACGGATGCTACTACTACATTCGTGTGGATAAGCCTCTGGGCAAATTGAGAAATAAGGCTCAGGCTGTTATCAGTATTGCTATTAAGTACATCTTTTGTTCCACCTTTAAAAAAGAGTACATCATTATTAGCCAATTTAGCTATATCAGCTTGGGCAGATTCTATTAACGACTTAATGTTATAATTGGGTTTGGTATACCCTATAACCTCAAATTTGTCCCTCAATATGTCCTTTAATTTCCCAGATAAACCACGTGCATGACTGTCACCAAGAATGATCATCTTGCGATTCTTTTCCTTCTCATTTTTTACGGTTCTTCTATTTAGTTTGTCACACTTGCTCATAACACTGCTTCCTAATTTCGTCTCGCTTCTTCGTAATGGGACCTTCTGAGTTGTGTTTCTTATGGAAGTTACGTTGTTGGTTTTCCCTGGAACTTTACCCTGAGCATCTCCCGACAGAGATTGTATTTCAGATAACACATCATATCTATTAGTCGTTGCAATGTCGTATAGAGTAGAATGTGTAGAACACTTCGTAAATTTACTAGAATATTTACCACTAACAAGTTTCCAGTCATGTCTTGAAAATTCACTAATATTCTGCCGATCACTTTCAATCCAGTTACATGGAGCACACGATTTATTCACTTCATCTTGCAGTGGCTTAATGATCAGCTGTGCCGATTTTAGTTCAGTTACAGCTCGTTGAAGCTGTGACGAAAGAATATTGCACTTTTTACACTCATTAGTCTGGATCATGTCACAGTTAGTTTCATCCTTTAGTATATTAATATTTTTGGTTGCAGATTTCAGTTTGAATAGCAATTCTTGTAATTCCTGTTTGCACTGTGTATAACATGAACATTTAAATTTCCTGCTGTTGTCTTGACATAGTGTACTAAAGACAAGCATAGCCCTGCACATTGTACATATGTAGATCCCTTTGACCATTAAATTTTCTGATGTTCTCATAATTATTAAAATTAAGTTTATTATATTAATTTTAATGATGAATAGGACATTATTAAATGCCATGAATTGGAATGATTTAAATATGTACAAGAGGCAGGTTCATGCTTGTATTTGACACTTTGTACTGTACCTTAGAGCACCTAAATATATAGCCAAGTAGTAATAAATATAGTCAAACCAAAACACAGTGCCACCATTTTTTAAACTGCAAGTTGTTGTGGTTTGTTAAGTGTAGGAGGAAAATTAAATGCTGTAAACTCTTCACAACACTCTTGTGTCATTGTGCGGTTAATAACTTATTGTTTGTAGACCTCATGCAGGATTTGAAAAGAAGTTGTTTGTTGAAATTGTTGAAAGCATTTTGACCGTTGTCAAACCCTATTAATTTCAGATGATAAGTCAATTGTGAAAGAGCATTAGTACAATTTATAAAAAATACACATTTCAGTACTGAAGTGCAGTTTTAAATGCAAGTACTGTTCTACTTAAACTGTTTTAAGTGCTATTTATTGTTTCTTAAAATGTTTGTTATTGGGGATTCAAGTTCATGCCTGGCTGTCACTATCACGGGAGAACAACAAGAAATGTGATACCCAATCTTCACTCATCTACTTTCATGGAATAGAATATTCTTCTCACATAGTGATAAAAATCATACAAGTTAATTTACCTTTACAGTACAGTAAACACAAAGAGTGAAAGTATCATAAAAACATGATGCTCTATCAGACATTACTTAATACTTATTGGGCACATTTGTGTCACTGAAGTCTTCAGCAAATGGCAGCTAGCAAGGGTGGCACTGTACCAAGTGTTCCACATCACTAATATAATAGGGAATTTCGGTTCACAGACTTGCATGGACACTAATTGTGGGTAGTGCTGTGTGGGGGTATGATTGTATTAGTATTTTTATCTTTAATGAAGTGTTGTGTTGACTGTAGAAATGAAGCTGTTTGTATTCTGTAGCTCACCCAACATTCAAAATGACTATTTCTCTTATGGCAGTGACCATGTGCAGCAGAACACAGGTTGCCCAGACACAATACAAAGTAAATATACAGCCAGTGGTCAAATACATGAATCAGTGTCTAATCTTACCATCATCCTCAGGTAGCAGATGGTCTCTTACATGAAGAAGTGGATATATATATATATAATGTAGCTTTAAGATGTGTTGTAGAGACCTTACCTTTGTACACACACAGACTCTTTAATGCTTGCAGTTACAGAATTTTTCCTCACAAACCAAGTAGCTTTTTCTCAGTATTTAGTTTTACCATAGTTAAACATGCTACAATTAATTATTATTTCCATCCAAGCATTTGCGGTGTACACAACAGATCCAGTATTAGCCAGTCCCAGCAGAATTTACTTGTCTTATCGCAGTAAGACAGAAAAACAAAAATTGTTTATCACATTTTGGAGATCAGTGTACTGGTTGTGTGAAAGTTGTTGCAACTATGGGATGCTGATACATTTATCCGTAATCTATAAATGGAATACTATTATTGTAAAAAAAAAGTGTAATATTTCATCTACAGAGTAAACTATGAATTGCTTCTACTTTCATTGGATAGAATAAATTGAAAAATGTTACAGCTCAGTGTGTGGAAACAAAAATGGAAAATTAAAACAAATCGTTCCAGTTCCATCAAAAACAACCACATTTTTTAATTAGGAATGACTGCATATGTTGGCATAAAAGACCATAATTATGCCACCATTACAAAATCTTTAAAATAAAGTATAATATAGTGCGAATTATGCTTTTATATGGGATCCTATATAACTTAGAAAGGTTATACAATACAAAATTATATAAAACTACATAAAAATTGTTGGATTGGTAATGGCCTGGCTGGTGATTGTGTCCAAGTTGTGTATAAAAAGTCAAATATGGATAGCAAAATTGTGAAAATAATTGAAATAAGTTTTTATATGTGTAAAAATTATTGGCCACATGATGTAGAACTTGTGACTGTGTAATTTTTACACCTATAAAAATCTTATTTTAACCATTTTTCTACCTATATTTGACATTTTTTACACAACTTGGACACAGTCACTGGCCAGGACATAACCAATCCAAAAATTTTTATATAGTTTTATATACATTTTGTATTGTATAACCTTTGTAAGATGTATGGGATACCATGTAACAAGCATAATTTGCTCTGTATTATACCTTATTTTAAAGTTTTTGTAATGGTCTTTTGATACCAAAACATGTAGTCATTCCTGAATTAAAAACATGGTTGTGTTTGATGGAGCTGTAATGATTTGTTTTAAGTTCATAAACACAGCTGGATGTCCTCTGTAAAATTAGAAGTGGAAAATCTTACTTTCTGTGTGTGGCACTACTGGAAGTAAAACCCTGCAAGATGTACAGTCATTTCTAATTGTAAAATATGTCATGGCATAATGCTCATGTTACTAAGAAAGACAGGATTTGTATACAATTTTAAACACCACCAGTGTTTCTCCACTACCAACACAAGTCATTACTAAATTCATATTGCATAATGTATAAGTCATTAAGAGCTGTCAAACTGCATATGAGGCCTTAATTCTGAGGAACCGCATGCATCATAAAGATAAAAATTGAAATATAATTTATAAGAATTTGTTATCTTTTAAGAGGGAAAGAACATTGTTTCAGTTCTCTTTCAGAAAATTGGATGTGAAATCTAAACATCAACTTAAATTATGATCCTTCTTCAGAGGTTTTGAGTACAATAAGTAGCCACATGTTTATCATCATCTGCCAAGACTGAACTTACCACACTGCTATATCTGAAACTAAACAGAGTGAGTCTGTATTTTTGTTAATCTTACTTCTGCTTGAACTTCTGACACTAATTTTTAATTTGGAATTTTAATGAAACCAAAATTGGCCTTCTGACTTACTTTCGTGCATACAGTACTTGAGGTGTAAGATTACTGATTTCCTTTACTTCATCTCACCAAACAGAATACTTGTCTATTGTGCGCATTTGTGGAAGATTCGACATATTTGTCATATTTTATTTGACACATCTGATCTCCAGAGTGGTAAGGAATGATGTAACATTTAGGGATTTATTACATTTTTACATTATATAATTCCTGGCTCTTATCAACAGATTGCATTTGATGTATGTCATTTATGTTTGAATATATGAATGTTCTACTTTTTGTAAGAAAAGGTACAACATTTAAATTTGTGTGTGTGAAACTGCATATTCAGTGATTTTGACATTTGATACCACATGTGAACTTGTTTGTAGTGTGGCCTAGTGATTTACATTTTATTAGGATTTTAATTTATTTTATTTGCTGAAAAATTTATTTATTTATATTTATTTTTCTTATTCTTGTGTTTGTAAAGAAAAATGTACATTTTTGCTATGTCTTCCACCTTCTGATCATAGTTACCTTGCAGTATATTATTGGCAAAGGATTGCATGCTTATAAATGAATTACTTTTAGTGAGGCAGGTATTGAGAGTTTTGTGATTATTTATATAAATATTAACAAAATATATGACAATACATTGTGTAATAGGTATTATATTAATTAGTGTCTCTGCTTCATTTGCTTCAGTACAGAAGCGGCTGGAATTGTGTGGACTGCACAGATTCAATTTCATACAATATAGATAGACTTTCACTTTCCAATCCATTATATACCAAGTGTATATTAAAGTTGTATGTAACTTTCCAATAAAATATATAAATAAACATATGTAATTGAAACTGAACACATCATATTAAAATGTACAGCTTCTACATATTTCTTAATTGCAAGCTCTCTTTAGAAAATCATATATGATAATGAAGGCACAGCTGAAAGCATTAATGTAATTTTTTTTTTACCAAGGGTAATGGCTGTCAGAATTTTTTATTAAACAATTGTTGGCAAGGTCTCATTGGAGCCCTTTGTTTTTTTGATGGCAAATTTCACTATATATGCTCCAAAAAGTTTGGAATTGCCAGCATGGAAATGAAGAAGTGTTTCTCCAAAATGTTAAGACTGGCTCTGAGGCCCACCCAGGGTAGCAGGGGGCTCTTTCTCCGGGGTAAAGTGGCCGGGGCGTGAAGCTGATTACTGTGGAGCAGAAGAATGCTTCGTGTTATACCTCCGTTCGCCATACACCTTCATGGCGTTTGCTGGGGGGCAACTTTATCTTCGTAAAAAGTAAACGAGCCTGTCGGCAAGTGAAAAGAGCGTGGATTAAGTGACCAAAAAATTGTTATGCGCGAACCTGATGGGGAATGCGGACCATATGTTAGGTCAGAATTGCTTACAGTAATACGACTCCTCGCAGATACGATAGATTGTCGTTGGCGCGGTTGTCCGTGTTACGTAGACCTAGTCCTGAGTGGTCGCATCATGGATTGTAAAGTGATCTCGTTGTAGGTCAGATGTGGCCCTGAGGGTTGGTAGAGGTGTAGCTCTACTCTTTCTATGACTGCGGCACTAGAAGGGAGTGAGTGGTCAGCAGCACGCCCCGGCCGCACTTTACCCCCGGGAAAGACCCGGTGCCTATTTTACGGGAGGCTGGGTGGGCGCCAAGGCCGGTCTGGACGGGCGGAAAATCTCGTCCCCACTGGGATTCGACCCCGGACCACCCAGCCCGTAGTCAGTCGCTATACCGACTGAGCTACCCGGCCCACATCGTGGATTGTTACCGCTATATATTGTACATTCGTATCCGTGATATGGTCACGGATTGCTTGCGCGTAGGTAGGGTGTGTGTACTCTTTGTGTTCTGAAATAGTTAATGTGACGTGGGAGACAGAGAAATAAGTTCACCGTTGTCTGTTGATATGTGCAGAGGTTGAAAGTTCATAAAATCGTTTTTTTGTTGTTGTTGTTGTTGTTGTGAACGGTAACTTTGGTTTCTGTTTAGTGACAACGAAATCTGCATGATGGCTCGGCCAGGTTGTTTTTTGTTTTTAATGATGTAGGTTCAGAATGCCCAAAAAGATGATTACAAAAAGTTGTCCAAAGTGTGTCCAGCAGGTAAGTGTAAGGTTTTATTCTTAACATGACGGTTTGCTGCTACTTATGTAATGATAATGCGAAGAACTGGAAATATTTTTCAAGGAGTTAGATGTACCACCAAACAAGGTCACAACATTAACAAATATCCAAACTGTTACTTGCTAAAACCGATTTCATAAACCCTAGTATAAAGTTTAAAAATACATCACCTAAAGAAATTGAAGAATTATTAACTCCTTAAAAATAAAGGAATCCCATGACTGTGATGTGGTTTCTACAATGATATTAAAGATTAGTGCTACTTTTATTAGTTCTCCTTTGAGTTATATATGTAATAAGTCTGTGCTATCTGGAACTTTCCCTACTAGACTAAAATATACTACAGTAAAACCCTTATTGAAGAAAGGAGATAAGGGAAACGTAGCCAATTACAGATCAATTTCATTACTAACCTCATTTTCCAAGGTCTTTGAACAAATTATATATGACAGACTATTAAAACATATTGAGACCAATAATGTTTTAGTTGTTGAACAGTTCGGTTTTAGAACGTCCTCATCAACAGAAAAGGCTTCATATAAACTAACTGATGATATCTTAAATGCGCTCAATAACAGAATGATGGTTGGAGGCATTTGTTGCGATACACAAAAGGCTTTTGATTGCATTAATCACAACATATTACTAACAAAATTAGAGTTTTATGGAATAACAGGAATAACCTACAAACTACTAAAATGTTATCGTAAAGGTAGATATCAAAGAGTGGTCTTAAATAATTATTCATCTAGTTTATGCTCAAATTGGGGTGAAATAACACATGGTGTACCTCGAGGATCAATACTTGGCCCATTACTTTTTCTACTTTATATTAATGACTTGCCGCAAATAACAGATGACAATTCTAAAATAGTATTATTTGCAGATGACACTAGTATGATTATCACTAACCCTAACTGTTTAAATTTTGAAAAAATGTAAATAATATCATTCAGGACATAAATAAATGGTTTAATAGAAACTTGTTATCATCTAAACCTGGATAAGACACATTTTGTACATTTTGTTACTAAGAACAGCTCTTCAATTGATCTTAATATTATGCATGGAAATAAGAAAATAGCTGACGTTTAGAACACAAAATTTCTTGGCCTGACATCAGATAACACACTTTCCTGGAGAACTCATATAGATACCATTATACCTAAATTAAGTTCAGCTAGTTTTGCATTGAGAGTAGTTAAGCCATTCTTGTCCCTAGATTCACTGAAAGTGGTATATTATTTCTACTTTCATTCCATAATGACTTATGGATTAATATTCTGGGGGAATTCCCATCATAGTAACATTATTTTCAGACTACTAAAAAGAATTATTAGAATCATTGTAGGGATAAGAGGTTGAGATTCATGTAGAGAATATTTTAAGAATTTAAAAATATTACCATTACAGTCTCAATATATATTATCACTTTTGCTTTTTGTGATTGATAATGGGGATTATTTTAAGGTGAACTCTGAGATACACAACATTAATACTAGGAATAAATCAAATCTACATCTGCCAATATCTAACATGTCAGTATATCAGAAGGGAACATATTACACTGGGATTAGGGTGTTCAATAGTCTGCCTTCTCAAATAAAGGAACTGTGCCATAATAGAAATCAATTTAAACGTGCCTTGAAATATTTCTTGTATTTTCACTCATTTTATACCTTGTGTGAATATTTTAGTTGTAACAAGATTTTGAAACATTTACTATTATTTAGCTATTTTTTATGTTCTAAAGTTTCATCTTGAGAATTTTTTATCTATTAATTAATTTTAGATAGTAACATATTATAAAATTGTACAACTGAAATATGTGTTTAAATTAGTACATATTGTCAACCTTTCGACTACCACTGATTCTGCAGTGGCTGCATTGTAGTTTATCGTATTTTATTCTATTGTAATGTATTGTAATACTAATTGACGGAGTTAAATGGAATTGACATGTTCTATATCCTGTGGGTTACAACCCGCTTCTGGATCAGATGAACAAAAATAAATTGAATTGAATTGTAAACAAAGAAGATAGCCTCTGTAGTGCTGATTAAATATGGTGAATAGACGTAACCTGGTCTTGAGCTATTTACAATGAGGACATTTGTCATAATTAAATTTTATGAGACAAAGAACATGATGTACCATGTCATTCTGATCCACACAGAACCAGTGGCATAGCTGGTTCATCTGTAACAGAAATTATGAGTTTAAAATCTCACAAAATTTTCTGGAATTTTGCTGAATAATTTAAAATTGTTGAGCGCAGAAGATCACATTTTAGGTAAAATACACTTCCCCCCCCACCCCCCCCCCCCCCCCCCACACCTCCTCCTCCCACACACCCCCCCCCATCAACAAAGTATTGTTTTTTTTATTATAATATACATAAACACTATTATTTTTTTAAACTCACACATATAAATAATTTTAATTTTCTTTTATATATTTATACTATTTTTTAAAAATAAAAAAAGCAACATTTTATAATATAATTTTATTATT
>Ga0131853_10025930_pt1 | contig 10552 bp, 6 predicted proteins | sample TergutLab28metaG_FD_92764 | JGI IMG/M metagenome (GOLD analysis project Ga0131853, IMG submission 92764) | Labiotermes labralis P1 segment gut microbial communities from Petit-Saut dam, French Guiana - Lab288 P1 (version 2) (version 2) | ecosystem: Host-associated > Arthropoda: Insects >... | reverse complement strand
GGCCATTATCTCCGTAACCGTTCAACTTTGGACATAGGTGTTTTGGGTTATATCGGTATACTTTAACATAAGGAACACCCTCCCGAAGTCTGGCACATTCCTCCTGGGACACCCTGTATACCTCTAACCAGCCACCGAATTCACTCCAAAGTGTTTCCTAAAGGTTCGTAATCGCGCGCCCGGTCAAGTAATTTGCAGAAGTTTCATTACCATGTTCCGTAGGCCCGTCACTGTATCCCACAGCTGAAACCAGTATACATCCGACTAGCATCAAGACCAACTGTAATATTATCCTTCCATCTACGCCTGGGTTCCCCAAGTAGCAACTGCTAATCACGTAAGCGAGGCGGTCGGTAATGAACTATAGCCGCTTTTATTTGTCTGCTGTACCAGCTAGCAGTCGCAAATAACGGCGGCGATTGATTCGACGGCGACCGATACGATTTTAAACCCAACAATCAACCAAACCTCATTCATAACCGCCAAGATATATTTTGACAATAAAAAGCGGGGAATAAAACAACAGTGACAAATCAATAGTGACGTACTTTATCGAAAGGTCCCAACTACGTGCTACGAAAGGGCAGGTAAGTTTGAACGGGAACATAAGAACGCACCAGCCTCGCGACATTCAACAACATCCGGTGGAAAACCTGTTGTAACAATTGTACATACTAATAAGGAGTTTCACCGTTTCCCTTACGTTCTCGGAGCATCACTATACGTATAAATAACACGACATTCTAGGGCTTGATACAGTGCTGGTTCATAAGCTAATATCGAATCGGCATGCTCATTATCAGCTTATGGTCTTAAACGTTGTCAAAACTCAAACGACGATCGTCTGAATATATATTTACTGATTACTACAAGCAAATGAAATGTATTTAAGGACCCCCTTAATGTGTTATTCAACTTCGCTACTTCAAAAGCAAGAATACATCAAGTGTCGAATATTAGGGTAGGAATATTACGAATTACGAACAGCTAACAATTTGTAAAGCTGTGGTCTATTTCAAGGCATAATCCCGGTGCTGTCTACTTATGGCAATAACTATAAATAACGGCACGCAATGAAGTTGAACGCAATGACGACGCATTGCACAGTAAAAGGGTGAAACCTGAAGATTCCGCTCCGAGAACACAAAAATAAGGGAAATGAAGACTAAGTCAACTAACTTCACTTTTACGGGAATTACTATTATACCACTTAAGTTGCAACCAAGTAAGGATATTCGGTGATAAGTGAAACATACGCATACTTACTCCATACTTACTGTATGGAGCACAGCCCTTCTTGAGATGCTAACCGGTTCTCATCTAGTCTAGAAATTCCCCGCATTTTATGGAACCCGAATGTTCATGACACCACGGCACGGCGCGACCTCAGGTTGCGGATGGAGAAACGGCCTCCAATACGGAGGGTAGTTGCGAGGGTACTGAATAAGAAGTCACAGACAGCCGACAAGGGGTGGTGGTCCCCCAGCTTAGGTGTTGGGCGAGGTGCTAACAACTCCTCAAAGTAAAAGCGTACCATGTTACGAATCGACACAGAAAGCCTCAGATATATAAACATACAAAGATAAAAGTAATATGGGACGTGACGCGGTGCAGTGTGGTACATACGTACCTACGTTTCGGAGCAACCTGCCACCTCTGTCTTCAGGACAAAAGTTTCATCTGCTACTACTCTTACGACAAAGGCAGTAGATTCCTCCCTCCAAAATGTCGTTAAACTTCCAACATGCAACAGGTATCACGTCCCACAAGGCAACAACCTTCACATTCACCGCCGTCAGAACTTCGAATCTTCACACATACAAGAGCTACACAAATTGCACGTACTGTTTACGGGTAAACAATTGCGAACACAAATCTGGGGTAACACGTATAACGAACTACATGCGGTCAGAATCTATACGACTCGCAACTCTGAAGAGAAACACGCAGCTGTAGAGAAGCATGGACTTTAAGTATCATTAACAATTTTGCAGTTCCTACGGCTCTCTGGATTTAATCTCGAACACTTGGAAGAAATCAGATTCTACTACTACTCCTGACCACAACTTCCTGTCCAGCCCAAGGAGAACAAACAAATGGAATGGCACGGTGAGAAACGACCTACATCACAAAGTATTTTGTACTATTCGCAACTATCACTTATGGTAAAGTAGGCCTGGAACTGAAGAACGCTCTCAGACGTTCTACTATGATTTTACCATGTTTTCTTGCCTTGAATGTATGAAACCGGAAGTCAAATAATCCCAAAACTTACTTCTAGGCTTATCACAGTGTTTAAGTTTTCAACTATCAAACACGTACTGTACACGTTGAGCTAATTAGGCCCACACGTCGAAACGTCGTCTGGTATCACAAGTCAGACTGCACTCTGCTCTCTTAGTACCCAACCCACATTAACGGCGAGGCGTTATCTCCGTGACAGCGACTACGTTCCCTCTCATTTCGATACTTTTAAATTTGCCGCTAGGCGAACCCCGGCCTCAGATCTCAGCAACCCACCTGAAATTTGGTAAACGTATACGCCCACAGAACTTACTTACTTCCTTAATTACTTACTCAATCCATGGAGCACAGTCCTTCTTGAGAAACTAACTGGTTCTCAGCTAGTCCAGGAATTCCCCGCACTTCATGGAACCCGGAAGTTCATTATCACATTCACAAGTGCCCGCCACCTTCCCTATCCTGAGCCACATAGATCCAGCTCACTTCCTGAAGATTCATTTTAATATTATCTTCCCACCTATACCTGGGTTTTCCAAGTGGTCTCTTTCCCTCAGGCTTCCCCACCAAAACTCTGTACAAACTTCTCCCCCATTGTGCTACATGCCCCGTCCAACTCATTCATCTACAGAACTACACAAAAAAAAATCGTAAAACTGTCGACGATTCTGCGTGGTTTTCTTTTTCTTCGTGGATTTTTGATCGTTGAAGACGGGACCGACATGTTGTTCGGAAACGTCGGTAAGGAATTACCACTACTCGCTGCGTAATAGCACAGAACAGTGCAGTTCTCTGCTTGCCGACGATTCTGTTCGTGGAACGACGACCGCAAGGCAGTGTTTGTAGAACCTTGCGTCCCTATTTGACGATACCAACAGCCTAGCATTTCTGCAACTCGCAACAGTCTGCCAATAAATCTTCCAGTGGCAGGGCCACGGTGCTCATTCTTCTCCAGTTAGCAGACCCACAATGACAATTACATTTACATGTCCGCCATTACAGCCCTTTTCACTGCACGAAAATAAATGAATACGCAACTAGTACAAATAAAAATCAGCCCAATTTGGCCAAGGCGCATGAGGTCTTTCTGCCGCCCGTGCAGAACGCTTAAGCCTTACGGTTGCCACATTTACGCCTTCAAAATACAGGAAGCCCCATTTTGGGAGAAGGCAGGGCTAACCAACTTTCTGGACACAGAACCCGATGGTACCAACGTCTGCCATTGGACACGATGGCAAGCCTATTCAGCAGAAGCTAGTAATACTGAGAACGACTTAACGCTTTCACAACCCAATTCCCACACCTACAGTGACGCAAAGAACGTTCGCGAATGCAGTGAACCTACAGTACAGCTCTGCGCGGATACGTCCGTAGCCATGTTTACACGGTGGATAAAAAACTGTATGCAAGCGCAAACTGCGGGTAATAATATGCGTGTGGACACTTCGACAAGTTCGAGGATTCAATCGGCTATGAAACGTCTTCAGCTGCAACATTTACGATGTTGATCACAGCAGCCGAAGCGTCTAAGTACTGGTATCAGAAGATTCAACGTACTGAAATGTCTCATCTATTTGATCTTCTAGTTTCGTGGCTTCAACAATACACAGAATTCCCACACATTACAAAGTAAGTCAATTTAATCATCGAGCGCTGCCAGTGACTATGCAGAATGCGTGATTCAGAACCGACATGCCTATCTGAAACCCCCGAACAATTATTGTTATCATTTAACTAAAGAGCAATCTCCCGAAATGGATAATCAAGATGCAAACTGACTATTTCGTTTTATTTAATTTCATTATGAAAACACTACTGTCGATTTTATCCAGCCTGTCTAACTACAACCATTTATCGTCTATTACAGTGCCTGGCGCAATGCTGGAACTGATTACGACAGATAACTACTTACCTTGCAAGGACGACAGACATTTAACTAGTGTTTTAACCAATACTAACTGATAAAATAAACAGTACTATGTTAATATTCTATACAAAAATATGCAAAACCAATAAACTTTTATACGATTTTCTTAATTTAAGTGTGTTTTTGTAACGTGTGCCCCCCCCCCCAACTTGTAAAACACACACATTTATACAGCGATAAATTTTATGGATTATATTTACAGTGACGTTATTAAATTAAAAAGAACTGTCGTCGTTGTCGCGCTTCTAACACAAATAGTAATTCTATCCGCGGACGCGGATGTGGGTGCGGATAAGTACCGCACGCAAGCGGGGAGGATACTACTTTACTCCTCCACTCAGGGCTCAAGCCCACAGTCCACCGGCCAGAGGAAAATCCCCGCTACAGTTGCGAGAATGCGCACGCGAAACATTTGTTGCGGACGACGAGTTTCTAGGTAATCGTTCTCCACAAACATCAGCTCTCTAGTCCACCCAAGCCAACACCAACCCGCACTGCACACGGTCCACGACCCACCTCACCCCCCCCCCCCCCCCCCGGGGGTTTCCCCTTCTCCTGGGGCAAACCCAAATTCCCCCCCAAACCCCCCCCCCCAAGCCCCCCCAACCCAACCCCACCCGCCATGCCAACGGGCCCAGGCCCCCCCCCCCCCCCCCCCCATCCGGGATTTTCACCTTGTCGTTGGACAATACTAAGTTCTCCACCAAATCCAAAACCTGATGGCACAAAAGGGGCCAGATAGGACAATATAGGGCAGGGTTGGGTTAGGTTAGTTTAACTTAATTTACTTACTTTTATTTTCAGCCAATCGTGTACGACTGTATGCATGGCTGCAAACACGGCTACAAATTCTACCGGACATCCTGTTCACGGATGAGGCTCAATTTACCCATGATGGTAGTTTCAACTCAAGCGATGCGCACTCTTGGACAGAGACAAATCCATACTAGGTAACACAGTCAGCTCCTACTTTCAGTGAACGTGTGACGCGCAGGATTAGGATCCTCATTGGATCGGATGTTGTTACCGAGGAACGTTTAACAACTCAGCGTGACAGAAATTTTCTTAAAAATTAATTACCGCCGCACGAAAACGTGCCTCTTGCAACATGAGGTCGAATGTGACTACAAGACGGATACATCCATATTTCGTAACAGAGGTGGGGGGATTTTAGAACGAATATCACGGGCATAAATGGCTTGGCCCACTCGGTCACCTGACTTCAATCCATGAGCCAGAGATCTTTCTATGCGGCTGCATGTAGTAGACAACACATGACGCTGGTAAACCAGAAGCAAGGAATCAGTTACTAAATCCCACAAATGAAGCCCCCGTTTGTATCAGAGGCTAAATGGGACGTAAGCAGTGGCAACATGCAATGGCACAGCGACTAAACGCTTGTATGCAGCTTAATGCTGTGCATTTGGAACATAAAACGCAATAACCTTGAAACTTTAACGTTCTTGTAAATTATTTTAATAAAGTTAAAGTGATCCCGTTACAGCCCCCGTGTGGCCCAGAGGGTGGATAGAGGTATAGCTCTACTCTTCCACGACCGCGGCACTAGAAGGGAGTGAATGGTCAGCAGCACGCCCCCGCCGCACTTTACCCCCGGGAAAGACCCGGTACCCATTTTACAGGAGGCTGGGTGGGCCCCAGGGCCCGTCTGGATGGGCGGAAAATCTCGTCCCCACCGGAACTCGATCCCGGACCGTCCAGCCCGTAGTCCGTCGCTATACCGACTGAGCTACCCGGCCCACCAAATAATTTTAATGTTCTTGTAAATGTTTAAAATGATGATAGTAAAGGCAAGTTTGAAAAACACGCTTTTGTTCACTGCTACATCAAGCTGTCCTGTCAATTGTTGACGAGTCTAAATATCTTCAGTTTATTACATCTTTTTGCTTCAAATGACCTGTACAACACAGAGCGGAAGTTTCGCATCCACGTTGCAACACCCCTCCGTAACTAAAATAATTCTGGAGTAACTCGGCCCAGGCTTGTCTGTAGGGACAGGTGTGAATTAAAAACTGGGCATTCTGTTTAATTTCAGATAGTATTAGGCGCTTCGCAATTAGTAAAACAGAAAATCACGGAGTTCAAATCCCCCTTGACACGCCTGGGAGCACAAGGACTAGACGTACAACAAGAAGTTCTGGGAATCATTTCTAACGCCTAATTAAGTACAAATGCTTCAGTCTGTAATACAAATGTAGCAAGAACTAAACTATGTTAACAATTATAGAATTTAGTGATCCAGTTCTGTCCACAATTTCCATTCGTAAGGACGGATTACATTTTCAGATATAACCTCAAAGTTCCAAATTGTTGCATGTGTTATTATTCTCAACACACCGCTAAACATATCAGTTCTTCTCTACAATGTTTGTAGGTAGATATAGCCTCAAAGTTCCAAGTGTTATTATTCTCAATACACCACTAAACGTAACAGTTCTTCTCCACAATGTTTGTAGGTACCTTACATTAATGTTCTATCTAAACATATTACACGTAGTTACAATGTTTTTCTTACACTTTGCAAGAAATGTAACGCATTTTTTCATTGAACTTCTACTATAACAAAAAACGTCAGAACGCTACATTATGCATCTCCACCACCATGGTGGTCGCTATGTTCGTAATGCATACGGCAGATAATTAAAATGTACAAAAGTGTGGTTCCTTGTAGTGGCCATGATGTCATACCTAACACAAAGTTCCAATGAAATCCATCAACTGGTTGAAACGTTATGTGGGAAGCAAACAAAATATGGAAAGCACGTTAGACGTAACATACTTTCTCGATTACAGGGCGCCATAATGACACGTTAAACATGGGGAATAAACACAAGGTTCATTTTCGGCATTCTTTTGTTTGCGCCGTCTTTGTGTTTACTGTCCCATGACTAGTTACGAACATGACGACTTTCATTGCGATTTGGTCATACATCACAACGATTCTTCGACGCCATCATATGTATGAGCAACCCGGTTTTGGAAATTTGAAAATGTGAAAAAAAAGTGCATCTTTGAATCCAGAAAATGCCGTATATGTCTTCCGACAAAAATTTTGTCCGCAAAGGGAAGTTTCAGTAAGTGACTCCGTGTGTGTGATATAATACAGCTTCAGTAAGTGACTCCGTGTGTGTGATATAATACAGTTTCAGTTAAGTGACTCCGTGTGTGTGATATAATACAGTTTCAGTAAGTGACTCCGTGTGTGTGATATAATACAGTTTTCCTGCGTTAATTTTGCAAAGGATAAATCCCGTCCGAAATAAAGTCCTAACACGCTCCTGTCAAGTTATTCCATCGTTTTCCTAGTCAAATTTGGCCTACGTAGGAAGAGAAACAAACGCGTGCCGCCATCCCTATGCTGTCTGATACAGAATATGTCAGCTGCGGGATTGTAGCATTACTGGCAGAATACGAAACGTACAGTATTTACTCAGTCATTACAGTTTTACGTACCACATCCTCCATCCAAATATCCATCCTGGCTCCCTGCTTCAGTTCTTACATAACTCCAATACAATGGCGATATATGGACACTAAGCACCAACACAGGACACTTAGACACACACACACACACACACACACACACTGAACGACACTTGTAATTCACGCACTCTCGAATCCAAAACACCTGGCTACAGACGCCTTTACGGCAAGCTATCGCTTCGTTTGGGCCACATACAACACAAACGATCTTCCAGCAAGCGACAGGCTAGCCCAACCGCGCCTCCACACAGCCGGAATACAAACCACGTGTTCAGCCAATTCATTCCCCACCCCACCGAACCAGCGGGACAGTTGTAGGATCTAGGTTCGTCTATGCACCTGTTTCTCAACCCTTTAAATAGCGGTGGTTCGGCTCCACATTCTCGTCATTCCCAAAACACTAAATATAATAATTTATCAATATATTTTGAAGGCAAAATGTAAACTGTGTCTAAAAATGGAGGGTTCTAGAAAGTATATGGACTTCATCCCATGGGAATCTCCGCCATTCACCACACAGCATTCTTAAGGCAAAAGCACAAAGCAGATTACCATGTAGCTCGGATAATGGAGAAAAAATACATACAAAATTGTGGCAGGAAAATCTCTTGATACGCACCCGCTTAGGATACCGAGAGGGGTGGTAACAAAGTATGAATCCTAGGTTTGAAGCTGAGAGATGAATGGAACCCGCTCAGCATAGTTTCCAGTGGCGAGTTGTGATGTCACTCTTCGGCCCAACGAATCTTCGTTTTACTTTACCAAAGTGTCATTTAACCAGGTAAGCAATTATGGAACTACAAATTTCTTTTGTTGACCATTTGATAATCACGATAATGTGACGCAAGAAGATGCTCTGTTGGCACTGCTTCTCTGTCCCGCTGTAGACAATGACAGAAAAGCGCAGGATAATCACGAAGGTCTGAAACTGAACAGAACACTTCAGCCACTGGGCTCGGCCCGTGTTAATTTATTAAGCAACAGGGCGTACTATGTAACAGGACAAAAGGACGTCGGCCTAGAAACGAATGCAGTGGACGACAAGATGTGTTCTGTCACCACAACACAGGACAAAATCATAACACATACCATATCCTTGGAAGTGTGGTGACATTTTAAATACTTGATAAAGAGTAATTAGCCCGCAGCAGGGGATTCCATTTTTCTAGGATACAACGGTGTCACTAACTCCGGACACTTCAAAGAAACGTAATGCCTTCATCTTCCGAATTCCAGAATTTCACGAGTCCCAAGAAAACCTCAAACCTCGCAAATCAATGGTAACTTCTTGGATGCTTTCTCAAAACAACACATTCGTGGTTTTAAGCCTATCAACATTCCTTTCATCTTACTATTTGTAACATGCAGAACTGTCAAGCCGCGATAGCTCAGTCAATATAGTGATGAAGCTCTGGGCTGGACGACGGTACATCTGGTGTTCGATTCCCGCCAGTGGCAGAGATTCTTCTCCACAGGGTCCAGACCGGCCCTGGAACACCCGGGCTCTTGTTCAGCTGGTACCGGCGGCTCTTAGTGTGGGTAAAGCAGCCGGGGAGTACAGCTGACCACTCAGCTTCATTAATCCCCCAATGTCCGCATAGAGGGGTGCTTATTTAAGACCAGAGAAACTTTGCGTTGTACCTTCTACCATACTCAATGTCGTAACACATACAGCAGATAATATTAAGACCTATCTTACACAAGCAGGGTTGAGTTCAACTGTGGCCTCGTGGCCTTTTTTTCAACAAATGGATTAATCTTCTGGCCCAATGTGGTTCTCGTATCCTGGCCAGCCGAATAACCTGTTCAGGGTACACCTAACATTCAGTTCACATCACTGTCATCACCGGAGATGACAAACGTTCTGAACATGGCCAGTAGGCTTGCTGTAGTCCTGACCAAAACCAATACATTTCACGTTGCTATGATAACAAAATAAAGTCCAAAAACGCAGTGTTCAATTTGTTGACGTTCCACGATAACTAAGGGCGGTATGCCTCCTCCGTTACCACTGAAGAAAACTACATGCCCATTCTGTCTACCTGTCAGAAATTACTTATCCTCGTTCAAAATTGTACACAACCAGTGCAACAGATACATATAAATAAATATAGCATCAGCAAATTGCACTACTTTTTTTAAATACAGCGCATTTCTACATGTTGCCGCCACTGTTCGTGCTCATCTTCGCGGACCGTGAGTATTAAAGAACATATGTACATTTTGTCAACAGAACTGTTAGCAAACCATCACTCTGTGTACAAAGTCACATTCATAATGTACACATGGAACATCGACATGTGAAATTTACTGCCCAACAGACTTGAAGTTTCATTTTTAAAAATATCTGGATGCAACGGTTTTTACTAACTGCCTTGTATAATTTTAATATACTACTACACGTTGTGGGACGGGTAGCTCAGTCGGTATAGTGACTTACTACGGGCTGGACGGTCCGGGATCGAATCCCGGTGGGGACGAGATTTTTCGCCCGTCCAGACCGTCCCTGGGGCCCACCCAGCCCCCTGTAAAATGGGTACCGGGTCTTTCCCGGGAGTAAAGTGCGGCCGGGACGTGCTGCTGACCACTCACCCCCTTCTAGTACCGCGGTCATGGCAGAGTAGAGCTATACCTCTACCCACCCTCTGGGCAACACCGGGCCTGTAAGGGGAACACTTTTACTACACATTGTTATTTCAACACTATATCGGAATTTACCATTTGGACAAGCTGTACAATAATGCTGTATATATGTGCTTAAATACCAATACCAATACCAATACCAATACCAATACCAATACCAATACCAATACCAATACCAATACCAATACCAATACCAATACCAATACCAATACCAATACCAATACCAATACCAATACCAAT
>Ga0131853_10025929_pt1 | contig 10552 bp, 4 predicted proteins | sample TergutLab28metaG_FD_92764 | JGI IMG/M metagenome (GOLD analysis project Ga0131853, IMG submission 92764) | Labiotermes labralis P1 segment gut microbial communities from Petit-Saut dam, French Guiana - Lab288 P1 (version 2) (version 2) | ecosystem: Host-associated > Arthropoda: Insects >... | reverse complement strand
TCAGTCAGTCAGTCAGTTACTCACACAGCTGATTTAGCATTAAATGAACAAGGGGGGCACTAACAACTCTGCGATGCAGAATAATTTTTCAGAATTTAATGGTAGTTCAATATTCCCCCCATATTCCCGTCTGAATGTAAACTGAAAATTAACTACTATTTTTACAACAGCCGGGCGCTGTACCATAACCTGAAACTGCCGAACTACAGCACACAGTCTGACATTTTACTTCTACAATAAATTCTAATATTACTCCCCACTTCAGTTCCACATTAGTTGGTCTTTCGCTGTACGGGGTTTCCACTGAATTATGCACACATTCGTGATTTGAATGTGTTATTTAACGACGCTGTCAATTGCTGGGATTAACTAATGTAGGCGACAAATTATTTAATGAATATGGGGAATTGGAGGGATGATACTGGCAGCGATAAACCGAAGTATTCGGAGAAAAGCCTGTTCCAGTGCCATTTTGGCCACCCCACATGGACTGGGCTAGGAATGAGACCGAGCCTCCCCGGTGAGAGGACGCAGAACTAGTCTCTTGGGAGGCCCGCAATTCTTATTCAATCCATACCTTTCGTATTATTTCATGTTTTCTTAAGGTAAGATGTAGTTACCTACCTACCAACACTGAAGGTGGATGCCCTCCATTATCGGCTGTTCGCAAGCACTGGAGGCTGCGTCCTGTAGCTGGAAAAAGAGGACGCGCCATAACGCGGTGACAAAGGTGGGAATGGAGATACACAAACCGCAAAGACAGCATTTGGAAAGACAGTGTATTCGCCATTATCCGTGCACGATCAGAAGTTGTTAATGAACAATGACGAAGGTGGGAAATGGCGTGAGTTACAGCCGACTGCTCGAACAAAATCCTCAATGCAAAGAAAAATCACGGGAGTTGACGTTCATAGGGCCGTGCATCGTAATAGTATTTCTATAGTAAAACCAACTAGATGCACCAATTTATCAAATTTATTTTATTTTGGAATGACACTGTACATGTTTCCGATGGTCTTTTCGTCCATCATCAGGAGTTCAAAACTGTACATACAGAAACAGGAATTTGTCAAACAGACATTGCTCTCAGCTTGCTAGCGGGTACCCGCTAGCAAGCAGGCAGCAGTGTATCTATTTGGTTTTACTATAGAAAAAAAATCACGGACTGTTTACGTCAACAATAAACGTAAGCCATGTATTGTGCACATAATAAATAATTAACAGTTTTAATTTTTTGTTCATGGCTCAATAAAGCATATGTCTTGGATATCCCCGTTTCTCAATTATCCGTGCACCCTCCCCCCTACAATATCCCGCATAATCAGAAGTACACCGTACATGTACTGGTCTCCAAATCTGTTCTTCCTTTTCCTTACGCAGGGTCGACGAAGAGGCTGTCACAACTCATGCAACATGCAACACGCGGCAGTCAGGTGACTCGCCCTCAGGGGATTTTGCAGTGACTTGATAATAGAACCGAATGAAGAATTGTAAGTTTTCAGGCTTTTATGGCGGGTGTTGTTGGAGCTGTACTATTTTGGCGTTTGACAGCTCGTAGTGCTGTAAGCGTACACCGACGTTTCGGAGAACAATGATACCCCAATTACTTCGCTCTGAAAACGAAGTAACAATTTTCCGAAACGACGGCGTCTATCTACGAAACTACATTGTGTCAAAACGCAGAAGACATAAAATAAGACGTAAGACATAAATAAGCACAAGACATAAAATAAGACAATACGACATAAGGTGTAAAAAAAGTAAGACATAAGTAAGACATAGATACTGATTTCAAAATATTACATGGGGCCTGGATAGCGCAGTCGGCATAGTGACTCGTTACGGGCCGAAAGGTCCGGGGATCGAAAGCCGGTGGGGACAAGATTTTCCGCCCCCGTCCAGATCGGCCCTGGGGCCCGCCCAGCCTCCTATACGTGTACAATGGGAGCCGGGTCTCTTTCCCGGGGGTAAAGCGGCCGGGGCGTGGCTTTGACAACCTAACCCATATAGTAAAAGGTAAAGGTAAAGCAGACCCGTTACAGGCCTGGAGTGGCCCAGAGGGTTACAGGAAGTTAAGGTTCCCATATTTCATGACAACGGCACAGGATGGTGGTAGGTTGTCAGCCTTATGCACCGGCCGCCTTTACCCCCAGGAAATGCTCCTGGTACTCATTTCTGTTAAAGGGCGAGTCGACCCCAGGGCCATAGTGGGATCGGAAGGATTTTATGTCAATGAAAAATCGCAGTGACACCAGCCTTCCCATCTAGTGCTGAGGTTAAAGAAAGAGTACAGCTATACCTTTAGTCTCTCTCTGGACTTCCGTTGACTGTTCTAGGGCGAACTTTATCTTTATGAAATATTACACGCAGAAACTAAGGAACTATGCTCAACACACTCAGGTCTTCAGCTGTACTTTTGAATGCCTTTGAGTTCAATCAGTAAACAAACAAATGACAAAAAATAAATAAACAAACAGAGAATACCCACCGCCATTCCGTCTTTACAGGTTGCATTTGGTTTGAAAAGTTAGCAATTAGGGATTTGGTATCAGGGAATGGGTTAGACTTGCCAGAACCAGAAGCAAGCTACTCTGCGCTCGAGAATAAATAGCTTCTTGCACTCCCGAACATGTTTCATTAAGAGAACTTTCTTTCTCTTCCCCAACTCATCCCATTTCTCGGTCCATCTGGCACAAAACACAAGAATCACATCCATCGCTTGTAGCATCAACAGTGCGTGCAGGTCTACACAGCTGCTTACGTATCGCACAGTATCAAACGCTGACAGTAGGATAATTAGCATGCCTAATTACCAGTTTCATTCGGTAGGTATATGTAATCTGCTCCATACTTTACAGGAATGCTAGAATTATTTGGATGTGGGGAAAACACAACAGATTGGTTTATATAAGGAAGAGCGACAGAAATTTTATAACGTATTTTGCGTAGCTTTACTTCTTGTAATAACTGGACTGATATATATATATATATATATATATATATAAACTACATGCATAATTTTATAATTTCCATTCCCTGCATTACAGTTCAATTTTTTACTGTTGTAACCAACAAATGCGTACAATTGTCATTTAACTAACTGTTTTATACAACAAATATTAATGTATACCCTCATGATGGACCAATAAGGACAGAAACATGAACGAGTTCAATTTTTAAAAATATTATTGTAAATTAAATGACAAATGTGTGTATTTGTTGGTTAAAATAGTAAAACAAAAACAAGCATAACTTTAAAACAAGTGTCCAGAAGTGTGTGGTGTGCTGTTCTGCTATGTAAAGTTATACCTCTATATGGGCGATACGAGGTTATCATGACAACGAAAATTTGAATGTGATGTCGTGTACTCTGTCGCATAGGTTGTTCCAAAACGGCGATAGCTACTTCTCAGCAATACGATGTCACATTGCAGATAGCCGTAAACTTAAGGCTTCCACACGTTCCAACTTTCTGATTCGTAGGACACACACACACACACACACACACACACAGACACACAGAAAAACACACAGACACCACACACACACACAGATACACACACAAACAGACACACACAGAAAAACACACAGACACATCACACACAGACACACACACACAAACACACACAGATACGCAGATACACACACACTCACAGACACACACACAAAGACACACAGACACATCACACACACACACACACACAGACACACTCACACACACAGACACACACACACACACACACACCGAAATAAGGAATTTTAAAAACCTAAGAACTAAATACTGAATTTTTGTAATGCACGTCGAATTTTTCCTTGCGGGAATGAAAAGGCGATAAAAAGGTAAAGGAAGAATACTGTTGGGCGACAACACAGACGGACAGGCAGTCATGCTACGTGCTGGTGTTTGTATTTCAACTGAACTCCCTTGAATACAGGCTATATACCGAGTCGATCACACGTATACTCAGTTTCGACTTGCGCAAAATTCGATTTTCACACGTCTTCCGCGACGTAACTATTGCATAGTCTGAGGAGGGACTGTATCAGAAACTGCTGCCTAACATTCAAAGTGACTACGCCCTCAAATTTGAACAATCCATGACCAAGCTTTAAGGTAACACGATATTGCGATGAAACCAACAAATACACACAAACGTTTAACAGTATTTTTTATACGCAGCAGGCCATCTACATTTGTGCATTGGTTCAAACATTTTTGTACCATATCCTTTGAAATGCACCTACCTGTTGATGGCTACAAGAGTGTACGAAACATGTAGCAGGCTTATTATGCTTATAATAAAATAAAAGATACTCTTATTGAACATTTATATGCATTTATTGGTTTCGTCACCATGACAATGTCCTCTGAAGACGAACAATTCAAGAACCACTCGAACTATACGACAGGGAATTCAAATCCCTGCCGTGCCTTTGTATCTCTTCTTCTTCTTCCATTGGCGCTACAGTCCACTGTGGGCTTTAACCTGTCGAACAATGTCCTTCCATTTTTTTCCATCTGCCACCAACTCTCTCCATCTTCTCACTCCCAGCACTTGAAGATCTCTTTCTACTTCCTCTTTCCATCTTTCCCTGGGTCTTCCCCTTCTTCTCATCCCTTCCTGTTCTTCAATGAAGATCTTTTTGGGCAACCTATCCTCCTCCATTTCTCTTGGTGACCTAACCATCTTATCCTTTGCCCTTTTATCCTTTTTACTATATTTTCTCCTTTGCTCATCTCTTCTAGTTCTCGATTGGTCCGACTTTTCCATTCCCCGTTTTCATATTTAGGACCACATATTCTTCTAAATATTATCCTTTCAAAAATTAGCAGAGCTGTTTTCAAAAATACACATCAACATTCCTCTTAGCACAGCATTTCTTTACACTCTCTATACGATTATATAACCGACATATTAACAAATTGACTACACGATCCGGCTTAAGAAAGCCATCCTAAAGGCAGACACTAGACACTAGTTATTATAATTCTAAGACAAATGTCGATTTATATTCGTTTCTGTATACAGCCAACACGGTGGAATGCGACGAGTAAGTGTTTGGTCTTTGTTTCGTGAAGTCTGTATGCAGTAGTGGGCAGATCCTCCAGCCAAGAAATTCTATGGAAAGCGTAACGAACTCCAGAAAATATAAACTTCTATTGAGACCGTGTGACAGGCTGAAAACACACTCAAGGGATGCTTACTAAATATTCGATATGTCATAGTCATTTCTGAATCACTACGGACCATAGGGAATGGTCCATGACAGTTCTAGCTTCCTCGACTGCCTGACTCTGAAGATGGAAACTCGGCTAAAACGAAACGACCGTAACAATTTGCCAGTCGACATTGCGTAACACCCCAGAAAATTTAGATATGCAAGAACACCGATGGGAGAACTTGATATCTCGGAACCTTTACATAGTAAACTAAAATAGAAATGAAGAAGAAGAAAGAATGGGAAACAGGAAGGTCTGCACATTGCTCCCGTTCCCTGTCTAAAACGGAACTCCCGTGAAACGATGCAGAGATTTTACTTTCAGCAGACACGAGCATGTAATGTTCTGTCCTCTGTATACTCGTATAAGCAATCGACATTTATTCCTTAAGTGTGCGCAGAGAAGTTGAAAGTATCGCGAATTTCATTAAAATAACTTATGTACGTATCAAAAAAGGGGCACGCGGTGGCGCAGTAAGTTGAGGCACTGCGCTACAAGCCGGAAGGTCTCGGGTTCGAATCCCGATGGTATCACTGGGAATTTTTCGTTGACATAATCCTTCAGGCCTCAAAATGGTCCTGGAGTCGACTCAGCCTCTAACAGAAATGAGTACCAGGAATATTTCCCGGGGGTAAAGGCGGCCGGTGAGTGGGACTGACGTTACCACCTCGTCTTGCTGTCTTGAAATCTGGGAGCCTCAACCTCGTGGAGACCTCAGGGCCTGTCCAGACCTGTACAGAGACTGCTTCATCTTGTGACTTAACAAAAAACATTCAGAAATCTCGATAAATCTAGACAAGTGTAATAAAAGGGTAAAGTGATTCCGTTACAGGCCCGGTGTGGCCCAGAGGGTGGGAAGAGGTATAGCTCTACTCTTCCATGACTGCGGCACTAGAAGGGGGTGAGTGGTCAGCAGCACGCCCCGGCCGCACTTTACCCCCGGGAAAGACCCGGTACCTATTTGACAGGAGGCTGGGTGGGCCCCAGGGCCGGTCTGGACGGGCGAAAACTCTCGTCCCCACTGGGATTCGATCCCGGACCGTCCAGCCCGTAGTCAGTCGCTATACTGACTAAGCTACCGGGCCCACAAACAAGTTTAATTGTCAATGCAATTATTAATAACGTAATAACGTCACGTAAAATGTATGACAAATGCACTTTAATTTTATGATGTTAGACAAAAAGTTTTTATGACGGCGCCAAATATTTGCGAATCCCCAGCCTGCCTAATGTCACTTTCTAGTGCCTATAATTCAGTGGAGACCCCAGATTTTTTGAAAGTTTTGGGTCCCTGGCTTAAGCTGCTACTGACAGATTAAGCACAACAGTAACTGTATAAAATGGTAGTTGCTAGGCTTTTAAATTCGCCACGTACGACAGGACAAGTTGCTGTTAAAGCTGTTTAAGTTACACACAAATAAATAAATCGTTAAAAGGCAGTTGCTACGAAGGTTTGTTTACTTTTTGTGACTGGTAATACCGTCCGCAAATCCTGTATCAATATACAATTTATTTTATTTCAAACAGAAAGTACATGTACCTCGAAAAGAAAAGAGTCGCCGTCACGCTTTGTTCACACCTATACACGCGGCACATTACAATGTGTCACACGTAACGGGAAGTTGTACCTGAAAATACGTAAAGTGGTCATTCTGTTTAATTAAACAACAAGACATGAGAACGAATGGGAGAACAGGGTTAGAGCTGCAAGCATTCTTAACCTGCCTTCAACTTGGGGTTAAATGGTAATCTTCACACCTTCATGGTCGTGTGTACGGTGCGGACGGTGCCGTGCACGGCACCGTCCGCACCGTACACACGACCTACGCAGCGGCTCTCAAGACCACCACCCATCCAAAAACTCGGTGCAGAAAACCATATGCTGCAACTCACATCTACTGCACCTGATGATGGGTGTATGTACCTGAAACATGTCGAGCTAAGAATACACCAATAAAATTACCTTGTTGCATCACATTGGCATTTCACATCAGTTCATGAGGAAGATGCACGGTCAAACAACCATCACGTATTACGTTATTTTGTAGCGCGTTCGCGTAACTACTGTTCCCGTGGAAAATCAATAACTACGAAATGTAATTATCGTTCGTCTATACTTTTGCCTTAGTTATCCGTCACGCAAGTCGTATGTTTTCAATGCCGTATTACACTGTCACCTGTGGCCTGTGTGTCTCTACCACATTTTTCCAAATTATCCCATTAATGGAACGATTTTCGGAAAACAATTATGCAACATAAAATGAGTGTTTGATGTTCCCTACAATTTCTGTCTGCAGCATTTCTCACTCTAAGAACAAATCAGCGAGATATTATCATAAATGCACATAGGTCTTCATTTCAAGTACCCGTTATTGTTACCAGACTTCAATCAAACATGCATTTTCATGGCACATTTTCGAAAAATCCTCAAATATCAAATTTCATGAAAATCCTCCCAGTGATCGCAAAGTTGCACCATGTGGACGAACAGATAGGCAAACGCAAACCGTCTGACGGACAGACATGATGAAGCTAAGCGTCGCTTTTCGCAATTTTGCATACGCGCCTAATAACGGTCTTATAGACATGCAGCGAGTGCTGCATACTTCATCGCACTCTCTGTATTTATATTATTGACCCAACTAACCAACGACCCACTCCTTTGGGCAACAAGATACATTTAATTGCCTTTTGTATGCAAGGCAGAAATATACGTGAACACATAAAATAAATTTACAGTAAATCCCTGTGTTTGTAATTACATGAAGGGGGTATTCAATGTAAATAGAATTTAAAATATGGCCGCCTGGATAAGCTGGCAACTTCCAGACTAGACTGTCATATGTGTGGCCTACATAACAATTGACGGGCGCTACGCTCCAGCAATAAGGCACAGCGTTTGACTTTCAAGAACAAAAACTTCTAATTACACATTAGGTAAAAGGCCAGTTCGAGCATTTAGTCTCCGGATCCACTGTTTCTTAAGCCCAGTTGTGTGTCTGCACATCCTCTGGTTCAGCAGGTGTGTTTCAGAATGTACACGTACTAAATGAATATAGAAGAGAAACGCAAGGGCAAAAGTAAACTTTAGTAATCATTCAACACGACTCACGGCATTCAAATGCAAAATATGAAATGTTTGTGTCGTCCAGGTTTATTACGTCCGGCCCCTTTTAAGTCAATATTAAAAAAGGTAAACATAAAAACATTGTCTCTGGGTAAATGACTAACTTGATGCACAATTACGTTATATAATATGTTTATTATTGTAATAATGCTCTACATGTTTCGAGGAACTCTGTGCTCATCATCAGGAGATCAAATTGTATTAATACAGCAACTGGTGTAATATTATCTGTAAGTGACCGTCCGGTGTGCAAGTTGAGAAGGAAGGACTTCTCAACTTGCACACCGGACGGTCACTTACAGATGCTGTATTAATACAATTTGACCTCCTGATGATGAGCAGCACAGAGTTGCTCGAAACATGTAGAGGATTATAATAATAAACGTATTATATACCGTAACTGTGCATCAAGTTGGTCATTTATCCAGAGTCATGCCAGGATGCACGGTCAGCAAAACATAAAATAAAAACACTGTGGTAAGCTTTTGAAAATGCTTACAAATCTCATCAATTTATTGACACTTTGTTCTAAGGGTCTATCATGTCGCACTTCGGCAGTGACAGATACATCTGGAAAAATTTACGGCTCCTCCTGTCCTCCAAATGCAACAATGCAGGCGACGACGGTAAGGAGTCCTAATTGTGTAGCAGCTGGACACGAAATTGCAGGTCTCGTATTTAATGCGAAGCTGCTGTTGGGTCATACCATAAGCCAGTCGAATCTATCCCGTACACGCACACCCTATGCGTTTGATAAATGAGTAACAAACAGTGAAAGGGAGTATCAGTAGCAATGGCCGAGCCAGGTACCCGCCCGATCTAAGGAGTGGGTCTGCGGTCGCTCGCTTGTTGGGATTGCGGGTTCGAATTCTGCTGGGAGCATGGAGGTTTGTTTCTTGTATATATTGTTTGTTGTCAGGTACGGGTCTCTGCGTCGGGTTGGACACTCATCCAGAGAAGTCCTACCAAATGTGGTGTGTCTGGGTGTGATCGTGAAGCCTCGGAAACGAGGAGGACCTGGACCACTAAGGACCGTAGCGCCACAAAAAAAAATCAGTATCAATGTCACAACGACATGTGCTTGACAGATTCGCCTTTTCAAAAATCTTGTTTGGAAGTCGGCCAATATTTCATTATTACTCCCTGACATGCCATATTTCCGGCCTCGTAAGATGGACCCTGTACTTAGCAAGGCATTATGGCCGAAGTACAGCTGATTTAGCATTTTTAAGAAGCACGGTACTTGTTGGCAATATTTTTAGGAAAAATACGTCTTGTGAGGCGGGTAATACCGTATACTTCATCATCCTGCACACAGGCGCATGAAAGAAACATTAAGTCGAACATGTTCATCGTTATAAACCAAACAGTTAGGATGTAAGTTTTCAGAGGTTCATGCTGGGACAGAGAGAAATGACGCCCCCTCAGACCACTGCAAAATCAACACGCACCAGTTAGATCGAGATGGAAGAAACCAGTTAACATTTCAGGCCCGCGTAGAGGCCAACCAGTATGGTCTGATCGCAGCACAGTTCGAGGGGACGATATGAAGTAGACAGCAAACTATTTACGGCGTATAATAATTAACGTGATGTAGATCACGCAGGATAAAATTTAATTGGCCGATGTGTATGCCGAATACATGAATTCACGTTAGCCAGCCGACATTCGACTGTCGTATCAAACTTGGGCTATATGAAACCAGTAGAAAGCGTTGAACAGACCGAGCTGATATAGTGTTTTAATATTAGAAAAACGTATTACACAAGTACACAATATTTATTAACTACCACTGCCACAGGCTTGCCAACATATAACTTACGTACAGTGTTAAACAAATATCGAATTTCAAAATAAATAAGACAGTGTTTACTCTGCTGCGGGTTTCGTGTGATATTTTCAGATATTTATTACACACTTATACAATTTATCTTAAACTAATCTTGATACATGTAACGGGTGTAACGTACACTTTCGCTTAATTTTATGTTATGTTGGCCGTGCATCTCGATACATCCGTGTAATGAAATCCAACTTGATCCACTAAATATCCTCAGTTTATTTCGTCAATCAACCTCTACATATTTATCTCAGTAATTAACCAACATGATGCACAAAATTTTTGTTTTACAATAAGTTTATTTCATGCCTCTACATGTTTCGAGCACATGTGCTCGAAACATGTAGAGGCATGAAATAAACTT
>Ga0131853_10025927_pt1 | contig 10553 bp, 8 predicted proteins | sample TergutLab28metaG_FD_92764 | JGI IMG/M metagenome (GOLD analysis project Ga0131853, IMG submission 92764) | Labiotermes labralis P1 segment gut microbial communities from Petit-Saut dam, French Guiana - Lab288 P1 (version 2) (version 2) | ecosystem: Host-associated > Arthropoda: Insects >... | reverse complement strand
GCGCACCCATCCGGTACGTGTACGCCTCGACCAGCGTCGGGCCACCGCCCTCGCGGGCTCGCTGGAGGGCGTCCTGCATGACCGCGTACGTGGCCAGGACGTCGTTGCCGTCGACCTGGACGCCGGGGAAGCCGAAGCCCTCCGCGCGCCGGTAGAGCGGGATCTTGGACTGGCGCTCCAGCGGCTCGGAGATCGCCCACTGGTTGTTCTGGCAGAAGAAGACCACCGGCGCCTGGTAGGAGGCGGCGAAGACGAACGCCTCGTTGACGTCGCCCTGCGAGGTCGCGCCGTCGCCGAAGTGCGCGACGACGGCGGTGTCACGGTCCGGGTCGCCGGTGCCGATGGCGTGGTCGCGCTGGACGCCCATCGCGTACCCGACGGCGTGCAGGGCCTGCGCCCCGATCACCAGCGTGTAGAGCTGGAAGCCGGTCTCGACCGGATCCCAGGAGCCGTAGTCGACGCCGCGGAACAGGCTCAGCACCTGGAGCGGGTCGACCCCGCGGCACCAGGCGACGCCGTGCTCGCGGTAGGTCGGGAAGACGTGGTCCTGGCGACGCAGCGCCCGCCCGGCACCGACCTGGGCGGCCTCCTGGCCGGCCAGCGGCGCCCAGAGGCCCAGCTCGCCGTGGCGCTGCAGGGCGGTCGCCTCGGTGTCGAAGCGGCGGACCAGGGCCATGTCGCGATAGAGGGACCGGATCTCGTCAGGGCCGCCGCGGTAGTCGTAGTCCGGATGCTCGATCCGCTCACCCGATGGGGTGAGCAGCTGCACGAACCCCGGGGAATTCACCATCGTCATCTGCGCTCCTTCGTCCTGCGGCTCGCGCGGGATCACCGCTCGGCCGTTCACGGAGGGATCACCGGCCACCGTCGCAGGGGTGGCGCGCCTGTGGCCCAGGTCACCCGTTGCTCACCAACGTAGCGCGCCGGAAAGTTACTCGCGAGTGGGCTCGGCCGGCCGCTGGGACCGTGCCCAACGGCGCACGTGCCTTCCTAGGACGGCGGGACACCGACATCGGACTCCGCAGCGGCTGAGGCACCGCCTGCACGACTAGTCATCGTCCGATGACCGGCCCGGATCCGTCGGGCGCAGGGCCAGGTCGCGGCTGAGCGGAACGCCCGTGCCGAGCAGGCCGAGCCATGCCTCGGGGACCTCCGGAGCAGCGACGTCGCCGAACCCGAGCGCCCCGACGGTCTGCTGATCCATCAGCGGCGAGGCGACCGCGCGGTCGTCGACGATCCAGGTGCGGCTGCCGCCGCTGACCAGGGCGCCGCTCCCGGGAGCGGCGGTACGGGTCACCTCCCCCGGGGCCGGTGCGGTCCAAGCCGTCCCGGGTGGCAGGGTCCCGAGCCGGACGTACGGCGGGGCCGATGCGCCGGTGACCAGCTCGGCGCAGATCGGGGCGGCGAGCGGCCGCAGCGTGGTGGCCGACCAGTGCGCGCGTACCCAGGTCGCCGGACCGAGCCGCCCGGCCACCGGCAGCAGCGCCAGCCAGGCCGCCGGGACCCGTACCGCCTGGGTGACGGGCGGCAGGCCGACCGCGACCAGCAGCGCTTCGGACCGGCCGGGCATGGGAACCCGATAGCGCCCGGCGTACCCGGCCGCGTCCTCGGCGACCACCCACGTACGCCGGCCGTCGACCGTGACCACGGCGCCCCGCCCGGGCTCGGTCACGACCGCGGGCGAGCGCGCCAGCGCGAACGCGACGCCGGACCCATCGGCCGTGCAGGCGCTCCAGCCGGATGCGAGGAGGCCGTCCGCGGTGGGCAGCCGCTGTGGCGCGCCGACGATGCCGACCTGCGGCCCCCGGTCGCGCCCGGCCAGCGCCGACGCCGGGACGACGGCGGGAATGAGGTGGGCGCCGAGGACGAGCTGGGCGGAGGTGACGTTGAGGACCGGCCGCAGCGGGCCACCGCGTTCGGTGACCAGGAAGCGCTCGCCGGTCTCGCGGACGATCAGCAGACCGGGGCCCTCTCCTCCGGTCGGCGCGCGCGGGGAGAGCGCCCCTCGCAGGATGACGGCGACGACGAGCAGCAGGACGAGGACGACACCGCCGAGGAGAGGCCGGGCCGAGCGGTCCTCGGTGCCGGGTGCGAGGGCGTGGACCAGCCGGTGTCGGACGTACGTCTCGGCCTCCAGCAGCTCTCTCCGCGTCGCCATCCGCGTCTAGCCGCTCACGGCCGGGAGCACGCCGAGCACGCCGCTGGCGAGCACCAGGAGGGGCGGCAGCGCGACCAGGGCGGCGGCCTCCGCCAGGTCGCCGAGGCGGCCGAGCCGGGCCGATCGGGCTGATCGGGCTGATCGGGCTGATCGGGCTGATCGGGCCGTGGTCGCCCCCGCGAGCAGCGCGCCCCCGCCCAGCGCCGCCAGCGCGGCGGCCGTGCCGATGCGCCACGACGGATGCAGCCGCACCACGGTCGTCGCGACCGCGGCCAGGGAGCCCAGACCGGTCGTGATCCCGACCAGGGTCCGATCGGCGGGGCACTGGTCACGGGCCCGCAGCAGTACGGCGATGCCGGCCGTCGCGGCGAGGGCGATGCCCCAGCCCCCGAGGCTCACCGTGAAGGGCGCGGCCAGGACCAGGAGCACGCCGATCGCGGCGCTCATGCCGGTCAGGATCCGGCGGGCGAGCCGGGCGTCGGCCGCAATCGCGGTGCCGTCGACCCCGGCCCCGTCGGTCGGCATCGTGTCGATGCCGGTGAGCGCGAGGGCGAGCCGCGGGAGAAGGCCGCTGGCCAGTACCGCGAGGACCGACGCCGCGGCGAGCGGGACCGCGACGTACCGCGGGACAGCAGGCGCGGCCAGCCCGATGCCGTCGCCGAGGAGCAGGCCGGCGGCCACCATGCCGGCCGTACGGCCCGGCGCCGGACGCGGGCCGTCGCCGTCCTCGGCGACGGCATCGGCGAGCGCCTCGGCCGGGTCGTCGTACCTGCGCGGCGGGGGCACCTCGACGCCGGCGACCACGGTCAGGACGCTCCCGTCGGTGACGCCCTGACCGTGCAGGCCGGCCGCGGGCAGGAGACGCCGTCCGTCCAGCCCCACCAGCCGATAGCCGCCGGATGCGGTCGCCGGGTCGAGGATGCCGACGCTGCGCGCCAGCTCCGGAAGCAGCTCGGCCACCGGCAGCGTGCCGGGCAGTGCCAGGTCGACCCGGCGCGTACCCGAGGCGACGGTGACCCGGACGAGCGGCTCAGCCACCGAAGTAGCCGGCGGCCTTCCGGTCCCCGGCGGCGTAGTTGTCCCGCGACGTCAGCACGCTCAGCCGAGCGTCGGCGATGATCTGCCGCATCGCGTCGACCTGGGCGGTCCACTGCGCGTGAGCGACCTCGAACGCCTCCCGCGAGCGGCCCTCCCAGCCGGCGCCGAAGATCCGGCGCAGGGTGGCGGCGAGCTCGTCGAGACGGCCCTGCAGAGCACTGTTCGCGACGCCGAGGTCGCCGGCCAGCTGCTCCAGATCGGCTCCGGCGACCCGGATGGTCCCGTCGGTCATGTCGTCCCCTCTCCCGCCTCAGCCGAGCCGGCCGGCGATCGTCCGGTAGATGCCGGACTCACCGGCGTCGACCTGGGCCGTCGTGGTGTGGGTGGCGTCGATCGCCTCGGCGAAGCCGGTCAGGATCGCGACGATCCGCTGCTCCTTCTCCTGCCAGGCCCGATGGAAGCCGAAGAACGCCCCGGCACCCGCGCCCTGCCAGCTCACCGCCATCGGCTCGACCTGTGCGGCGAGCTGCTGCGCGATCCGGTCGAGGTCGCTCCTGGCCGCCGCGACCTCCCGCGCCGCCTGTTCCAGGACACCGGCGCCCTGGTCGATCACACCGCTGGGACCGCTCATGGCCCCTCCTCTCCTGGCGGCACCCTGCCGCCGGTCGACCGGATCACGAGACGTCCGGACCCCTGTGACCTTCCCGGTCGGCAGCGGCGAAAACGCCTCCGGCCGGGCCTGTGGAGAGCCGGCTGTGGATAACGTACGGAGCCGGTTTGACGGCGATCGGCTCGGGAAAGCCATCGTCATGAGCAGCGCCCGGACGATCCCGCCAGTGGCACCCGAGATGCCGTCCGGCGAGCTCGTCCTGCCGCCTCCTCCGGTCCTGGATCGGACTGACTCCGGCGGCCTGCTGACCACCGCGCTCCCGATGCTGGGCAGCGTCGGCGCGGTGGCCCTGATCGTGACGATGGGCGGCCACGGCGTCCGCGGCTATCTCGCCGCGGGGCTGTGCCTGGTCGCCAGCCTCGGGTTCGTGGCCGTCCAGCTCGACCGGCAGCGGCGGCACCGCCGTCAGCGGATCGGGGACCAGCGCGGCGACTACCTGCACCACCTCGCCACCGTACGGTCCCGGATCCGGGCGGCCGCCGGCCAGCAGCGGGCCGCGCTGTGCTGGCACCATCCCGATCCCACGGCGCTGCCGGCGCTCGCCGCGGAGGGCTCGCGGCTCGGTGAGCGCGGCCCGGGCGACGAGCGCTTCCTCCAGGTCCGGTACGGCGTCCGTACGGCTCCGCTCGCCCTCGACCTGGTGCTCCCCGACGACGCGAGCGGTCGCGCCGACCCGGTCGCGACGGCGGCCCTGCGGCAGCTGGTCGCGGTCCATCGGCGGCAGCCGGATCTGCCTGCGACCCTCGATCTCCGTGCCCACCGCCGGGTGACCGTCACCGGCGAGGAGGAGCCCACCCGCGCCGTGGCGCGGGCGCTGCTCTGCGCCGCGACGGCGCTCCATCCGCCCGATCGCCTGGCCGTCGCCGTCCTGACCACACCCGAACGGCTGCGGCACTGGGACTGGGTGAAGTGGCTGCCGCACGCCGCGAGCCCCACGGTCCGCGACGCGGTCGGTCCACGCCGCCTGGTCACCACCTCCGCAACCGACCTGGCCGTCCTGCTGCCGGACGATCTGCGCCCCCATCTGCTGCTCGTCCTCGACGGCGTCGCACCGCCCGGCCACGACGAGGCTCGCCCGGAGGAGCGGACCACCACCGTGCAGCTCGGCGGTCGACACGGGCCCGACGACCTGATGCTCGACGCCCAGGGCGCCGGGACCGATCGGCTGGAGCCGGCCGTGGCAGAGGCGTACGCCCGGCGGATGGCGTCCTGGCACGCCGGACGTACGCCCGGCTCCGGCACGGACCGCCCCCGCGATCTGATGACCCTGCTCGGCCTGGGCGACGTACGCGCGCTGGACCCGTCGCGGTCGTGGCGGCCCCGGCCCGCGCGGGAGCGGCTTCGGGTGCCCATCGGCCTCGACGAGGCCGGCGAGCCGGTGCATCTCGATCTCAAGGAGTCCGCCCAGCAGGGGATGGGCCCGCACGGCCTGGTCGTCGGCGCGACCGGGTCCGGCAAGTCGGAGCTGCTGCGTACGCTCGTGCTCGGGCTGGCGCTGACCCACCCGCCGGACGCGCTCAACCTGGTGCTGATCGACTTCAAGGGCGGCGCCACCTTCGCCGGGATGGCCGCGCTGCCGCACGTCTCGGCGGTGATCACCAACCTCGCCGACGACCTGGCGCTGGTGACCCGGATGGAGGACGCGCTCGCCGGGGAGCTGGTGCGCCGCCAGGAGGTGCTGCGGTCGGCCGGGAACCTCACCTCGATCACCGAGTACGAGCAGGCCCGGCGGCTGGATGCCACGTTGCCGCCGCTGCCGGTGCTGCTGGTCGTGGTCGATGAGTTCTCCGAGCTGATCGCGGCGAAGCCCGAGCTGACCGAGCTCTTCGTCTCGATCGGCCGGCTCGGCCGCGGGCTCGGCCTGCACCTGCTGCTCGCCTCCCAGCGCCTCGACGAGGGCCGGCTCCGCGGCCTGGAGTCGCATCTGTCCTACCGGATCGGGCTGCGTACCTTCTCCGCGCACGAGTCCCGCGCCGTGCTGGGCGTTCCGGACGCGTACGAGCTGCCCGCGGTCCCCGGCATCGGGTATCTCAAGGCCGGGCCGGAGGAGCTGATGCGGTTCCGCGCGGTCTCCGTGTCGGGCGCCGCGCCGGGTGATGAGATCAGCGGCGGGACCAGCGCAGGAACCGTACGTGCTGGCTGGCCGGCCGCGCTGGGCATGCTGCCGTTCAGCATCACACCGATCGACGTACCTGACCTTTCTCACGCCGACACGCCGATGGGTGGTGTGGAAGGTCAGGTACCAGAGGGGTCGGTGCTCGAGCTCGCGGTCGCGCGGCTCGCCGGTCACGGCCCGCCTGCGCATCGGGTCTGGCTGCCGCCGCTGGACGTACCGGCGACGCTGGATCGGCTGCTGGTCGAGCACGGCGCCGACGGGGCGCGCCTGGTGGTCCCGATCGGCACCGTCGACCGGCCGCGCGAGCAACGCCGCGACGTGCTCGCCCTCGACCTGCGCGGCGCCGCCGGGCACGTCGCGGTCGTCGGCGGGCCCCGCTCCGGCAGGAGCACCCTGCTGCGCACGCTGGTGGCCTCCCTCGCCCTGACCTGTACGCCACGGGAGGCCCGGCTCTACCTGCTCGACCTCGGCGGCGGGTCGCTCGAAGCGCTCCGCGCGCTGCAGCACGTCTCGGGCGTCGCCGGTCGCGACGAGCCCGAGGTCGTACGCAGGATCGTCGCCGAGGTCGGCACCCTCCTCGAGCGGCGTACGGCGTGGTTCCGGGAGCACGGCGTCGACTCGATCGACGACTACCGGGCCCGCCGCCCTGACGGCACCCGGGGCGGCGACGTCTTCCTCGTGGTGGACGGCTGGGCCGGCCTGCGCGCCGAGCACGAGGAGCTGGAGGCCGAGCTGCAGCGGCTGGCCCAGCACGGGCTCACGTACGGCGTCCATCTGGTCACCTCCGCGACGCGCTGGGCCGACTACCGGCCGGCGCTGCGCGACCTGTTCGGCACCCGGCTGGAGCTGCGGCTCGGCGAGCCCGGTGACTCCGAGATCGACCGCCGGACCGCGGCACTGGTCCCCGCCGATCGTCCCGGCCGTGGCTTGGTCCCGTCCGGGCTGCACTTCCTGACCGCCCTGCCGCGGATCGACGGCGACCCGCGGACCGCCACCCTCGCCGCCGGCGTCACCCACCTCGTCGAGCGGGTCCGGACCGCGTGGCCGGGACCGCCGGCGCCACGGCTACGGCTGCTGCCCGAACGGGTCGACCTCGCCGACCTCCGCCGGGATGCCGGCGTCAGTCCCGCGGTCCCGGGCAGCCGGCTGCTCCTCGGCGTGGACGAGCGCGACCTCCGGCCGGTCACGCTCGACCCGGACCACGATCCACACCTGCTGGTCCTCGGCGACGGCGGCTCCGGCAGGAGCAGCCTGCTGCGGACCTATGCCGCGGAGGTGATGCGCACCCGTACGCCACAGCAGGCCCAGCTGGTCGTGGTCGACTACCGGCGCACGCTGCTCGGCGAGCTCCCCGACGCGTACGTGCTGAGCCATCTCGCCTCCGCCGCCCAGGCCGGGCCCGCTCTCCAGGAGCTCGCCGGCTACCTCGCGGGCCGGCTGCCGGGGCCGGACGTGACGCCGACCCAGCTGCGGGCACGGAACTGGTGGCAGGGTGCCGAGGTCTTCGTCCTGGTCGACGACTACGACCTGGTCGCGACCCCGCAGGGTTCGCCGCTGCACGCCCTCCAGCCACTGCTCGCGCAGGCCCGCGATGTCGGTCTTCACCTGGTCCTGGCACGTCGGGCCGGCGGCGCGGCCCGGGCGCTGCACGAGCCGGTCGTACAGACCCTGCGCGATCTGGCCGCGCCCGGTCTGCTGCTCTCGGGCGACCCGACCGAGGGGCCGTTGCTGGGCACCACCCGGGCCGTACGGGCTGTGCCGGGCCGGGCCCGGCTGGTGACCCGCGACCGCGGCACGGAGGTGGTGCAGCTGGCCTGGTCCGAGCCGACCACCTCGGCTTTATATGAGTAATTTGCTTGACTTACATCTACTATTTCACTCAGTTGTAACGCGTTCACAACCTGCCAGCGACGTTCGCGGGCAACGCTGGCACCTCACCGAACCACCGTCACCCGAGAGGAGGGCTCGACATGGAGAACCCCACCCCGATCGATCAGGTCGAACTGGACCGCACCACCCTGCAGCGCTTCAGCCTTCGCGACCGCCACGCCAGCGCCCTGGCCAAGCTGATGGAGGAGCGCGACGACCTGCGCGGCGCCTACGCGTTCGCCGACATGGTCGACGACTCGCTGCGCTGGTCCGCCTGACGCTCGTCGGACACCTCAGGCACTCTGGCACCTGACGTTTCTCACGCCGACACGCCGGCGGAAGGTGAGGAACGTCAGGTGCCAGACCCCTACTTGACAGACCCCTACTTGAACAGGTTCTTCAGCAGCTTCACGGCCTCGCGCTGCACCTGCTTGTTCTTCGCGATCTTGGTGGCCATCGCCATCGCCTCGTCGGCCGCGGAGTGCGGTTCGGCGGGATGCCCGGGATGCGAGGTCTTCGGCGCAGAGCGCTGCTCCTTCGCCGCGGCCTTGACCTCCGCCTCAGCCTTGGCCGCCGCCTGGGAGGCGGCCGTCTTGGCGCCAAGGGTGTCGGCGGCCGAGTCCGCCGGGTCGACGGCGGTGCCGTACCGGGCGAACAGCGGCGAGGCCTTGACCGCGGCGTCGATGGCAGCAGCATCGGTCGCGCCCATCAGCGACTCGGGCGCCCGCAGCCGGGTCCAGGCGACCGGGGTCGGGGCACCGCGCTCGTTCATCACCGTCACGATCGCCTCGCCGATGCCGAGCGTCTGGATCACCTGGCCGAGGTCCGGGTACACCGAGGTCGGGTAGGTGTTGACGGTCTGCTTGAGCGCCTTGTCGTCGTTGGGGGTGTTGGCGCGCAGCTGGTGCTGGACCCGCGAGCCGAGCTGGGCGAGCACGTCCTGGTGGATGTCAGTGGGCGACTGGCTGATGAAGAAGACGCCGACACCCTTGGAGCGGATCAGTCGCACCGTCTGGGTGATGGTGTCGAGGAAGTCCTTGGACGCGCCCTTGAACAGCAGGTGCGCCTCGTCGAAGAAGAAGACCAGCTTGGGCTTGTCCGGGTCGCCGACCTCCGGGAGCTTGCGGTAGAGGTCGGCGAGCAGCCACATCAGGAACGTGGAGAAGACCGCCGGCTTGTCCGCGACGTTCGGCAGCTCCAGCAGCGAGATCCGGCCCCGGCCGTCCGCCTCGACGACGAGGAACTCGTTCGAGTCGAACTCGGGCTGCCCGAAGAACGCGTCCGCGCCCTGGTCCGAGAAGGCGATCAGCTCACGCAGGATGACGCCGACCGTGGCCGAGGAGAGCCCGCCGAGACCGGTCAGGTCGGCCTTGCCCTCGCTCGAGGTCAGGTACGTCAGCACGCTGCGCAGGTCGCTCAGGTCGACCAGCTTGAGACCGGCGTTCTTGGCGTAGTGGAAGACCAGGCCGAGCGAGGACTCCTGGGTGTCGTTGAGCTCGAGCACCCGGGAGAGCAGGGTGGAGCCGAAGGTGTCGACCGAGACCCGGATCGGTACGCCGGCGCCGTTCTCGCCGAGCGCGAAGTACTCCACCGGGAAGCTCTTCGCGGCCCACTCCTGGCCGACCGACGCGGTCCGGGCGGTCAGCTTGTCGCTCGGCGTACCGGGCGTGGCGAGCCCGGACAGGTCGCCCTTCATGTCCGCGGCGAAGACCGGTACGCCGTTGCTGGAGAGCTGCTCCGCGATCAGCTGCAGCGTCTTGGTCTTGCCGGTGCCGGTCGCACCGGCGACCAGGCCGTGCCGGTTGAGCATGCTGATCGGGATCTTGATGTGGACGTCGGTCAGCGTCTCGGCATCGGCCATCAGGCCGCCGAGCTCAAGTGCCGCGCCGTCGAAGACATAGCCCGGCGCGACGGCCGTGGCGATCGGATTCGTGGACTCCCCCGGGGTCACAGTCATGACCGGAAGCCTAAGCGACCCGAGCGGCCACAGCGCCGAGCGAGAAGGACCGGCCGGAAACAAGGGTCGGTGCTCGGCCGGGCACAGCGTTCTCATCGTCGATGGCGATAGGGTCGAGCGGTGATCTTCAAGCGCGTCGGCACCGACCGTCCTTACCCCGATCACGGCCTGACCGCCCGCGAATGGGCGGCCCTGCCGCCTCGTCAGCTGCGCCTCGACGAGCTGATCACCACCAAGGACACGCTCCAGCTCGGCTCGCTGCTGGACGAGGACTCGACGTTCTACGGCGACCTGTTCGCGCACGTCGTGGAGTGGCGCGGCGAGTTCTACCTGGAGGACGGGCTGCACCGCGCGCTGCGGGCCGCGCTGCAGCAGCGGCACGTCCTGCACGCGCGTGTGCACACCCTCACCGACACCGCCGCCCAGGAGGCCTGAGTGCTCACCGGTGCCCGGACCCTGCTCAGCCTCGCGGTGCTCGCCCTGCTGGTCGTCGTGGCCGGCGGATGGGGCTGGTCGATGCTCACCGAGCCGTTCCCGAAGAAGGCGGAGGCTCCGGTCTGCAGTCCGATCGACGTACGCGCCGGCGAGCACGTCTTCGCGGCGCAGGTGACCGTCAGCGTGCTCAACGCGTCCCGGCGCGAGGGCCTGGCCGGACGCACCATCGCGGCGCTGACCGGCGCCGGCTTCGCCGCCGGCACCTCGGGCAACGCGCCCCAGGGCGCCACCGTCAACGCGGTCCAGATCT
>Ga0131853_10025925_pt1 | contig 10554 bp, 9 predicted proteins | sample TergutLab28metaG_FD_92764 | JGI IMG/M metagenome (GOLD analysis project Ga0131853, IMG submission 92764) | Labiotermes labralis P1 segment gut microbial communities from Petit-Saut dam, French Guiana - Lab288 P1 (version 2) (version 2) | ecosystem: Host-associated > Arthropoda: Insects >... | reverse complement strand
GGCTCCCCGTGCCCGCCCGTCCAGCCGGGCTCGAGCCGCAGGTCGTCGGCCTCGGTCGGCAGCAGGTCGCCGGGGCCCAGGTCGCCCGGACGCAGCCGCTCGCTCCAGGGCACCCACTCGGGCGCGAGCACGGCGTCGGGGCCGGGCAGCAGCACCGTTTCGTCGATCGTGACGACCTTGGCGCGCGAGGCCCGCGCGAGGGTGGTGGCCCACCGCCAGCCGCGGTAGGCGGGTTCCTTGCAGGCGAAGAGATGGGTGACGACCCGGTCGCCCTCCGCGACGACGCCGAGGTGCTCGCCGACGGAGTGCGGGCCCGCCGCATCCTCGGTGACCGCGAGCGCGACGTCCACCGCCTCGGCGCACAGGCGGTCGGGGGTCCGGCTTCGCATCGCAGGGCTCACAGAAATCGTTTCTCTTTCTACGCCGTCTCACGTGTGCGCTCCAGGGCGGGCTGACCGGATGCGAGGGAGCGCCGGCGGAGCGGACCTGCGGACCGCGTCAACGCCTTGGTTCCCCGAACCTTCCGGTCCGCCCGAGCGTCCTCGGGCACACCTGTTGCCACCATTCTGCGCGATCGCACGCTACCCGTGTGCAGGACCACCGCAAAGGAGGGGGTGCGCAGAGTTCCATTTGGGGCAGGATTGCGAACGTGGCACGAACCGTGACATCGGGTCCTGGACCCGTGCGCAGGGCCGGGCGCTCCCTCGCCAGTGGGGTGGGGCGCTCCGGCGGTGCCGTGGTGCGCCGGGTGCGGCGCTCGACACACTCCGGTGGCGCGGGCGAGTCGGGCCTGGCGAAGCTGATCGAGCTGCACGCGGTGAACTCCGCGGGCGACATGATGGTCACGGTCGCGCTGGCGAGCACGGTGTTCTTCTCCGTGCCGACGGGCGAGGCGCGCGGCCGGGTGGCGCTGTACCTGCTGATCACGATGGCGCCGTTCGCGATCCTCGCGCCGGTGGTCGGCCCGATGCTGGACCGGCTGGGCCACGGCCGCCGTGCGGCGATGGCCGCGTCGATGATGGCCCGCGCGGTGCTGGCCTGGACGATGGCCGGGGTCGTGACGACGGCGGGCCTGGGCCTGTATCCGGCGGCCCTGGGCGTGCTGGTGGCGTCCAAGGCGTACGGCGTGTTGCGCAGCGCGGTGGTGCCGCGGCTCCTACCGGGGCGTACGACGCTGGTGAAGGCGAACTCCCGGGTGACCCTGGCGGGTCTGCTGACGACGGCGGTGGCCGCGCCGGTGGGCGCCGGGCTGCACGCGATCGGGCCGCCCTGGCCGCTGTACGCCGCGTTCGTGATCTACGTGGGCGGCGCGCTGCTGTCGATGTCGCTGGATCCCAAGGTGGACTCGGCGCGCGGCGAGAACCGGGCGCGGCTGTCGGCCGACGAGGAGGCGCCCACGGTGCCGGCGGGCGTCCCGGGCCGCAAGCCCGGACTGCTGGGCGTCGGCTCCTCGGTGCTGCACGCCCTGCAGGGCAACGCGGGGCTGCGCGCGCTGTCGGGTTTCCTGACGATGTTCCTGGCGTTCATGCTGCGCGAGCATCCGCTGGGCGGGCTGACCCCGGCGATGTCGCTGGGCGTGGCGGTGGTCGCGGCCGGCGTGGGCAACGCGTTCGGCACCGCCCTGGGCGCCTGGCTCAAGGCGCGCGGGCCCGAGATGATCATCGCCACCGTGCTGGTGATCGCGCTGGGCACGGCGACGGTCGCGGCGGGCTGGTTCGGGTTGTTCACGGTGGCCGCGGTCACCGCGGTGGCCGGCAGCTCGCAGGCCCTGGCCAAGCTGTCGCTGGACGCGCTGATCCAGCGGGACGTGCCGGAGGAGGTCCGCACTTCTGCCTTCGCCCGGTCGGAGACGACCCTCCAGCTGTCGTGGGTGATCGGCGGCGGCCTCGGGATAGTGCTGCCGCTGAACGGGTCGCTGGGCATGGCGGTGGCGGCCGGCCTGGTGCTGATCGCGTTCTCGTTCTCCGTGCGCGGTCTGCTGGGCGCGCACCGGCGGGGAAGCACGGCCCGCGCCCGCGTCGCCTGAGGCCGCCGGGCCCGCTCCCGGGCTCCGGCGCCGCCCGCGGAGCCACGCGCGTCCTGCGAGGCCGGGAGGCCTCCCGGGGGAGCCACGCCGCCGGGGGACACGGCGCACCCCCGCGCAGACCTGGAGCAACCGCCCGGTAGCCTCACCCCCATGAGCATTCGCCGCGCTGCCACCACCGTTGGTGCCATCTCCCTCGGGCTGGTCGCCCTCACCGCCTGCGACAAGCCGACCCCGCTGGCGACGGTGACCGTGGGCACCAGGTCGGTGACCGCCGAAGCCGTCGACAAGTGCTACGCCAACGGCAAGAAGCTGCCGACGACGATCTTCCAGGCGTGCCTCGCGGCGCCGCCCAAGCATCACATCACGGTCGGCCTGGGCGACACCGTGCGGGTGGGCGTGGAGCCGAAGCTGGCGAAGAAGGGCTGGCTGCTGGCCTCCGGCACCCAGCTGCTCACCCCCGAGCCGCTGAAGAACAAGACCTACTGGACGCTGGACTCGACCACGCTGTTCACCCAGCAGGACCCGTCGACCGGCCAGACCACGCAGGTCGACTCGGTGACGCTGAACATCGTGCAGTCCTCCGACACCACCGGCGCCGAGACCTACGGCGTGTGGAAGATCAAGCTGATCAAGGCCAAGTGACGGGCTCCGGTCGCCTCCTGGTGGTGACCGCGGTGGCCGCGGAGCGCGACGCGGTCGCCGCCGGTCTCGCCGCCGCCGGCTCCGGCCTCCCCGGCGCGGACCTCACCGACGCGGCCCATCCCGGCTCAGGACCGGCCGCTGACGTGGTCGCTGCCGGGGTCGGTCCCGCGGCGGCCGCGGCGGCGACGGCGACGGCACTGGCCCGCGCCGAGGCGGCGGGCGCCCCCTACGGCCTGGTGGTCTCGGCCGGCATCGGCGGCGGGTTCGCGCCCGCGGCGCCGGTGGGCGGCCTGGCGGTGGCCGACGCGATCGTGGCCGCGGACCTGGGCGCCGAGACCGAGGCCGGGTTCACGCCGGTGGCCGAACTGGGCTTCGGCACCTCGCAGCACCTTCCGCCCGCGCGCCTGGCGCGGGCCGTGGCGGCCGCCCTGGGGGCGGCGTACGGGCCGGTGCTCACCGTCTCGACCGTCACCGGCACCGCCGGGCGGGCCGCGGACCTGGTGCGGCGTCACCCCACGGCCGTGGCGGAGGCGATGGAGGGCTTCGGCGTCGCGGAGGCGGCGGCCGGGGCGGGCTTGCCCGTGCTGGAGATCCGGGCCGTGTCGAACGCCGTGGGCCCCCGGGACCGGGCGGCGTGGCGGATCGGCGAGGCGCTCGCGGCACTGACGGCCGCCTTCGGGAAGCTCCCGGCGGCATTGGAGGTTGACCCGGAACATGACTGACGACACGTCCGGCGGCTCCGCACTGCGGATCGCCTACTCCCCCTGCCCCAACGACACGTTCGTCTTCCACGCCTGGGCGCACGGCCTGGTGCCGGACGCGCCGCCGGTGGACGTGACGTTCGCCGACATCGACATCACCAACGGCATGGCCGAGCGCGGCGAGGGCGACGTGCTGAAGGTGTCGTACGCGGTGCTGCCGTGGGTGCTGGACGAGTACGCGCTGCTGCCCTGCGGGGGCGCGCTGGGCCGGGGCTGCGGGCCGCTGGTGCTCACCCGCGAGCCGGGGGCCGACCTGTCGGGCCGGACGGTGGCGGTGCCCAGCGAGCGCTCCACGGCGTACCTGCTGTTCCGCCTGTGGGCGGCGGCCGAGGTGCCGGGCGGCGTCGGCGAGATCGTGGTGATGCCGTTCCACGAGATCATGCCGGCGGTGCGCGACGGCCGGGTCGACGCCGGACTGGTCATCCACGAGGCCCGCTTCACGTTCCAGAACTACGGCCTGCACAAGCTCGCGGACATGGGCGAGCACTGGGAGTCCACCACCGGGCTGCCGATCCCGCTGGGCGCGATCATCGCCAGGCGGTCGCTGGGCAAGGAGCGCCTGCAGGAACTGGCCGCCGCCGCGCGCGCCTCGGTCCGCAGGGCCTGGGACGACCCGCAGGTGTCCCGCGGGTACGTGCTGGAGCACTCCCAGGAGATGGACCCGGCGGTCGCCGACCAGCACATCGGGCTGTACGTCAACGAGTTCACCGAGGATCTCGGCGAAGAGGGGTACGCGGCGGTGCGCGGCCTGCTGACGCGCGCCGCGGCCGAGGGTCTGGTCCCGCCGCTGGGCCCCGACGCGCTGGCGTTCTGAAGCGGCGTTCGCCTTCCGGCGCTCGGGTGCCGGCGTTCGCCTTCCGGCGCTCGGGTGCCGGCGTACCGGTTCCGGCGCTCGCGTTCCGGCGCTCGCGTTCCGGCCTTCGGGGTTCCCGTCGGGCCTTGCGCGTTCGGCGTCGGGCCTTCGCCTTGGGCGTTCCCCGGAAAAAACGTTGCGGCGCTTTACCCGGAACTATGAATTCCGGAAAAGCGCCGCAATAGCCGAGCGGTGCCGGCTATACGTCGAGCTGGTCCGCGACCACCCGCAGCACCGAAGCGATCTTGTGGCCATGGGCCTTGTCCGGATAGCGGCCGCGCTGCAGCGAACGCGCCACGTCCTCCAGGAGGGTGGTGAGGTCCTGGACGATCGGCAGCAGTTCGTCGGGCTTCCGGCGCTGGGCGGCGGCGACCGAGGGTGCGGGGTCGAGCAGCGTCACCGAAAGCGCCTGGTCACCGCGCTGTCCCGCGACGACGCCGAATTCCACGCGCTGGCCGGGCTTGAGGGCCGCCACGCCGTCGGGCAGCACCGAGGAGTGCACGAAGACGTCACCGCCGTCATCGCGGGAGAGAAAGCCGAAGCCCTTCTCGCTGTTGAACCACTTGACCTTGCCGGTAGGCACGTCCGACCTCGTCCTCATTGCTCGAAACTGCTTTGAATAAGACTGCAGCGGGTCCACCGGAGACCCGCTGACACCAGGCTAATGGCCTGCCGCCGTGTGACAAGACGCCGAGGTCCCGTTCCACGGCGTCCACGACACGGACCTACCCTTGTCCGGTGAGCAAACAAACCATGGGCGCCGGTGACCTGCTCGTGCGGATCGGCGCGATCGTGTTCCTCGTGGGGGCCGTCGGCACGCTGGCGACGGTCGCCCCGCTGCTGCTGGGCACCAGCCGGCTGCCCACGCCGGCGTACTTCGTTTCCATGCTGATGGGCGTCGGCCTTGCGGTCGCGCTGGCCGGCCTGCTGCGCGCCGCGCTCGCCCAGCGCCAGCCCCCGCAGGGCGACGCCGCGGGTCAGGCGGCCGCCGAGCGGTAGGAGGCGAGCCAGGCCGGGAACTGGGTGAGGTCGTCGAGGACGACGTCGGCCCCGGCCTCCCGCAACTGGCCGGCGTCGCACGGCCCGGTGGCCACCGCGACGGACAGCGCGCCGGCCTTGCGGGCGCCGCGCACGTCGCCCACGTGGTCGCCGACGTAGATGCTCGCGCCCCACTCGACCAGCGCCTCCGCCTTGGCCTCGGCCCACAGCCAGCCGCGCACCTCGGCGTCGATCCCGACGTGGTCCAGGTGCATCCGGGCGTTGGGCCCGTACTTGGCGGTGACGACGACCGGGCGCCCGCCGGCCCCGCGGACCGCCGCGACGGCGTCGAGGGCGCCGGGCATCGCGGGCGTGGGGGCGATGGCGTAGTCCGGGTAGAGCGCGCGGTAGCGGTCACCCATCGCGGGGATCTCCTCGGCGGGGAACCAGTTGGCCAGTTCCTCGTCCAGCGGCGGCCCGAGGCGGGTGACGACCAGGTCGGTGTCGATGGGGACGCCGGTCTCCGCGACGAGCGCGTCGTAGACGGCCTTGATGCCGGGCCGGGAGTCGATCAGCGTCATGTCGAGGTCGAAGCCGATGGTCAGCGGGCCGGCCCCGGGGCCGGAGGTCGTGGGCGCGAGGTCGTTGGTCACACCAGCCATTCTCACCCGGCGCGTCAAGCGGAATTCGACCCGTCCTCCGCCGCGGCCCGCCGCCACGGAGGGGCGGGCGCGCTCCCGACACGCGCGCGGCCCGCCGTCCCGCGGGGCCGCGCGCCCCGCACCGGCCGTGCCGTCACGCCCTCCGGCGGCTGCGCCACAGCAGGTACAGGGCGGTGGCGACGGCGGCGAGCCGCACCGCCGTCGGGTAGGAGTCATGGAAGACGTGGCCCATCTGCCCCTTGGCGATGGGCGTGCCCCACTTGCCGGCGTCGCGCCCCCACACCCACACGACCAGGGCGGCCGCCGCGGCGGCCGGGATGCCCAGCACCGCGAACTTCGCCTGCGTGCGGCTGAGGGCGCGGGAGAAGTAGGCGAGCAGCCACCCCAGGCCGAGGGCGATCAGCGAGCCCAGGGCCGCGCCGCCGATCAGCAGCGCGGCGGCCAGCAGCAGGGTGGGGCTGCCCCAGCCCGAGCCGACCCGGCGCAGTCCCCGCCGCAGCGTGCGGCGCCTGGGGGCGGGCTCGGCCTCCTCCTCGTCGTACGCCTCCTCGTCGTCCGCGTCCGCGCCGGTGTCCTTCGCGGCGCCGCGGGCGCGGCGGGCGGGCGGCTCGTCCTTCTCGTCCAGGTCCTCGTCGTCGAAGGGGATGAACACGCCGCCGGTCATGCCGGGCAGCCCGGCCAGCTCGTCGCCGGCCCGCAGCCGGCGGCCGCCCGGGTCGGTCCGCCACCAGTCGGGCTCGTCGTCGCGGGACCGGCCCCGCCCGCGGCCGGCGGAGTCGCCGCGGCCCTCGCCGCCGCCGTCCCGCTCGCTCCTGCGGGCGCGCGGCACCTGGGGCCCGCGCTTGGCGTAGGGGCCGTACACGCCGTCCTGCGGGTCCGCACCGGCCGCCCGGCCCCCGCTCCCGCCGGACGCGGAACCCGACCCGGAACCCGAACCCGAGCCGTCGGAGCCGGCCGCCGCCTCCACCACCTCGTCGGGCGTGCCGATCCGGCCGAGGATCCGCCGGACCGTGGCCGGGCTGTCGCCCTCGGCGCGCCCGCGCTGCCGGTCGATGTCGTTGCGCAGCTGCGCCACCAGCTGCATACGCTGGGACGCGGGCAGGGCGGTCTGGGCCAGGTCGCCGACCCGGCTCAGGTAGTCGAACACCAGCCGGTCACTCTCGACGCCCACCGCCGGGCCCCCTTCCACCGCGCCTGCCCAGAAGGTACCCGCCTGTCAGGGCGGCTGTCCTCACCACGCAGGCGGGGTCGGATATTCGATCGGTACGGCTACTGTGGGACGGATGACGACCGGGGACCCCGCCCGACCGCGGACACTCGCGGAGGACCTGCGCGCACGGGACGACGCCGCGCTGGCCCTGCTGCTGCGCGCCCGTCCCGACCTGCTCTCCCCCGTCCCCACCGACCTGACCCAGCTCGCCACCCGGGCGGCCACCCGCAGTTCGGTGGTGCGCACCCTGGACCGGCTGGACGCCTTCACCCACCAGGTGGCGGAAGCCCTGGCCGTGGCCCCCGACCCGTGCGACGAGGGCACCCTGCGCGCGCTGATGACCGGCGCGACCGAGACCGGCGGCGCGGCGGGCGCCGGGCCGCTGCTGCCCGGCGCGGAGCCGCTGCCGCCCGAGGTGGCGGCGGCCGTGGCCGAGGCGCTGCCGCAGGCGGTGCGGACGCTGCGGGTGCGCGGCGTGCTCTGGGGCGGCGAGGACCGGCTGCGGCTGGTGCGGACCGCGAAGGACCTGCTGGCGCCCTCCCCGTCGGTCGCGTCGGCGACGGGCCTCGGCCCGTCCGTCGGCGAGGCGACCGCGGGCATGTCACCGTCCCGGCTCCAGGAGATCGTGGCCGACGCGGGGCTGCCGCACACCCACGACCCGATCAGCGCGATCGGCGCGCTGACCGGGCTGTTCGGCGACGCGGAACAGCTGCGCGCGCTGCTGGCGCAGGCCCCCGAGGGCGTCCCCGAGGTGCTGGAGCGCCTGGTGTGGGGCCCGCCGTACGGGGAGGTGCGGGACGCGACCGCACCGGTGCGGGCCGGCGGCGACGACCCGGTGACGCCGGTCCAGTGGCTGCTGGCCCGCGGCGTGCTGCTGCCGGCCGGCCAGCACACCGTCGTGCTGCCCCGGGAGGCGGCGCTGACCCTGCGCGGCGGGCGGGCCCACCGGGTGCCGGAGCCGGCGCCGCCCCCGGTGGAGCCCGTGACCCGCTCCGAGCGCAGCGTCGACATGACGGCGGCCGGGCAGGCGTTCACCGCGATCCGCACGGTCACCGAGCTGCTCACCGAGTGGCAGACCGGCGGGCCGCCGGTGCTGCGCAGCGGCGGCGTCAGCGTGCGCGATCTCAAGCGCACCGCCGCCGCCCTGGACCTGACCGAGCCGCAGACCGCGTTCTGGCTCGAACTCGCCTACGCCGCGGGCCTGGTGGCCGCCGACGGCGAGGTCGACGAGGCGTACGCGCCGACACCCGCCGCGGACGACTGGCTGCAACTGCCCGCGGAGCGGCAGTGGACGGCGCTGGCGACGGCGTGGCTGGCCGCGACCCGCACGCCCGGCCTGGTCGGCACCCGGGACGCCAAGGGGCGGGCGCTGGCGGCGCTGGGCCCCGAGCTGGACCGCTCGCTGACGCCCCAGGTGCGGCGCAGGGCGCTGCGGGTGCTGGCCGAGCTGCCGGCCGGTACCGCGGCCGGCCAGGAGACGCTGCTGGCCCGGCTGCGCTGGCTGCGGCCGCTGCGCGGCGGCGCGGACGCGCTGCGCGCGGATCTGCTCGGCTGGGCGCTGGAGGAGGCCGAGACCCTGGGTGTGACGGGGCGCGGGGCGCTGGCCGCCCACGCCCGCCCGCTGCTGGAGTCGCCGCCGGACGCGGGCAAGGCGGGTGCGGTGCTGGGGCCGCTGCTGCCGGAGCCGCTGGACCACGTGCTGCTGCAGGCCGACCTGACGGCGGTGGCACCGGGACCGCTGGTCGCGCCGCTCGCGGAGACGTTGAACGTGCTCGCCGACATCGAGTCCAAGGGCGGCGCCACCGTCTACCGCTTCACCCCGGAGTCGGTGCGGCGGGCGCTGGACGCGGGGCGCAGCGCGTCCGAGCTCCAGGCGTTCCTGACCGCGCACTCGCGCACCCCGGTCCCGCAGCCGCTGAGCTACCTCATCGACGACGTGGCCCGCCGGCACGGCACCCTGCGGGTCGGCGCGGCATCGGCGTACCTGCGCTGCGACGACGACGCGCTGCTGACCGAGCTGCTGGCCGACCGCCGGGCGTCGGCGCTGGGCCTGCGGCGGCTGGCGCCGACCGTGGTGGCGTCGCAGACCGATCCGGCGACGCTGCTGGAGCGCCTGCGGGCGATGGGCCTGGCGCCGGCCGCCGAGTCGGCGGACGGCGACGTGCTGATCACCCGGGCCGATGCCCGGCGCACCCCGCCGCGCACCGCGCCGGTGCCGGTGACCGACGGCCCGCCGGTGCCGGACGACAAGCTGCTCGGCGCCGCCGTGAAGGCGATCCGCGCGGGCGACCGGGCCGCGACGGCCGTGCGCCGCACGCCCGCGCCGGCCACCGACGGGCTGCCCCGCACGCCCGCCGCCGACACCCTCGCCACCGTCCAGGCGGCGGTGCTCGCGGGCGAGTCGCTGTGGATCGGCTACGTCAACGCCGACGGCGCGGCCAGCCAGCGGGTGATCGCGCCGGTCCGGGTGGAGGGCGGCTACGTGACGGCGTACGACCACACCACGGACGAGGTCCGCACCTTCGCGCTGCACCGCGTCACCGGCGTGTCCGAGCTGGCGGACGACTCCGCGTGAGGCGGTGGCGCTGCCACCAGTGCTCGCGCCGCGGGTGCAGGGCCCGGCCGAGCCGCTGGCCCAGCAGCAGGTAGCCGACGAGGGCGCCGGTGGTGTTGAGGATGACGTCGTCGATGTCGAACGCCCGGCCCTCGACGATGGCACCCTGCGCGGTCTCCACGAGGACCATCACCAGGGCGGTGAGGGCCGCCACCCGCAGCAGCCCGCGGAAGCGCGGGAACAGCATCGGCAGCAGCACGCCGAACGGGACGCCGAGCAGGACGTTGCCGCCGATCTGCTTGACGCTGTCGCGCATGGCGGGCTGGTCCAGGTAGGCGCGGATGGAGGCGCCCGGCCTGAGGTTGGTGTGCACCAGCCGGTCCGAGGCCGGCGACGGCACGAGGGTCACCCGGGCCAGCGCCACCGCGAACCCCACCATGCAGACCAGGGCGAGGGCCAGGACGGCGCCGCGGGCGAGCGCGGGGACGAGCGCGTCGCGCTGGAGCAGCGGTGGCCGCGGCCCCTTGCGGGACGCCCCGGCCCGGCTCCGGGACGCCGGCCGCTTCTTCGCCGTCCCCGGCGATCGCGGCGCCGCCGCCTTCTTCGCCTTCTCGGCCTTCTCGGCCTTCTCGGCGGGCTTCGGCTTCGCGGCCGCGTCCGCCTTCTCCGGCGTCTTCGGAGTGCCGGACGCCTTGGGCCCGCTCGCCTTCTTCGGCGCGCCGCCGGACTTGGGAGCGGCCGCAGCTTTCGGCTTTCCGGCGGCCTTCGGCTTCGCGGCCGCTGTCGACTTGGCGGCCGCCTTGGACGGGGCGGCGGCCCTGCCGGTGGCCTTCGCAGGAGCACCCTCGGTCGCGGGCGCCTTCTTCTG
>Ga0131853_10025920_pt1 | contig 10555 bp, 5 predicted proteins | sample TergutLab28metaG_FD_92764 | JGI IMG/M metagenome (GOLD analysis project Ga0131853, IMG submission 92764) | Labiotermes labralis P1 segment gut microbial communities from Petit-Saut dam, French Guiana - Lab288 P1 (version 2) (version 2) | ecosystem: Host-associated > Arthropoda: Insects >... | reverse complement strand
CACTCAGCCTCGTGAGCCTCGTGAGGTCAATTGAGGAGCTACTTGAATGAAAAAAGTAGCGGCTCCAGGTCTAGGAAACAGAGATTAACGGCTGTGGGGACCCGTTGCGCTGACCACGTGACATTCCTCTATCCGCAAAAGTTGGCACTAACCTCGCCGACCGGCGGCGGCCGCTCTGTCGGTATAGTTCGCGTGCGGACTAAGGCCCCGGAGTTTAGTTTATATTAACAGTTCCTATATTACCTTCTCAGAGTGTTCGCACCCCCTTCATTTTGTCTGCCCGCAAGGCAAACTGTCCATAGTGAAAATTTGAAAACTACTATTTTATCTTAGTTAATTCTAGATTTTTGTAGACAAAGACACCGAATTAGCGTTAAATCAAACAGCACTGTACCTTGCTTTTGGGACTGGTCAGTTTTTGGAGTGATTTCGGATGTCTTAACAAGTGTAGTAACTGCTGTGTAATGTAGGACATGAAACTGCCTATGGCATACTTAAACTTCATTGACATTACTTGCGGTTTGTTTACCATTTTATGGTTGTAAGTAACTTTTGCTTTATTGTGGGTTACTCTGACCGAAATTTTGAATTGTACGATAAATTTTTTTTAGCAAGTATCTTCGATGTCGCATAACAGCTACTTACCTTGCCTACACTGGTACTACGTCACAGACAGACGGTCATACAGGCCCCACACAGGGCGCACGTTTTTATTTTGTAAACAGCACGTAATAATAGCTCTGTTTTCTGTCAGTTTGCCCCCCCCTTTTTTTTTTAAATTGTTCTAAATTTGAATGTGATTCCAGCACAGCAGCCTAAACTTAGGATGTACCGACACGCTACGTGTATATAATTATAATTATATTTCGGACAGCACATGCTACTGTCCGAAAGAAGACAGTTGCGACGTGGCATTTCGCGTGTCCCTCTTTCCCTCTAATTTGGTTTAATTTCTCTTATGGTCCCTACTTGATTGCCACTTTTGTGCCAAGCATTGTGTTTAAATGATGCCTATTTCGTCAGATAAATCGGAAATAAATTACAACAGTTCCCTGCAGCAATCAGTTTATATTAGGCTCCATATGTACGGTCCCTCCGGCATACCTTCCTGTCTGACTGTACATATGTTAATGGGAATTATGAGTCATTTGGGTTCTTTGCATGGCCGTGGTTGTGGTCTAAGTGCATCACGCACCTTGACGAGGAACGCCGATTTAGGAGACATTAACACTCGGAATTATTACTTCAGGTGCTTGGACAATAGACATTACCTTCCCTGCAATCACGTCCATTGCTGACCATCAGCCCACTTACGTATTCTAAGTGACCGCGGTACCTTTTAAACAATTATTAACTGTTGTAAATTGTATTGTGGGGCTACAAAAAACTAGACGTCTGAAGGAAACAAATTTCGAAGTACTAGGTAGTAAAACGTATGGTTAGTTCTCGGTCTGTGTCCATGTCGAGGCGGTCGGTTGCTGGCAAGGTACCGTGTCTACAGCTTGGTACTGAGCTTTTCGTCCCTGGCAGGAATTTCAAAACACGCCTCCTCTTGTAACGGGTGTAGTGCATGCTGCTAGCAGTAGAATAATATTTACTCCCCAGTTGACAGTGCTGTGTGGCCACTAATTTCTCACACTGGCTGTTGCAACAAGTGTTTTTTTTAACTGTGTGCCACCCCATGTCCACTTGTTCCCGCAACAGCAATAAGACGTTTTCCTTCGTCTTATCTTCCCACACACATTTCCACTTACGTATTCACAATGTCTGAGAGGTCACAACACTGAACCCTGAAGTGTAGTTTAAAGAAATTTGCGATGGTAAGTGGTAGTGACCAGCAAAGTGGCGGTACTTACTGCTTTGTACTTGTGATGCGCTTTGCAGTAATGCTGATTCAAGCTTTCATTGAACCCTCCACATGTGCTGTGTTCTGTTTGCGCAAAGAATCGTAGTTGTGTGGTTTATTTCATAGCCGCGCAATGTTGATGCATTCACTGACACGAGATGTGCAGTGTTACGTGGTACTGAAAGGTCTTCTTGTGACAAGGTCTGTCTGTCTGCCCGGCTTGGCTGTGTACTGTAATTCTACATTGCAGGGCCGTCTCGTGTAACTTTCTTTGTGTCTCGCTTGCCTTTATCTTTTAGAAGTCATTGTCATTTGTTTTGCGTACGTATTGTGATCCATAGAGGTGTAGTCATTCCATATACAGGGTGTGCTTTATTATATTCATGATAAGATCATTTAAAGCAAATTCCACAACGGTATTTTTAAAGATATTAGACCTCTTCTTCTCCATTCCTATAAGTGAATCATTCGATGCAGCATAGGCCTGACATTACATTTCTTTGAGTTTTGTTAGATAACCAAAGGACTGATTCTTCTCGTATTAGACGCCATATTTACTGCCATATGTTTCTGTCACACACAACAGTTATTGTGAGCATTCTTTCACTTTCATACACACATGTTTAGATACCATCGTATCATTCTCAAGTGAAATATCTATCTTCTTATCACAAACTGTCCCAGATGCAATTTATTGTCACCATTAAAATCAGGTGTATGACTGAAACGTATGACATGACGATAAGTTGTAGTACTGGGCTAATGTTTGTGTCGTACTCTTAATGTAGGTAATGGATGATGAATTGGAAAGTATAAGGAAGGAAGACGTTTGTCGCGTTATGTCACACCCTCTTTATTTGGCATAGAATTTATAAAAGTACGCAACAATCCTTGGGTCAGCCTGTCAGGTCCGTAATAACTACGGAGGAGGGACGTTCCAAGTGGGCGGCCGGAGTGCAATGATTGCTGGACTATACAGTGATACATCGGCTAACGGGTGACCCTGCTAACGAATTTTTTGGCTAACGAAGATTTTTTTACCTGTTTTTCGGACTCGGCTAACGGATGTTTTAGTGGATGCGCGCGCTAACATAAAGCAGCAAACATGAACGGTCGGGCCATTCGAGAAGCTTATCTTTTCCGTCTGTATGTGTGTTTCGGCTAACGAAGATTTCGGCTAACAAATGTGATTCCGGAACGAATTATCTTCGTTAGCCGAGGTATCACTGTATTCCCGTTTGGGGGATTGCGTTAATGATTACAATTCAGTTTATTAGCGTGCAGGCTTAACATCATAGGGCCCATTACGAAACCGTCACAAATACAAAGGTAAAAGGTAAAGTGATCTCGTTACAGACCCGGTGTGGCCCAGAGGGTGGGTAGAGGTATAGCTGTACTATTCCATGACCGCGGCACTAGAAGGGGGTGAGTAGTCAGCAGTACGCCTCGGCCGCACTTTACCCCCGGGAAAGACCCGGTACCCATTGTACAGAGGCTGGGTGGGCCCTAGGGCCGGTCTGGACGGACGGAAAGTCTCGTCCCCACCGGGATTCGATCCTGGACCGTCCAGCCCGTAGTCAGTCGCTGTACCGACTGAAATACCCGGCCCACCGAATACAAAGGAAGTACCCAAAAGTAAAACACAGTTACATAAACAAAAATCAAAACTAGTTGAATTAAATGTGAGTACTGAATCAGCACCCCACTGACATATTGCCAGATTTCGGTACACATAAATTGTTTAATTCGCAAAAAGAAGTAAACTAATACAGAAAAATTACTCATTGATTCGGAATTTAAAAAAAAAGAATAAACAAGGCAGGCAATGTACGTATGACGTAACAGTAAGGCGCGTTGGTGCAACCGTTGTTGTGGTGGAAAAGCAATGAGTATTACATGTTGTGAGTGTGTGTTTGTGGCCTTAGTTATCCAGCATGCAATACGCATACGCCGTATTGTCGTCTGCGGCCTGTCTGGCTCTAACGTAATTTTCCATGCGACAAGATTTTCAGGAAAAAAATTGTTATATAACATGAAGTATTTGTTTTGATTTTCTTTACTCGTTTTGTCTGCAACATTTCTCGTTCTACGGCGAACTGGGCGAGGCATTACCATAAACGTACGTAGGTGGCCATGTACAGTGCTTGTTATTCTTGTCAGATTCTAATTAACCTTAGATTTTTCTCAACATATTTTCGAAAAAAAAAACTCCGATATCAAATTTCATGATAATTTGAGCCGATTTGTTCCGTGCGGTGGACAGACAGACAGCAAACCATGAGGAAGCTAGTAGTAGCTTTTAGCAAATTTGTGAAAGTGCCAAAAAGGGAAGGGAAAAATGAATTTCGGGCACCCCTCGCCTTGGTTACTTTGAACTTTGGCAGGCAAGCCAGTGGTCGTTTTTCAAACGAGGCCTTATTGTTCAAACTAAGACACCACCGTCATACACATCGACAGTCAAATTAATCCTAAGCTATGACATCACGTATCTCTCCTCCTTCACCTGGAAAACATGCTTTTCTTTGTAAACGTAATCTCCATTTACACAAGTAGATATTTCTACAGGCAAGTCCGGAGTCAGTATAATCCGCTGTAGAGTACTGCCAGTTCAGACAACTTTCGCACGTCGCGTGGTGCTGGTGTTCTGTTAGGGAACTGGTGTTATATTGAACAGCATACTGTGCCGGTCATGTGTTATGAAAGGTGGCTTCTTTAGCGCTTTGCAAGTGATGTCAGCTTACATAATTCTTGTGAGGGATTTCGTATTAGGCCTAGTAAGGAGGCTAGCTGGAAGTAACGAATATGTCCGTGTCTTCTTACTAAAGTGGGGGAGTCGTTCATAATAAGAAAAGTTCTGTTTTCGGACTGCATGTACCCTTGAAATGGAGTTGGGAAACCCTTCCTCGCGACGACTGTAACTACCGGTATTTACCAAACTCCAATTCGTCGTGTCCCAGAAGGACTCAGTTCTCGAAATGAATATTAAAGTGTGTCCTTTAAAGACTATCAATTCCGAAATTATATTGCCTCGGCGACAGACGAAATGATGAGCATTATCTTTAGTGGAATGATGCCGAAGTACTCGGAGCCAGACCTGTCCCACTTCTTCTTTACCCACTGGAAATTCCAAGGGTTACCCGGACCTCTGCGATAAGTGGCCGGCGACCAACCGCCTGATCCATGACATAGGTCCGTGATTTTTTTTTTAAGTTTGGTTTATTTTGCTGCATACGTACCATCTCGACTGTTCTGGACACTAGCTGTAGGAAAGTCCTATGCTCCAGACTGTAACAACAGGTGTATGCCTCAGCACCGACACCTTGTTTTGCTCCCACGCACTGAAGAGTGGATGCGCGATGGAAGAAGAAAAGCCATTTGGGGACAGATTGCTACTACTGCTGCTACTAATACGGTTCGATAACAGGTGGTCCCAAGGTCAAGAATGAGTTCGTTTACTGTACCAGAGCATAGGCGGTTGCGCTGGGTCGAGCACGGACGTATTTTGCGTTTGACGGCATGGGTAGTAAGTCAATTATGTGTGTTGGAATCGTCTGGCCACGTACGCTGTGGCAGAGTTGTATGTCGCGTGTTTGTAACATATCTGCTGGGGAACGGAGAAGTTGAATCATTATCGTCTTTGGGTACATATCACTTCAAAACAGTGGCGGCCCGTGGAACTCTCTTATGATAGTATTGGGGCTAGAATTATTACATGATTAGTGGGACGGCCTAATAATGCGTTTGTTTCTGCATAGCCACTGTACTAGTTATGTTTAGTATATATTGCAGGCTTACATTTTCTAAAAAAAAAAGTCTATTCGGTTTGATGATTACTGAGAAATAACTAAATACGGTGTTCTTGATGAGAGTTAATTGCGAAAAATCGATGCCCTGTAACTATATTAATATTAATAATAATCCAACCAGATGCAACAGTATGCAGATATTTATTTACTGCAAAGTCACTCTACGTGTTTCGGGTGTCACAACACCCATCATCAGGAGTACTAAAAACTGTAACCGCAACCTCCGGTACAGGTCATAATACTGGTACAGCTACTTCCCACCAACGTGGCTAGTCCCGATCGAACCACGTTGGAGGGAAGTAGCTGTACCGATATTATGACCTGTACCGGAGGCTGCGGTTACAGTTTTTAGTACTCCTGATTATGGGTGCGGTGGACACCCGAAACATGTAGAATGACTTTGCAGTAAATAAATATCAGCATACTGTTGCATCTGGTTGGATTTTTATTAATACTGAATTATGATGCAAGGAACCATGAGCTTAAAAATGCCCTGTAACTGCTTAACTCTCTCCTTGTTCTTGTTTATCTCAAAATTGCAACTACAAAAATTAAACAGATTTGCAAAATGACTTTGAAAACAGCTAAGTAAAAAATTGTTATCAAAATTCCAGCTTTTGAAATGTTAGAAAAGGTAAAGAGATGTACGAAGTCCTTTAAACCCTCTGTGCCCGCGACCTAGCTGGCACTGTCTTCCCACCACACGGCGTAGCTGCGCTGACTCATCGCGCAACGTCTGAGCAGTGCACAGCCCCCTTGCTTTTCTCTTTCCGTCGCAAGTATTGAATTTTAAAATGATTTCATTCATATTCTTTTAAAGAATTTAGGCATTTCCTAACGAAAAATTGTTTTCCGATATTTCGTTTAATTTTTATCGAAATTTCTGGGACAGCTGCAGCCCTGCATCCCTTATGGACGAGCCGCCTCTGCTTCAGAATTTTTAGTCTTTCCGTTTCGTATGTAAAAGCATACGAATTAAAATGAAAAAAGCTAAAGCTGACGTGCTACATGCTACATGCTACATGCTACGTGCTACATGCCAAGCAGGCACCGAAGGGAGGGGCGGAATTATAGTTTTCGATCCCTGCGCTGGGAGGGGGTGGGTGGTCGACGCCACGCCCCGGCCGCTTTAACCCCGGGAAAGAAACCTGGTAACCATTGTGAGGGATCTTTATGTGTATCATCCCCTTTGTGTTATAAGTATATTAGGAAGGGGGTGGGGTACGTCAGAACACAAACTGTCTTGTATTCTATTTATTGTGCTGTCGACGACATGTTTCGGCCACTGTGGGCCATCTTCAGATCACAAAATGTATAAAAAGGGAAACTATACAGAGTATGATCATTAGTAAAGTGTAAATTCTAAACTTTCAACTAGATCTCGTCATTTTGGTTTATCCATATAGGATATTCTATTAGCTTAATATGGATAAACCAAAACGACAACGAGATCTCGTTGAAAGTTTCGAATTTGCACTTTGCTAGTGATCATACTCTGTATAGTTTCCCTTTTTATACATTTTGTGATCTGAAGATGGCCCACAGTGGCCGAAACATGTCGTCGACAGCATAATAAAGAGGATACAAGACAGTTGTGTTCTGACGTACCCTACCCCCTTCCTAACATTGTCAGGGGGTATGGATGGGCCTAGGTACTGGTTTGGACAGGATCGCAAAATCTCGCTACCACCGACTTTCGAACCCCGGCCACCGAATGAAAATGTGCGGAACTATAATTTTGCCCGTGTTTTATATGCGTGTTGGACTTGATCTCATAGTAAAGGGCGAAAATTGGCTGATTGTTAGCGAGAACAGGGTGCTGAGATAGATATTGTGACCTAGTAGAAAGGAAGTAGCAGAAAGCTGAAGAAAATTGCGTAACGAGGAGCATGATTTGTATTACTCCCCAAATATTATTTCAGTGATGACATGTAGGTGGATGTAAGGGGCGGAGTATATGGCACACATGGGGAGAATAGAAATGCATACAAGGTTTGGATGGGGAAACTTAATAGAAGAGGACCAGTTGGTAAGCCAAGGTTTCGATGGGAGATAATATTAAAATGGGTATTAGAGAAATATAATTGGGTTGTCTAGCTGGATTCATATTGATTAGGACGGGGGCAAGAACAGGAAATCTAATAAGTGTTTAAATATTTCTGTCGGCAAAAGAGTGTCTGTTCTGTTCGGATGCCGGTCCGTGCCTCTGATATGGTCGAGCCTTGGATTGCGTAGTGGTAACGGGACGTACCTTTCTAGGACAGATCTAACATGGTAATGGAAGTGTGGTAATGCAGCTAGACACAATTATGAACCCCGATGTATTATATTGCTTAAATGTTTTATTCCAGGCTCCTAATTTTTTAAGCTTGTGCGATAGAGGATGTGAATTGTCGATTTCGTGAGTTTGTTCACAGTAATTATGTACACAAAACGCACTTCTTCTTCTTCTTCTTCTTCTTAACGAAACGAAGCTGTCGCGTGTTGGCAGTTCGCATGTTTTGTTAGCATAGTTCAAGAATTTTCTTCCTAAGGAATTCACCCTTACAAATCTTACATATTTCTCGTGATTTATTCCCATCGATTTCTTGTTTACTCCTGTAACACCAAACCCCCTTCATCATGTTTATCTCAGTAATTAACCAACTTAATGCACAAAATTTGTTTCACAATAAGTTTTATTTCATGCCTCTACATGTTTCGAGCGCACGTGCTCATCATCAGGAGGTCAAAATTGCATTACACAGCCTCTGGTATCATCACACCTATAGGTGGCCGTCTCGTGCACAGGTTCTTTCGAGGGTGTTATGAACCCAGTCGTTTCTTACTTGCGATACACGTTTTAGAGAAACTGTTACTGCCCATTGTGTTCCTGCATTGCTCTTTCTGGAGATTAGTTAAGATTTATTTCGGAATTCATGCCTTGCTCCGAATTTAAAAGTTTTAAAAACTCAAACTGAACCCTTTGGGAATCTTATAGTGTATGTAGTTAAGTCTGATCAGTTCTTGTCACGAGAAAGCCAGGCTTGCATGCACGCAGTGATATTTGTCGTTAATCTGCTGGCAGTACGGCCACTGTCCTTTTTAAGACTAGTAGTTACAGTATGTAACCTCGGTTGAAGAGTAAACAAGACAGGCAGTGTACGTATAACGTAACACTGGCGCGCGTTCGTGTAGCCATTGTTACCTTGAAAAACAATTAGTATTACATATTCTGAGTGTGTGTCTATAGCCTTAGTTATCCAACATGAAAAGCGCATGCGCCGAATTATATTGTAATCTGTGTCTTGTCCGGCTCTGCGACATGTTTCCACATTATCTCATAAACGGCACTATTATCAGAAAAAAAGCTATTGAGAATAAAATCTTTAGTCTGAAATATTTTTCATTCCACGAAGTAATCAGGGAGATATGAAGTACACAGGTCTTCGTATAAAGTACCCTTTATTGTTGTCAGATTTCATTGAAACTTGAACTTTCGCGACCGATTTTCGAAAAATACTCGTATATCAAATTTCATGAAAATCAGTCCGTTGTGAACCGAATCGTTGCGGGCGGGCGGGCGGGCGGACAGAGACAGACAGACAGACAGACATGACGCCATTAATGGTCGCTTTTCGCAATTTTACGAACACGCCAAAACGTTCTACATTCTGCTCATAGATAACAAACAGCGATTTCTCCCCGACACAGCATTCTCTTATTGTTTTATTAAATGTGATGAGGAGTTTATCTCTACATGTTTTGAGCACATGTGCTCGAAACATGTAGAGTCATGAAATAAAACTTATTGTGAAACAAATTTTGTGCATCAAGTTGGTTAAATACTAAGATAAATATACTGAGAGGCACGGTCAGCAAAACGTCAAAATTAGTGATGGAGAGTGTTCACTGCGCGGTACGGACTGGTTCTTTCACTAAGGTAGATTACATTTCGTCCTTAAACGGTTAATCACCACTTATTTGTTCTTTCATCCCCAGTTAATGTTGACAGCGCTTTAGAGAAAATAAATCCTTGGGGCACTGTGGAGTGGATGACGAGTATCGCATCCCTGCTGCTTTACACGCTTACTTACTTACTTATTTGCTTACTTACTTAATTACTTACTTATTACTCAATGAATCAGAGTCCTTCTGTGGAAGCTAACCGGTTTTTAACTGGTCAAGAAATTCCCCGCATAATATGGAATCCAACGGTTTGTTACCTCATTTACAAGCGCTCGCCACCTGTTCCTGTCCTGAGCCAGATCAAGCTATTCCATACCCCTGCCCCATTTCCTGAAGATCCATCTTAATATTATCCTCCCATCTACGCCTGCATGTAACGAGGGGTTGCTGATAAGTCCTTAGCCCGACATACTTCCCGATGTCGTAGGACGGAATCGGTAGTGTCGTTGGAAAGAGGGGTCTGTTCATGTGCCGAATTGCAAGTCTTTTCTTGTTACAGAAGCTGAAAGGAAGCATGTCAGGCGACGCGCGCGATTTCAACAACAATAATACGAGATATCATCAAGTTTTTTTCTGCAAGGCAAGGCGCCGAAGGAAACTCACGCCATTCTGATGGAAACATTGGAGAACATGCACCATAGTATGCCACCTTCAAAAACTGGGTGGCCCAGTTTAAACGTGGTGATTTTTCCACCTGTGATGCGCCTCGTCCTGGACGAGATTGTTGATCAAATTCACGAGCTAATCTTGGAAGACCGCCGGATTTCGGCTAAATCAATAGGTGAGCAACTGGGCATTTCACGTGAGCGGATTGAGTCCATCATTCATGGATATTTGGACATGCGGAAGCTCTCCGCGAAGTGGGTCCCGAAATGCCTGAACGCGGATCAAAAACGTCAACGGTGCCAGTCGTCTGAGCAACTTTTGGAATTTTTTCGGCGCGATCCAAATGATT
>Ga0131853_10025919_pt1 | contig 10555 bp, 4 predicted proteins | sample TergutLab28metaG_FD_92764 | JGI IMG/M metagenome (GOLD analysis project Ga0131853, IMG submission 92764) | Labiotermes labralis P1 segment gut microbial communities from Petit-Saut dam, French Guiana - Lab288 P1 (version 2) (version 2) | ecosystem: Host-associated > Arthropoda: Insects >... | reverse complement strand
TCCACGGACCTGAGAAAGATGGGAATAAACGAATGGAGAGACAGAGCAAGGGATCGAGAGGCCTGGAGGCGTATTGTAAAGGAGGCCAAGGCCCACCCCGGGCTGTAGCGCCACCGAAGAAGAGGAAGTGTGTATTAGTATGGTTCGCCATATTCAGCTGCATATAGTAACTCCATTTCAGTTCACTGCTTATATTTGATATAATGCCTGTTATTGTAAGTAACTTGTTGATTTAAAGGAAAATGGTTAAACACGGAAAATTCACCAATTTTATTTCATCTGTTAATTCGTGCAGGTAAAGGCAGCTGTACAGTTAGCTGGGCTGGTGCATAGGCGTCACGCCACAACGGCATGTGAGAATACATGAGAACGTAATCTCGTTTTAGGCGTTCTTTACAAAGTAAAAAAAAATCCCTTATGTGGGTAGTACGTTCGTCTGATTGTAGCCAAGTATCAGCGACTGAACCTTTTGTGGATTTTTGTAAAATTTAGTATAAGAGTTCTTTACAGAAAGTCGTCGAGCGAGAGTGAATTTGGTAAAATTCGACCCAGTGACAGTCACGCTTTACGTAAGGGGGCAGACGAAGTCTTGTCCGTATTTCAAATATTTTTTGACCGATATGACTTAAATTCTATGCAGAATATTCCCGCTTAATGCTGCCGAGCACTTATGATTTCCGTAAAAATCGTTCCTTTGACATCTATACTGTATGTAAAGGTCTAACTAGAATTTTGTCCGATTTTCTACGTTTTTGCGTCCGATTTTGCTGGCACACACAAAAATTGTTGGGGTGGCTGTAAGTTGCGTGAGGTCGTAAGTGAATATGGGCCTAAACTTTCCAAATTTGTTGTTTTACTATGGGTGACAGTCCGTGTATGTGCAAATAATGCTGTTGGACATTGCTGTGTTTCGTTAAAAATGGAGAAGGGAAGGCGGTTCTTTCCAAATGGGCGTAAGTGAAATTGCATTTACGCGTGTACTTCTTGGTAAAATACGTATACCATTCTACGTTACAGTTTGCAACAACATTTGCAGATGTTTTGCTTTGGGCATTAGAATTACGTTCATAACTACTCTGGTCTATTTAACCCCTGGGAAATAGTCTACACGCAGTGCTGGCCAAAATGCGGCCTTGGAGCGAAGTATGTGTGGCCCACCGTCTTCTGAATAGCTTCAATAATACGGTGTAACAGACATAATGTAACAGGTCCACAGACCATAATATGGCAACTAATAAGTATCAATAAAACAGACATCACGTTTGTAAATAACGACGTTCCAGGTAATTAAATCCTGCCACCCCCTTCTCGATACATGTATAGAGAAGTGCGGCCCTCGGGCGGGTCGTTACGAATTGTGTGGCCCTCCTGTGGTTTGAAGTTGGCCAGCCCAGACCTGCTGTACCGGTTGAAGAGGAGCTGAGTGGGTAAAGGAAATGGAAAAGACACGTATCTAGTTGTGCCGGGGATAGAACCTCGTTCGTGTAGCCTAAATAAGTCACGTCTTATGCTGATATATTGTGTGTGCACGCATAGACTGATGGTCACAAAATCGAGATGTAGATTTTTTACCATTTTTGTATGTTTTCATGTTGCACGAACCGCGATTTTCAGGACTTTGTAACAACAGCTGATTCATTAGGATATATTTAGGCATGACGCCTCTCTGACTTCAGCTTGTGCCTTGTGTGACTGGTATATTTAAATTTTTGTGGGTAGATTCTGGTGCCGTGTTCGGCTGTGAGCGGGCCGATTTGGCAAGCGTGAGTTTGTGCCGCAAAGTGAAGTGCTTCCGTCGACAGGTGTATGTTCAACTTGACGCGAACTCTGCCGTGCCGTGCCAGGTGGTGATGTCATGGCAGGTGGGCGCCGTGCCGACAGGTGACCACCGATCATCCGCAAACGGCGTCAGTCTATTGTTCCTATTGCGCAGTAACTCATAACCACCAGTCAGCGTGTCTATTCTTTGTGTACTTTTGTGTGCTGCAGCATTAACTGTGTCTAGCAGACGCTTGCCGTTGTAGGCCGAGTAATTAAGTTTGTTGTTAGGAAACCTATGCAGAGGCCACGGAAAGGAGTCTCAAGGGTCAAACCCGCCAGACGTCTCTCGAACCGTTACGTTTCCACCTCCAGCGCACGTTCTTTCATATGTTCCTACCCAGCCGTTCTGCTCACGAGAATCGATCTTGGTACGCACTCGATAAGCATTGTTAGAGACTCTGGGTTTGGTTTAGTTGACATACGATATAGAGGGGACAATAAATGGAAACGGTATAGTGTAACGCGACTGGGCGAGGACTTGTTGGCCACCAGTTGGCCAGGACGTGGGTCAAAGTACTCGGACTTTGTTTTCAGATGACTATTGAAGCTGATTTATTGGAGGTTGCTGCTACAATAGTATTTACAGTTGAGTTTAGTTGAAGTACAGTGGAAATGATATCCCAGGCAAGCGATGATATTATTAAAGTGGTGACAAAAATGAAGACTCGCTCCAGTAACTTCTGCCCCTGAGCTGATTGAAGGTAGTCTTGGCTTTACATTAATACAATAGCATTTATACAGATTTCCTTGGGCGTTGGTCGGGGTGGAGTCTCAGTCTTGTGACTTCTAAACTTAATCTTTGATTGGCTGTTAATGACGTTATACCTACTTTCTTATATGGTCACAACGTTTCCAATTGGCTATTAATTGCATCTTCTTAACCATCATTTTTGAAACGGGACTTCTGAGAAACGTGTCACAATATGACAGTATTTCCTTCACAACGCCTGTCAACTATTACTCTAGTTCAGTATGACACCATTTCCTTCACACGTCTTATTAGAATCTTTCAGCTCTTATTCCACTAGAGTAATATTGTTATTTGCTCCTTAGGTACTGTATTGATAGAGCGCATTAAAGCTTCAGACTAACTGCTGGAGTGTGGGTGATAATGATTGGCACTAAACGAAGGCTTCAATGTGTTTTCTGTCTTTGTCGCACTCAACTCTTTCACTCACACTTTATTATAACAGCCTCGAGGGTAACCGGACTATCCATGTGATTTATTTGCGTGGCACTATTGAAGCTACTTCAACGACTAGACGTAAATGAAGAATTTGAAATTAAATATCGTAGAAAATGTGTGTGACTGGTCTGCCTAAGGATAGGGGCCAGCGGCGGGCTCTTTTGAACATGACAGGTCGAATGATCATGGGTTCTGTGGAGGCGGAAAATATCCAGTGTAGCTGAGCGAATATTATTATTTTATGTTATTTAAAGACATTGACAGTTGCTAAGCTTATACATTCAGCCGCGGTAATAACTGATCTTCAGCGGTGTCCTGCAAAAATTCATCACAACCAAAGTCCGTTATATTCAAGGGCCTGATTAATTTATGTCTTAATGTACATTTAAAATAATAGCATGTAAATTACGAATATTTTAAATTTCGTTGCATATGAACGCGAATAGATATGTCGTGTACATCCAAAAGTGCGTATTACACGTTCATTTTAGCGTAACTGTGTTTTACATTAAAAAAAATCAGTCACGTTCTTTTGCTTCATCCAGCGTGATAATCGCCTTTGCAGGTCCTCAACAGAGAACGGTTTGATATATAATTACTTTCTCATCAAAACCTTATGCGTCGTAGTGTAACAGTATTGCATCCACAAAGTCCCTGTCATTTTACATAAACGACCTCCAGAGCGAGTCTCAAATACGTTAGATCCTACTGCCTCTTTCACGCGATTGCAACTGTTACGTAAGTAGACGAATAACCCCCCCACGCTCGGAGTGCAGAAACGCACTGGTCTACGCGCACAACACTTCGCGCACTATCCCGAGTTGTGACATCAGCCTAGGCTCGCCAATGTTACCTGCGCCTGCAACTGGAGACTCTTGGAATTTATCCTGCTACAGTTAGTAACAATCTTGAGAGCTGTTAGATCTTTCGGCATTGTGCTGATTGGGCCGTCACTTTCTGCTTCACACGTATTGTTTCCGTTGTATGCTGGTTGTAGTCCGCTAGAGATACAGCAAAAGCAGATCCAAGAAACGCGTGATAAACGCGGGGGAAAAAAAAATGGGTACAGGAATTAAAGATAGTGACGACACATGCGCTGTTGACAGTCACGATACGCATTTGATTGCGCAGTAATGCCGATATCTACCCTGCGTCTCGGATAACAAATACTATCAAATTACACGCCGGTTATTCACGACCCTGTGACGAGTAAGCCAGCTATGCCTGAACAGGGTTGTTAAACCTTGCAAATTTTAACAGTTGCGATCTGTCCATTATTTTGCCAAAAACGATGTGGCCCAGGAAAATTAACTATTGTGAAGTGTCGGGTAAATTCGATATAACCGAAAATCCGATGTGTAGGAGAGCGGTGTCACAGAGGTGGTTAACCGCGAAGCAATGTTGTGAAAGGCCCGGGGATTTACTGGAGGTCCGGTGTACCCGAGGTCGACCGTAGTGCATCGTTATTTGATGAGTAAATGAATGTGGGAGAGTGGTGTGGAACGATGTGGACAAGGATAAGCCCACGTACTCAGAGAAAAACTTGTCCCAATGTTACTTTGTCCGTCAAAATTCCAACACTTGAAGGCCTAGGATGAAACCCGGGCGTCTGCACTGATATGTCGGCTAATAACTGCCTGAGATGTGGCACGGTCTGAACTGCTTGTTAAGAAGGGCGCTGATCCACGGAGTTAGTTAATAGAGATTAGCGTGAATTGATGGTAATTGCGGTCGAAACTTACAGATTTTGCGTCACCGAAGGCAGGTGTCCGTTACAGTCTGCAGGAGGAAGATTCACGGTCACTTCTAATGATCGTTCCAGTTACTAATGTGTTATTTTGTGTGTATTCTGCTAGTATGAGGCTTACTTAACCCTCAGCTACGTGGATGAACTGACAGTTTTTGTACAAATTTTCTAACAAAACAGACGCAAAGATTTAAAAAACCGACTTTGTATTTTAAGAAATATGAAGACACTTCTTAGATTTATTAGGATATTTCAAGAAACGAATTAATTTTTGGGTTACTAAATTTATCTTTGCCAGTTCGTTTAGCAACCCTGTCATACACTGAAGGCTGTATATAATAGAATATTTGGATGACAGTGAACAATGAACCGGAAGAGGTGTAGAAGGAAGCGGTTCCGGGACAATTTGCTGTGTTATCCCATCGATTTGCCTCAGAGACTGGAAAAATCTAAAAAAGCTTCGTTCCGTTGTGTCTGTTTCCCGATCAAAATTTGAACCGAGGATTGCCCACGTCCAGGCAGAAGCGCCAGCACATACACATAAATCAAGCTTATACACGCCCTAAATAACACTGGGGGTTTCATTCGAACTACTGCCTAGGACAGAGCGGTTTTAAATTTATAATCGCCCACCACGAGAGTGCGGTGAACCTAGGCCGACATTGATTAATTGTGCAGCTGTAGTCGTGTTATGTGACACACAGCAAGGAGTGTTAAGAACACAGCATCTGAGTGGTAGTCGACGCCTAGTTGAAGTTAATTGTTCTGAAGGGGACTTGGACAAGTGTGAATAATTACAGAATTACAGTGCATCCCATAGTGGGCCGGGATAGCGTAGTCGGTATAGCGAATGGCTACGGGCTGGACGGTCCGGGGATCGAATCCAGGTTGGGGCGAGGTTTCCCACACCTGTCCAGACCGGCCCTCGGACCCACCCAGCCTCCTGTACAATAGGTACCGGGTCTTTCCCGGGGTAAAGAGCGGCCGGAGTGTGAGGCTGACCCCTCACCCCCCTCTAGTGCCGCGGTCAAGGAAGAGTAGAGCTATATCTCTACTCCCCCTATGGGTTGTACGGCTCTGTACAGAGCCTCAGTGCCTGTACAAGGGTGCACTTTACCTTTACCTTAATGCATCCCATTATACACCTAAGTTAGACCATATGTCGCTGTTCTTGCCTTCTCGTTCAAGATGATACGATAAAAAAGGTAAAGTAAAAATCTCGCCCCTACCGGGATTCGATCCCCGGACCGTCCAGCCTGTAGCCAGTCGCTATACCGACTACACTGCCCGGCCCACAAAGCGATACAATAGCAATGTGTAAATCTGTATTGACTGTCAGACTTACGGGCATTCAGGGTCAGGTAGGCTCTTCGCTGCAGGTGTGGAACACTTCCGTAGTTGTTTAAGCGTTATGTAAAGGGTTGCTAGAAGCAGTTCCCTACAGCTGTCACTAGGAAGATAGGCCGTGTCATGGTTCAGCAGGTTAGTCGCCCAGCCTCTCATCTCAGAGGTTCGGATACAATCCCAAGCCATTTTACGTGGGATTTACGGTGGACACGGTGACAGTAGGGCAGATCTTTTCTCTGAGTATTTCGATTTTACCCTGTCCTTTCCTTCTAGCAGTTCTCATTCAAGTATGAATCACCGACGCTGTATAATACTATGAACTGACTGCGTCATTAAATAACGCACTTTGTGAGGAGTCTAACGATTCTGAGCTCGAATCCGGACGAAGAGTTGGCCAACCTGCTAATGTTTCTGGGGATTTGCCACTTCAGTAAGCCAGAAGCAGGGCTAGAATTGACATGCGTGGTGTTAGGTTGTGTGATAGGAAACTGCTACGAAATTAGCTGGGTCATGAGTCCTTGGCATTTTGGGCTTAGGACAGACAAGACGTGTAAAAGCAGTAGGCATTTCATATTCTGAAAGTGTGTCTGCAACGTTAGATATCCAGCATGCAAAGCGCATGCGCCATAATATAATACCATCTGTGTCCTGTCTGGCTATACAACATTTTTCCACATTATTTTGAAACGGAACTATTTTCAGAAAAATGTTGTGGAATGTAAAATTTGTGTTTTGATTTTTTATACAAATTATTCTGAAACATTTCTCATGAGAAGAATTCAGTAACACGCTCTCATAAAGGTACACAGGTCTTCATGTAAAGCACCCGTTATTCTTGTCCGATTTTACGAAACTTGAATCTTCTCGACATATTTTCGAAAAATCCTCAAATATCAAATTTAATGAAAATCCGTCCAGCGGGAACCGAGTTGTTCCATGCGGACGGACAGCCAGACATGACGAAATTAATGGTCGCTTTTCGCAATTGTGCGAACGCGCCTACAAATCTGTGTAGTTGAATAAGTGTTGTCACATAACCCTAGAAATCAATAACGATCACACTCTGATATTCCATGTCACATAACTCAAGTTATTAGAAATCACTTTTAAGTAGCCACAAACATCAATTGACCTGCTATGAACAGCAAACATTAGGCCTTGCATGAACACCTGTCGCAAGTGACTCATTTTCCATCCATTCTCAAATTCCCGCAGCCCTCTCCTTGATCGTGTTCCGTTTCGTCTAACACAGAGTATGTAACATAGCGACGCGTAATATCGGAGACATTCGTGCGTGTAGGCGAGGCTCTACTCATCTGAATACAGATCCTCTCTCCGGGTTCATTTCAATTGTTCAGCACGTCTATGTGGGAAAGTGCGAGTCTGGCGGTTGATGACTCCAATACACAAGATCATTCGACCTGCCTTCTGGGATGCTTGTTTTGTTCGGATGATCGGAAACAAGATAGCATTTCATGGCCTGTTGGTATTTACGTCCTTCCCATATTAAAGCGTCGTGTTTGCGTCACATAAGGGGAAGGCGAGTTCATATAATTGGGTACGCTAATGAGTAATGATAATAGCGTGGAAAAAGAAATGCAAAGACGTATTTTGGCCTGCAATAGAACTTATTTTGCCGCTATAAGTCTCTTCAGGAGTCGATTTTTATCCAGAGCTACTAAAATTGTATTGTATAAGGCGCCAATAAGACCGGTAGTGTCGAATGGAGCGGAAGCATGGACGTTGACGAAGAAAGAAGAACAAGCTCTGCTAATTTTTGAAAGGAAAATACGCGCTCGTGTTTCGAAGAATATATGGTCCTAAATATGAAAACGGGGAATGGAAAAGTCGGACGAATCGAGAACTAGAAGAGATGAGGAAAGGAGAAAATATAGTAAAATGGATAAAAGGGCAAAGAATAAGCTGGTTAGGTCACCTAGAGAGAATGGAGGAGGATAGGATGCCCAAAAAGGTATTCACTCAAGAACTGGAAGGGACGAGAAGAAGGGGAAGACCCAGGAAAAGATGGAAAGAGGAAGTAGAAAAAGCTCTTCAAGTGCTGGGTGTGAGACGATGGAGAGAGTTGGTGGCAGATAGGAAAAAATGGAAGGAGATTGTTCGACAGGCCAAAGCCCACAGTGGGCTGTAGTGCCAATGGAAGAAGAAGTTTGCGTCACATATTTACCGTGTCCCGTATGTTTATAATCCGGTTTTATGATTGTAATTTGGCACTGCATGAGACATCAAAACCTATCCTCCTGGGACCGTATAATGTGACACGCCTATAACCAACACCGCTGTTCGAAGTTCTTATTGACACAGAACTAATCAAAAGATTCCCATCTTTTACGGAGTCTCGAAGTTTTATGACCATATTTACAAAAAAAACCTGCCATCGCTTCTTATACCAAGCCACATAAATTCAGTTTACCTCCCCCCTCCCAATTTCTGCGTCTTTAAGATAAAATTTCAATATTATCTTCCCGGCTATGTATCCTGGCCGATCTCAGTGGCAGCGCGGTCCAAGGCATGGGTCTACGGCCGCTCGCTTGCTGGGAGTGTGGGTTCGAATCCCGCCGGTGCCCTGGATGTCTGTATTTGTTGAGTGTTGTGTGTTGTCAGGTAGAGGTCTCTGCGACGGGCTGATCACTCGTCCAGAGAAGTCCTACTGACTGTGGTGCGTCGTTGTGTGTGATCTAGAAACCTCAATAATGAGGAGGCCATGGCCCGCGTTGGGCCGCAGCGCCAAAAAAAAGTCTATGTGTGCTTGGATCTTAAAAGCTGCCCCCTTTCTTCAGGATTTTATCAAATTTATGTAGGCCTATGCGTTTCTCAGCTTTCATACGTGATAAATGTGCTGCACATATTTTTCATTTGATTTGGTTTCTCTATTAATATTTAGCGCAGTGAAAATCGTGAATTGCCTCGGTATACGTTTCTCTCCACCATTTTTAATTTCTGTCACATAGTTCCAAATTTAATCTTCTGCATTTTTTAAAACCTATTTTAATAGGCCGGTTTGCTCTGATATATGCTAGCTGATGTAATTTGATATGTTGTCATCGAACTAGGATTTGGTGTAATCCGTTACAGTGACACATGGCATGAGCCAACATGTTGACAGTGATAACACTGTTGACATTTAGAATAAAATAACTTCAGAAAAGCTTTGCACTGTTCAGTTCACAATCTTCCCTTGTCCAGGCATACAACATGCGATTAAAATGTGAGCCTGGAGATTACAGTTTTGTTTGTTGTTTTGATTGGGTGTGAAATTTTGCTGTCACACGGAAGGAGAAATAACTTTCCTTGCTGAGTGTGTTTGTGGGTGAGATGTTAGGGAAAATACCTGAAAAGGAGGGGGGGGGGGAGGAGAGAGAGAGAGCAAGTAGTAGCAGGAGGGTAGAGCGACTTAAAAAGCGACAAACATTTAGTTATTCTTATTTTTTTATCTTTGCACCGTGCATTTTGAAATCTACGTAGTTCACTCGCCAACAAATGCACTATTTATTAACTTGGTTAAAAGTTTTAAATTTACATTAAAATACACAATAATATCGCTCCTACATGTTTCGATCTTTAATGACCATCATCAGGGAGCTTTATCTGTACCTGACTAAAGTTATATTTATGTTAAAACACTCGGTAAAATTACGTCGTTATATAAATTAGGTGATGTGGCAGCATGTCGTAGAGCGGCATGCTGCATTTAACATAAATATAACTTTAGTTAGGTGCAGATAAAGCTCTCTGATGATGGTCCTTAAAGACCGAAACACATAGGAGCAATATTATTGTGTATTTTAATGTAAATTTAAAACTTTTAACTGAGTTAATAAATAGTGCATTTGTTAGTGTGTGAACTGCGTTTATTATTCTTACTGTTCGTAAAGTGTTATTGTTGCCATGGTCAGTTAAGGGGATGAGATGAGTGAGGCGAAAGTTTTATAAATAATTCTATCTGGAAGGCCTGACAAAGGAACGGAGGACAATAAAACTTGTTAGGAAATGTTTTTCAAATACCAACTTACTGCACTATTTATTTACTTGATAAAACACACGTTAAAATACGTAAGTCTAATCCATTAAAATGTTTTAATATAACACTCCTACATGTTTCAATCCTTCCGGATCATCATCAGGGGTAAATGTTCCTGTGTATGAAGTTAATTGAATATTTCTATATTTGTTGGTATTATTGGTATGATGGCGGCATGCATGTGGTTGTATAGGTTATGTTGTGTTCGGTTGGTCTGATCGTTGCCTGACCAACCGAACACAACATAACCTACACAACCAATAACTTCAACAAATATAGAAATATTCAATAACTTCATATATAGGAACATTTACTCCCTGATGATGATCCGGAAGGATTGAAACATGTAGGAGTGTTATATTAAAACATTTTAATGGATTAGACGTACGTATTTTAACGTGTGTTTTATCAAGTA
>Ga0131853_10025917_pt1 | contig 10556 bp, 6 predicted proteins | sample TergutLab28metaG_FD_92764 | JGI IMG/M metagenome (GOLD analysis project Ga0131853, IMG submission 92764) | Labiotermes labralis P1 segment gut microbial communities from Petit-Saut dam, French Guiana - Lab288 P1 (version 2) (version 2) | ecosystem: Host-associated > Arthropoda: Insects >... | reverse complement strand
TTTATTCAACAAATATAGGTACTGAATATTTTAAACACGGTATATACTCTCCGTTTCTTTCTCTTCAAAATGCAGTTTGTTTCATAATTCTAACGTATTTGGTTCCTGTATTATTCACAGTTTGTATAAACGGTGTGCTAAAATTAAAAAAATAATTCCGGCGCCAAAAGGTTAAACCGAGTTATGAATATATTCTTAATCAATTATTAACAAATAGATTACCCTTTTTATGACAGAGATCATCCCGTTGTGTATTAGCAAATTTGTATAATGTATTATATACCGTCAGTACACAACAATATATCAGTACAGTGATACAATATATACAATTAGGTCACATTAAGGCTACATGTTTCGACCGTAAAATATCAAAACCAATATAATAAACCGAATAATATTCAAATCACCAAACATATAATCATCACTATAAAGAATAACCAAGGAAGAAATAATAAAAATAAATCCCATAAACAACAAAGTTATCTAGTCAAACAAAAAAGTCATAAAAACCGATCTACCATTCCATTGGGACCCCATTGAGTGCTATTTTGTTGTACCTTAATAATGTTCTTCATTGGCCTGAAGATGACCGTTTACGGTCGAAACATGTAGCCGTAATGTGACCTAATTGTATATATTGTATCAATGTACTGATATACTGTTGCGTACTGACGGTATGTAATACATTATACAAATAGATTACCCGACGGTATTCCAAAACTGATAATGTTTAAATAAATTTGTCGTGGTTCAAAAGTGAATATTTTAATGATAGTTATATATTAAACAACAAAATATATTCATTAAACCGTGAAGACCGAGACACGTAGCGACTCTTCACACAGCTTTGCCGAAAGAATTTAATAATATTTGCGTTCCGCATTCAATGTGTTCAGAGCGTGTTGTGGGTTTCGATAAGGTCTATGTAATCTACTATCAATTTTTAAAGCCTTTATCTAGCAATCATAAGGTTCGTCATCCCCGTTGTGTTTATAATTAAACTAGATTGGAGTGTATGTACTTGTCTAACACAACTTTATTTGATGGTAGAGATATGTATAGAATTTATTACATAAAACGCAACTACATGTTTCGGCACTTTACATTGGCCTTCTTCAGGTTGAGAAACTAAAAAACTTTAGTAAGCAGCTATACTTGACTTATGTGGGTTGTATACAGTGGGGAGGTAAGAGGTGAAGTGGGTACGAGATCTTGTATGTGTTGTGTAGGATGAGTGGTGTGGGTACATGGGTTCTGTTATTGTATGCTGTTCTGTGCTAATATAGTTGGATCTACGGTATCATCTTATGTTTGTAGAGATTATATGTACATGTACACTTAGCTTGTAAACACGCAGTGTGCAGTTTTTATATAAATATAGCAAATTTATCAAAATCTATATCCAAAAACTTAACACTGCGCACAGAATTTAAATACTCAGTTACGAGCCCAAGCACTGCATTAATAACTCGCGGACTGAGCGATAGATGTCACGTGATTGATGTTAGGAAGTGAAAGGAGGGGGACGGGAACTGCATTGCGCAGACGCAAATTGGTGAAAAGGATCAGAGTTTCGTGTTCGTAACGTGGTGTCATGGCGGTGAAAGTTTGTGTAGTACATGTGATACTTTTGTATCGACAGTCATCAAATCACAGTGATTTTATTATTCGCGGATTATGTGATAATAAGACATTATTACGACAGTGGTTTTGGGTAAGTAAGTTCCGTCTTTGTTATTAGTTACTATTGCGTGACTGTTGCCATGTGCATTGAAACCTGCCACGTCCGGCTCCGGGCTGGCCCGCTGTTATGCTGACTACGCTTAGACATTTCGGCCATTTACATGATTCAGATCGCATATTCATATACTGAAATTAAGCTGCTGCTATCAAACATAAATATTCCAAGGACAAAAATAAATAAATAAATAAATGACGTTCGAACACAGGAAGATTTAACGTGTGCTTGGAAAGTGCTGCATTCCTGTGGCCTAACGCATTCTGAGGTGTGTCATCCCCGTTGTGCGTTTAAACTATATGGTAACGTGAATTTCGTCGAAAAACACAACTATAAATTCTGGCTAAATGATGGCGTTTATTAGCAAGGAAGAACTACGTGTTTCGGCCTACAGCGGCCATCTTCAGGTTGCTAAAAGAGTTTATATAATATGCTTAAACCGCGTGGTGATATTGAGATCTCATCATCCTTTTGCGTGCTATTGTTAAGCTTAACTTAAACTCTTTTAGCAGAAAATTGTCAGAACCTGAAGATGGCCGCTATAGGCCGAAACATGTAGTTCTTCCTTGCTAATAAACAGCATCATTTAGCCATAACTTATATTTATGTTTTTTTTACGAAATTCACCTTACCATATGGCATACGCAGTTGCGATAGATTACCACGGAAGATGTACCTGTACGCGTGTTCGTCACAGACACACTGGCTTAAATATTTTGTGTGTATTAGAGCACATTGTCATAAAAAGGCTGACGTAAATTTAGTAGATATTAGCGAGGACCACTTAAAATTTGATGATGTACCTGTTTATTGTATCATAAATCATTGGTCGTAATGCAGAACGGGGACAACACACTTTTCTCTAATAGAAACGTTATTTACGAAGGATGTGAATGAGACCGGTCTGTGGTCGGTTGCAAACGTGGTGATAATTGAAGCCACGGTTCATTAAGTAAATACGAACACAAACTGCAAATCAGGGAAAAGAGACCAATTAGAACAGGCATAGTTTGGAGAATAATATTAAAATTGATCTTATATTGGATGACAAATACTGGATTTATCTTGCTCACGACAGAGACCAGAGACGGGCATTTGTGAATGTGGTAGTGGAAGTTCACGTACGGTAAAATTGAGAAGAAATTCTTGACTTGCTGAGCAAATGTGAGGTTTTCAAGAAGGATTGTGCCCTGTGTAACGAGTGAGTAAGGACTATCATCCAGGAAAGTTTAGTAGTGTGAACTCCTTTACTGCGTCATTCTTTGGCTCTCTACCTTCGATCCTGCACTATCCTGCTCAGCTATTTGTTCGTATTTCTTTCGTTCGTTCGTTCTTTGTTGTCATGCAGTGCGCAGGAAGTGTAGATGTGTGTAGGAGAACAAACATGGCGGAAACAGGTGGCTTGAGTTTCTGTCTCGTAATGTAAAGCTGCAGACGTAACGTTGGTGAATTGTTTAATTTTTTATTGATATATTTTGGAAATTGTGATCTGAATTTAAATGAACGTGTTGTGACGATTGTTCTGATGAATATGGTCTGAACTGCATTAGACGCGAGAATTATGGAGGAAAAAACTGAACACAGGTCTGTATGTATGAACATTATTTTACCTGAAAATTATCCGTTGCTGCTTTCTGTTGGCCTATTTAAAGCAACCCACCCAGCCGACAGCCCGCATGTGCGGCGGAATACTGGCCCGAAGTGACAAACAACAGTTGTCAAATGGTCCCTATATTAGGATATACTTTTAGCATGCAAATCTAAACCTACCGCTCTGTTTAAAGAAACAATAGTTTTTCGAAGTTTCAATGAAGGAAGGTGGGCTGGGATAGCATAGTCGGTATAGCGACTGTCTGCAGGCTGGACGATCCGGGGATAAAATCCCTGTGGAAGAGAGATTTTCCGTATCCGTCTAGATCGTTCCTGAGGTCCACCCAGCCTCTTATACAAGAGGTACAATGAGTAAAGTGGCCGGGGCGTGGCGCTGACCACCCATCCCCATGTAGCGCCGAGGTTAAAGAAAGAGTAGAGCTATACCTCTACTCCCACTGTAGGCCTTCGTGGCTTGTTTTAGGGTGAACTGTACCTTTACCAGTGAATGAAGTATTGTAAATAGTGGAGTCTTGGAAGGTCACCGAGAGTTACTGATACTCGGTGTCAGCGTGGACTCGTTTTCGAGAATAGTGGAGATTAAAATGTTAATGGAAATGATACGAGCAACATTTGGAAACTATGCCAGTTCAAAATTTATCCTTGTGCTTTATATTTCGGAGATGTGAAATGCAGAAGAGTGAACAGGCAGACGGACGCAATCTATCCTTTCATTTCATTAAAAAAAGCTTAGAGTACAGCAGGTGGAGATGAACATAAATATGTTTATAATACTTCCCCGCAACTCTGGAATTAATTTGTATTTTTTGTTACTTGCAAGACTGCAGCTAATTTATTCGTATGTAGTTGCGTGGGATATGCTGTAGTAACTTGCAAGTTTCTTGGCAGATTAATTTTATCTAATTAGCGGGTGCAAATATTACACACGTTTACATCATGTGAGATGTTTTGATTCTTCTGATTACGGAATAACACAAATTTTACAACAGTTATTAAGCACCCTGTGCCTAAGGAGACGGGGCTGAAAGTTTGCAGGTGTTCTGAGGTTGCAGCTGTTCTCTGTTAAAATACGTTGACTTTGAACAGGTGGTACTGTCTTTATGCCCACTAGGAGAGGTTTTTATTAGGTCCTTGCGCTGAAACACGGTGTATGGCTGTGCCATTAAGAGGCAGTAAAGCGTTTCTATTAACAAGAATATTCTATCGTCTATCAGATCATTAGAGAGAATTTATGATTTATATCCCTATTCTGTCGAAAGTGCCCATGCAGTATTCCCCATTTTATGGTCAAGGATACCTTAGGCGATGTCTTTTTATGTATTGTTGATAGTGTAAATTCATATTTTTTTCTATAGTGCAACAGCCAAACTAGGATCTACGCCGTCTCATTGAGAGATTTCTAGACGACACGCATTTAGACACACACACACACACACACACGATTGGACTCCTCTGAACGAGTTATCGGCCCATCGCAGAAGTTGTTGACGCAACTCACAACAAACACAAGAGACGAACAATCCTTGCCCTCAGCGGGATTTTGACCCGAGATCCCGGAAATCGAGCGACCGCAGACCTACGCCTTAGACTTCACAGTCACCGGTATCAGCTGAACTTCATAATTATTCTGTCCTTAAAATTGGTAAATAATGTTAGATAAATTGACTTTTCATGTCGTGAGTATAATAAATGGGATGATCAAATTAGTCTCATTAAAAGACGACCATTTAATGTTTTATGTCACGTTTGTAATTGCAGTTTTAAGTAATTAACCGCACAGGTTACAGTGGTTCGACTCAACCACTAACACAAATGAGTCCTAGGGTTTTCTCTTGGGGTAAAGGCGGCCAATTCGCAGAGCTTCATGTGCTAATTGTCTAGAAATCCTGAGAGCCTTAACCTCCTGGTACCCTAACGGACTGTCCAGGCCTGTGGAGGGTAACTATAACTTTACAGGATACAGTAAAGTAATGGAAAGTAGAGTGAATGTTGTTACACCTGTGGTTAACCCAACAGAATTCGGTAATACGAGGTTGAGTCAAATGAAAACCTTAAATATTTTTTATCTTGGACGATATGGTGTGCTGATCCATGACTAATATCCAGATGTGCGGCTATTTCATTCACTATTGCGTGGTGATTTTCCTTCACGATGGCTTCAACTGCTGAAATGGCCTCTGGTATCAGTACTCGGTGTGCCTGATCGGGTCGAGGAGATTCTGTCACAGAACTAATGCCGTTCATGAACTTCCTTGTCCACTCGTACACTTTCTGTAGTGACAGACATGCATCACCATTCTGAACTTTCATTCGTCGATGAATTTCAATGGGTTTCACCCCTTTATTACTAAAAACGGATGACAGAAAGCTGTTCTTCTTTGGTGCATATTGCAAGCGGGGCCGTCGTTTTTAAACTACTACTGCGCCGTCGTGTTGCATTCCTGCACCATACTGCCACTTGTCGGCCACTTTTCACACCATGAGTATCATTGTTGTCAACTTACAAGACAGTCGAGCTGTGTTTCGAATTTTTATCGCACCTTTAAGGTTTTCATTTGATTCTCCCTCGTATTTTGGAAAGAATGCAGGATTTTATTAAACGGCGATTAACCATACAAAAGGTGATAATTGAGTTGAGCGGATGTAGGGTGTTATTACACACGTCAGAGGTCCCCACAGGTACAGTACAATTCCAACAGTTATGCATATTTTCAAATACTTTAATGGAAATCATTGGCTTTATTTTCGTGTTGTTCGAGTGTTGATACCGATTTGACCGTAATTATTTGTGTTTTTTTTTTGCTGTGTCTTTCGCCACAGATCCGAATGATCACCGTACGTATACGTCCATAAAATATGGAAGATGTCTGTAATCTTAACTCACTTTCATTAGTGTAGTATGTACGTGGAAATAAGTGCAAGTTAATTTGACCCTGTAAGGTCGAAACAAGGTATTTTATATTAACACCCACTTCGCACCACCCAGTAAACACACTTCACTTCGATAATAAAAAAATCAAAAGTTAAATTTTTAAACGACAAACGTTGCTGTTAATTCTGGGATCCATAAAAGACATGAATGCACTGTGTGCAGAACGTTCAAATTTTGAATGTTAAACTTAGTGGTACATTAAGTAACCACCAAGCTTCAGAAGGTTCTGTGTATCCTTCGAATGCTGTACGCTGATGAAAGTGGAAAGATGAGTCAGTTTTAAATGTATGATTTTTTTTTGCTTCTCGTAATTTTTATCTTCACTGTTAGTAAAATTGCTTTAGACTATAGTTATTACTATTAAGTGTAATGAACAGTCTGGAATAGTCTGTGGTTTTCTTAAAAGTAGCAATACTCTGTAAAACTCACGCATCTTTTATCTCTTCTACGGATGGGATTGCGGGTGTGAATCATGCTCGGAAATTAATTATATTTTTCACGTATTTTGTTATTTTATGTAAGCAGATGTTGTGTGATAACCCGATAATCTCGCAAAGAGTTTTACCAGATTTGTGAGAGACTTATAGTTTAGAATATGAATCAGAAGTAAACGTCACATGGCCTTTTCTAAAACAGCTTGAGAAGTAGAAGAGGAAGGTATACGGTAATGAAAATAGGGAAGGAGAGAAGAAAAGTTTAAAAATAAATATTCTTAAGTAGTTTGTAGTTTTGTTCCTGTATTGTCTTGTGATCAACTGAAACCTTACTGTGCGTAACTCCTGCTTAAGCACTGACCTTTTCCTGCAAGATTTTACAAGCATCTTCACAGCTTTATAAAATGAGAACCTCCTGTGAAGAAAAGTGTATATTTTGCTAAAGTAGGGGTGACATTATCAGTATGTATTTAACAAATGCCCTCATTTAATGTAGCTAAAAATTATGCTAGTTTTAAGGGAGCGGTAATTAATATTTCGAAATTATGTTTCATTTTGCTTGTAACTGCGACAGAAGTAACAAATGGCATTTCATTACGTGGGCAAACGTTTATGTACGTGAAAACAAAAGCAAGAATGTAATTAATTCCCGACTCGACGGGAAGCCTTAGGCTTTTTACAGTATAGAACTTACGACAAACACTGAATTGTTCAAAGAAATTACTGTGTTCAGACAAAGCGTGTTAAATACAGTTTATTTACTGTATCCTGGAAAGCCGAAATCATATTATGGTTAAAGGAGGTTATAAAATGCACTTACTGAACTTTGCTGTCATTCAGCATCCTCGACTTGACCGCGCAGCGCCCCCATACAGGAAACCGCGTGGTCAATCAGTGCCTTCGTGTACCACAATCCACTGGGGCGTCACCATAGTCACTTAGGTCATCGAGGTATGTCAGTGCCATTAATTCGTACTCAGACAGTCCAGTGTTCCTATCTCACTTCTATAATTCTGCCCACTGCTTTTCATGCATTTATTCATTCCGTTCGTTTAAGTGGTGGCATACGTAACACACAAGGAGCATCTTCCTCTACCATATCGCTTTCACTAAAAAATCTTACTATTCGATGCTGTGTAACCTGACGAAATTCGTAAGTCCATCAAATAACCCAGGAATAATCAATAAAGATTTCTGGACACGGTGAAGCCTCAAGTAAAGTTGACATGATTGTAGACAAGCGTGAAATGGCCTCCCAAGAAGAGTAAGCTTTATGGATGCTTAAAACCTCTGAGAAAGTGACCACTTTGAAGTTCCAGGAAAAGGTCTGTGGATAGCATTTAATATAGATCTTAAAGAAGCAGATTTTGAGGATGGGCAAACTGACTGGGGACGGTGTTTTTTATGGTGGTAGTATTGTAACGTCAGGTTTCACCACCAGAACATTACTTTACATGGTATTATTATTATTACTATCATCATCAGCAGCAGCAACAGCATCGGTAATATTGTCTTGATTTCAAACTTTCGTCTTGTTCTGAATGTTGTGTGTTTTCTTCTTGGTAATTCCCCGAAGTCTGAATTTTATATGCCGACGTTTTGGAACACTCTGTCTGTTCCATCTTCATAGGCGGATAGGTATGAAGTATGGCTGGATTAGAGAAAAGTTGGAGTATTTATCAAGGAAAAGGTTTGGCTCGAAAATTTTCGAGCCAAACCTTTTCCTGTATAAATACCCCAACTTTTCTCTAATCCAGCCATACTCCATACCCACCTGCCTATGAAGATGGAACAGACAGAGGGTTCCAAAACGTCGGCATATAAAATTCAGACTTAGGGGAATTACCAAGAAGAAAGCACACAACATCGATTATGTTATTGCTAATGTTGTAGTACTCGTATTAAAGCGCCGTCTTAACGCGCAACGTACTCCAACCCCTCTCCATATTACGTACTTATGAACATCTTAAAAGTCAGTTCCAACAGCCGATATTGGAACCCAGCTTGCAACATTTACTCTTGAACAGAAGAAAGTACTTAAATGAACACTACAGTTAGAATTGGACCACAAAGTGGGAGAATAATTTTATTGTCCCACCCAACTAATAAAAATTCAAATTGTGGTGCAAACATTCTGTGTACGTATCATGTGTTCAGAATGTTTTCTGTGTAAAATAAATAATATAATATTTGGCCTTACGTGTTAGTGTAAGAAACAGAGACTGGCTGTATCACCCTGTCACGTGGCTAGTGCCATATTAAACGTTATTTACAGCATCGCTGAATTACATATTGACGGCCGCGCGTTGTAATAATGAAATCAAATATGAATATATATAGTATATCAATCGAGGCTATATAATTTTAGCTATTGGAAGCGCTGTAAAATAAGCCAAGAATAAAATAAACAATTATAATCGACTAACCTTATTCGTAATTTAGTTTCAAGTTTACGGGTTTATTTACATGTTTTGACTTGACCACAGACATTCCGCCACCAGTTTGACTGGTGGCCAACTCTGCAAAGCGTTCCTTTTGACAGCTCATCACACAGTTTCTTCGGACAGTTCCAGCAACAGTAATTTATGTCTGTCTTATACTGGCCTGTTATTTTCGATTGGCGTTAACATGATACGTGACCCAGATTTTTCAACAAGACCCTAACATAAAAATGTACAAAAATTCAGTATTTTTTATTACACTAGACAACAAAATTTAACTTTTTTCGGCAGTACCTTTTATGCCGAATTCAGATATGTATACAGAATTTTTCTATCAGGCAGTGTTTCAAAGATACAGAGGATTCTATTTGTGCAAAATATTACTTTATGTACTAATGAAACAGGCAGAAACTTACCTCTAAAATGTAGAGGCGTATGACTTCCGTCGGTAATTGGCTTCACGTACGTCCCTCTTCACTGTCCAGCAAAAGTCTGCCAAAATACTTGAGGTCCACTTGCCTTGGTACCGCTTTTCTATAGCCTAAGTGTCTTGGTGAAATCTTTCACTGTGTTCGTCACTGACTTCGCCGAGATTTTCTGGGAAAAAATCCAAGTGTGACTCCAGAAATTTGGCTTTTCAGACTCATATTTCATCCCATAGCTTTGTACGAAGTCAACAGGTCCTGCACAACATTCTGATAGATCGCTGCTTTGTGATTACCTAAGAAGTCCTTGCAAATCCTCTTAAATGACAACCATATATTTCTTTCAGTCTCATTCAGGTCTTCATCGAACTGTTTGTCTTGCATCAGTTCCATGATCTGGGGTCCTATAAATATACCTTCCACTCACATCTGGGAACTTATTCCTCACATATTCGAATCCACTGCCGGTTCTATCCATACCTTTCACAAAGTTTTTCATAAGGCCCAGCTTTATGTGCAAAGGGGGCAGAAAAATTTTCACCGAAAGGACAAGAGGAGGATTGACGATATTTTTCTCCCCTGTGGTCAGTGATGTTCGTGTAGGACACAGTTTATTTACACAGTCTTGTCCCGGCTGTCCCACTTACAGAGCAAACAGCAGTATTTTGTGTAACCGAGTTGCATTCCGAGTAACAGTGCCACAACCTTGAGATCACCAAACAACTTCTACTTAAATTCGTCAAACTAAATATTTCCCAAAAGTGGCTTCATGCTTTCATAAATTTTCTTCATGTTGGCTGCATGAGCCAAAGGAAAGGAGGGGAATCTATTTCGGTTGTGGAGTAGAACCACCTTCAAGCTCATTTTTGACGAATCAAGCCCCACTGATCTGAACTATATTCATGTCCAAGAACTCCCATAACGGAACAAACGTCATTGCAAAACACGACACCATCTTCCTGGGAGAAGAAATCC
>Ga0131853_10025915_pt1:0-7500 | contig 10556 bp, 7 predicted proteins | sample TergutLab28metaG_FD_92764 | JGI IMG/M metagenome (GOLD analysis project Ga0131853, IMG submission 92764) | Labiotermes labralis P1 segment gut microbial communities from Petit-Saut dam, French Guiana - Lab288 P1 (version 2) (version 2) | ecosystem: Host-associated > Arthropoda: Insects >... | reverse complement strand
TGAAGTAATTTTGCATTGGTTGGTCAAAGTAAAAAATAATAAAAGATGCACGGTACAGGTATTTAAATAATAAGATCTATGGATATTTTAACGATCTGCATTAACTACGCGTGTCATTTCGCTTGCAATTAACTATTTTCCCTTCCTTTACTCTTACGTAAACACGCCATACTCCAAGCAATACTACAACTATTTCATGACTGGAAATAATTCGACATAAACAGGCTACTGTCCAATCTAATTACTCTCTCTTCATTTCCCAGCAGGAGAAAGTCCTTAGTTAAGCACCTTTCTCGCTATGGTTACGCTCACCTCAACAGATGATATTACACGAATACAGCAACGGTCACTCCAGTGTCAGGCGGCGCTCTACACAGCGCAGGTAATTTTGGAAGATTATTTTAATCAAAAATGAATGCTATCATCCCCAAATCTTTACCGGTGAAGTTTCTGAACACGTTTAAAAGCAAATCGAACTGGGTTCGAGTGCTGCTAAGTTGTTCATTATGAACACTACCGACAAATCCCTGACTGTGTCGATAATCACAGAATGGCTCTAGCTTCAGTGCGCCTCTGTCCCCCAGTCGAGATTCGAACCTGGCACCCAAAGTGTCTCCCACTCCATCACCTTCGTGTGGTGGACACCGCTGTAACGAGTCTATCTCGAAAAAAGTATCCAGGTTAAAGTCTGCTCAGCACAGACTGATAATGAGTACTTTGCGAATACGGTCTATACAGGGTGTGAACCAATGTCCACGTAAAGGTCTGTTGAATCTGGGGTCTGGAAGGGAGCCAACATAAGGAATAAGAAATTGTTACCGGCACCTTTTCAGTCCTTCATACCTATGTCAAACCGTCATAATAAGAAAAGCCTGTGCAAGTTCCTGTCCTAAAGAAATAAAAACTGTAAATCTGCTATTTAAATTCGGAGCCACTTTATAAATACCGGCAAAGATCCGATATAGTAGAGAGTGGAAGTGTTACTTTTAATGCCGCAGTTCATGCTGTGTGTATTTACACAGCGCACAGGTGTCTTCAAACAGGACGGTGTGTACACACTGCAATGAGCCGGCTTCCGTGTCAATATGGACAGTTACTGCATTCAGCATGTCACTGTGAAGGACATTACACCTCTACATAGGATGCTGGTGACTGCTAACAGAAATAAACCCGCTGAGGTTTAACTGTGGTCTATACAACTTTACAAAAGAATCACAGTAAATTCAAACACAACAGTTCATTTGTTAAATATCAGCTCAGCACGTTTCAGCCGAAAGTCAGCAAGAATATAACACAAATACACCCGAGCATATCCTACATTCTTGCCAACCTGATGATGGCCCGTTGGGCCGAAACATGTTGACATGATACTGAATAAATGAACTGTTGTGTTTGATTCTACAATGATTCTTATCATCTAAGAAACAAAGGGGATGAATCGTCTTAAAATTAAAACTTTTAACCCCTTGATTAAGTCCAGAGGTTATCAGGTAAATAATAACGGCAATTTTAGTGAGCACCATTATCATTTACTATAAAAACGGCATTTACCTTTAAAAATTGCTACATGTTTCGATCCTTACGGGTCATAATCGGGCGCCAATAAATAAGAAAACGAAGGCAGTCATTAAACTTGAATTTTCATCCCTATGACAAAACTCTCTTTCACACAACTGTACCTACTAACAGATACACTATTTTACAGAAATCAACCTGACACTGCTGACTAATTACATACAAAGTTTCGTATACAGCTGTATTACTACACCATGATCAAGGGTCTCTGTCACCACAGCATGGCGCATCCTAAGGTTGCAGGAGGGGGAACGGTCTCCAGATACGAAGAGCAGCTGCGAATGTACTGAATATGCAGTGGCGGATAGCCGACAAAGGGTGGTCCTCCAGCTAGGGTGTTGGGCAAGGTGTTAACTACTCGTCATTGTGTAAACTTCGCCAGGTAACGAAACATTTCACCAGGCCTCGGACATGGGCTGATACTCTGTCATAAAATGGCGAGAACTGCTTGAGTAGCTGAGGAACTATTAGCTTCTCTGGAAGGACTTCGCTCTATGTAGTTAGTTAGTCAGTCAGTCAGTCAGTCAGTTCAGCTTAGTTACTTGGTACTACTACGACGGCATAAGCGTTACGGCATTAGCAGCTCACATTTAAAATGTCACATTTAGTATAATTATTAAGCAATAAAATTCTGTATTTTTTACTTTATTGTAATAAGTAGTAGTATTTTGCATATTATTAGTTTTTGTTGCTTATAAATAATAGTTTATTTTTATTTATGTATAAAACGGTTACGCTGAATTTAAACTAATACCGCGAATTCAACTGTTCATCGACGAATATACCTGGGCATTTTCTCGTTTATTTGGATAACATTATGTCCGACTATTATACGCTGTATTTACGAGGCTATCTTACTTGTCTTCTTCACGGAGTACATTTAACACTAAAACTCCGTACTTTCCCCCACACAGCAGTTCCTGTGTACCGCAAGATTCTCCCCTAACAGCCGTCCAAAGGGCATGAGAAGCGAAAATGAATGAGAAAATCCAAAGAAACTAGAAACACAAAACAATCTAACGACAACGGAAGGGCAAATATCTAAGGTAACATAAGGATAAACAAAAAAGACAAGACAACGTACGTACAAGGTAACAAACACTTCGGCGCGTTCGTGCAACCACTGTTGCCTTGGAAAAGCAATAAGCATTACACAACCTGAGTGTGTGTTTGTAGCCTTACGTATTCAGCATGCAATGCGCATACGTCATATCGTCATATGTGGCCTGCCCCGCTCTACAATATTTTTCCACATCTTCACATAAACGGCACAATTTCCGAGAAAAAAATACTCAACACAAAATGTGTTTTTTTTTGTTTTCTACAATTTTTGTCTAAAACATTTCTCATTCCAAGAAATGAGCGAGATTGAATAAAAAAATATATAATGGTCTTCATGTAAAATACCCGCTATTCTTGTTCGATTTTACTGAAATTTTAATTTTCTTGACAGGTTTGCGAAAAATCCTCAAATATCAAATTTCATGTAGATCAGTCCAGTGGGAGCCGAGTTGTTCCATGCGGTCAGACAGACATGACGCAGCTAATAGTAGCTTCTCGCAATTCTGCGAACGCGCCTCACAACAGGAAATAAAACAGAAAAATAAAGAAAATGCAAACAAAGATGAGACTTCGAATACAAAAACCTATCACGGCATGCTCTCCTGACAGACCTGTTACTGACCTACTTGCGTATGTCTCGTGTATGGGAGTCCGAAAATTAAACTTTCGTCACTGTAAAACCTGCACCACTGTCAGGCCACACGAATCTTCTGTTTAATTTCTTCCTAATCATAGAAGTTGGGTAAGTTCTTCTGTGTTCCTTGTGTCTGTTTCAATTCAGGAAGAATACCGAGATTACACCCGACAACTAACACAAATGGAATTAACAATACACGTCAAACAGCGATAAAATAATCTCTGTAGTTCGTGTAGATAATATTCAAACATTCAATTCCTAACGCACAGAAAACACTTCTCCAAAACACATACCAAGTACTCAACGCTAAATCTTCCCCGCTTACTGCAACGTCAATACGAAATCCATAAATACAATTTTGGCGCAACGAATAGTGTGCTCACGTAAAAGCATGTGGTACATACGTTAACACTTGTGATTTTCAATGTTAACAGTGAGCTCGTTCAGCCACGGCTTGGTTCGTCAGACTTTACTGGCATTTATTATACGATTTACAGACGAATTCAACTGCAGCTTACAGCGCTGAATAACGTGAAGTCTGATAAACAATGAATCAGAAATTATGCAGAGGATGTGGTCGTGGCCTCATTTAAGGTACAAATCTGCCTAGAAGAACCAACTACTGGACATGTCGAAACAGGCTTCCCCGAGACTTATTACATTTGAAGGTGGAACCTCTACGAGTTCAATAATCTGGGGATCGATTTCCGGCAGGGGGAAAATTATTCATCTGTGATCTAAAAACGTCCACGGCGACACCAGCCTCCGATTCCAAGCGTACTGGGGGCACTTCCTTTCCGGAGACAAAGCTGGCGGGGGGTGCTCAGATAAAGAACAGGTGGAGCTATACCTCTACTTCCCTTGTGGCACGTGCAGAAAAACTGAATTCCCGAATACGAAGGAGTCCGCAATGGTCCACTGTTACACTAATACCAACACACTCCACGTGACATTTCTGTGTTACAAATCCGTCGTTAGCGTCGTCGAAATCCAGCATGAAGTATCGCTGATTGGGTCAAGCTAGATGCCACTTGCTGCCACAAGCGAACTCCGCGTTCGTTACCTTCAACGGCTTTCTGTTCTTATGCGAGGAGGCTAACTACGTAGTAGTATCGACCCGCGAACATCGGAACACGCGCTCCGCCTATCCGGTGCTACAGTGATGCTGTTTGTCATACGAGCGAAACATAAACAACTGCCTTCATTTATCTAGTCATTGTGTGAAGTGCCAGGTGGTCGAGGGGCTCAGAAACTTCCGGGTACTCGCTAATAGAACACTGCTACCTTCTGCAGCCAGACAACGATGATGGATGGCGAGGCTGACACTAGCTCCACGACCTCCCACTACTCTCCGCTCCCGCCCACAGCTGCACTCCCTTATAGCCCCATCGGGCGCACAACCTACCCAAAGTGCTTGTCACTAGTAATGTCATCGCGTGGTTATTATCGAGTTCTTATATGTGGACAAACTTACGCGGGAAATAACCGACGCACCACTTCGACTTCTGCTTTAAAAACTAAGAATACTGAACTGCAAAAAGCAGTCGGTTAAGAACACACAACCCATGTGGAATGTGACGCCGCGTGGTCTTGCCAATACGTACGAACGTTTCGAAACAGCACGCTGAGAAATGCGCTCCTCTGGGTTACTGCGCACAGAGTCGTGACAATTTCGTACCGACGTTTCGGGACAACCTGTCGGGCCCCATCTTGACACCTATCGGTCCCATCTTTATGGGACCAATTTACTGGACCGACAAGTCGTCCCGAAACGTCGGTAAGAAATTACCACTACTCGCTGCGTAATATTCCATGGGAGCGCGATTCTCCTCTACTTCACGGCGGAAGCCTAAAATCATGCAGCGTGCTATCTCTTTATTCAATGCAGAAAACAAACTGCTGCAGTCTACCAGACTACACGTTATCACATAGATTGTCTCTCGCATTACGTAATGTCCATGAAACATGTTCAGCCACTGACTGTTGTAGACTACTAATAACTACAGTCTGCATAGCTCTAGTAGTTGATAACGCACCGTTAAATAACTACTTATTCTGCCATTCACCGTAAAGGAAGCACTGAATTTGATTAACAGTCTGTCTGCTTGCTAAGATGCTCCTACCAGCTCGAATTGTGACCTCTGGCACAAGCAGGTGTACTAGAGGGGGGGGGGGGATACATCATAGCCATGTTCTTATGAGGCAAGTGCTTGCTAAGGAATCTGCAATGTCACGATCGCCATTCATCTGCATGTTATCTGGGATGGACACACAGTCCAGCGGTCACCACACCGTGGTTCGCAGGCCACCTGGTGTCTCCGTTTACTTGTATAAATCCGTCTCTTGTTGCGAGATTTTATCCTTACACAGCGGTACTTATGAAAATTGAAGTCTTCTAGAACCAGCCGTCGTTTCTATCGGTAACAGGTGACATTTAGGAGAAATGTTCTGCCACCATCTTCAGAGTAGTCATTCTTGGGATTACCAAGCAGACCAACCGACAAACCATCTCATCCCACAAGACGGGCCATATTTGTATTCTTAGGTGTATTCATTTTATTTATTTATTTATTTATTTACAGTGGACTCCAGCTTAACCGACGGAACAGTTACTCTATTAAAGGTTGTTAATTCATTCATCACGAAGTATGCCTTACAAGTTCACTGCCAATTCCAAACCCAGTTCTCAGGAAAGTGTGATCTAGTGCTTCCTCTCCCACTAACAGTAACAATAAAACGTATTAAAATTCAACAGTGTGTGGAAATCTTCACAGGCGCTAACGAATCGTGATATATTAATTACAGATAAACCACGAATAAGACATTTCAAGTGGTGGTGGTGGTGGTAATAATGTCAGTTACGAAGCTCATTAGAGTTTTGCCTTTCCCACTATCATTCCTTAAAAGGACAAAGCCGGCTCATCAGAAACTACAATGCGCTGTGTGGGTAAAAATGTCAGCAAAGTCCTCAGTTTGCAACTTCTGAACCAGTTAACCATCAGCACAAAATTTGCTGTCAACATGTACATACACTGGTGCCTACCCCGACAAACGCTCGCCGCTGATACGGTACCAGGAAAAACATCGCACTGAGTGCAAGCTTCTTTGCACGTGCTGTCATTTCGTATTAAAATACGACGGTCATGCGAATGTTTATACTAATATGGTAAAGTTCCTGTACAAGCCACAAAGGCATACGGAGGACGGGAGGAATAACTCCACTCATCCTCGGCTTCGGCAATGGGCGGAGATGAAGAGTCAACGCCCTTGTCGATTTACCCCAGGAAAGAGACCCCAGTACCCAGTGTATCGGAGGCTGGGAGAACCCCAGAGACAGCCTGGGCGATTTGTAGCAAAGAAAATCTCTTGCTCCTATCGTTAATTGCAGCACCATCCATCGGCTCTAGTCACTATAGCGACTACATCATCCGGATTCTGTTGAATTAATAATTAAGAGTTACACTGAATAAACGGAACACACCCCGAGTCCGACGATCCAACTACGTAACACAGTTTCCTAACATAACACCAGTACCTAGCACGTACGAACACAGTCGAAACCGGTTATATCATTTTATGCTAATCCTGTCTATAAGCCTCATTCTGTGGTACCAATTAATATCTCACTGTTAACCAAACATTTATACTCTTCGGTTGTACCAACATTCGTTTTAACGTCGCTAAATATTCAGTCCTCTTCGTGATGTTATAACCGTGTTCGACTGCATACAGCATTTTCGCCTACATGCTTCGGCGGTCGATCGCCATTTTCGGGAGGTAACACCGCCATTTAAAACCTGTGCGATAAGGTGTGAGTGGAAGAGCTGAGTGTGACAAAGACAGAACGCATCTTGATGCCCTCTTTAAGTAGTAATCATTGTCACCCATACTGCAGCAGTTAGCCTTAAGCTTTAATGGACTCTATCAACACAATATCTAAGGAGCAAATAACATTGTTACTGTAGTGGAAAATAAGAGTTGAAAGACTGTAATTAAGATGTGTGAAGTGAATGGTGTCATGCTAAACTAGAGTAATAGATGGCAGGCGTTGTGAAGGGAATACTGTCATCTTGCGACACGTTTCTCAGAAGTCCCGTTTCAGTAGTGACGGTTAAGAAGATGCAATTAATAGCCAATTGGAAACGTTGTGACCTTATAAGGAAGCAGGCATAACGTCATTAACAACCAATCAAAGATTAAGGCTGGAAGTCACAAGACTGAGACTC
>Ga0131853_10025909_pt1 | contig 10557 bp, 8 predicted proteins | sample TergutLab28metaG_FD_92764 | JGI IMG/M metagenome (GOLD analysis project Ga0131853, IMG submission 92764) | Labiotermes labralis P1 segment gut microbial communities from Petit-Saut dam, French Guiana - Lab288 P1 (version 2) (version 2) | ecosystem: Host-associated > Arthropoda: Insects >... | reverse complement strand
TAACTTCTCACGTTCTGCTTCCAATTCTTCGCTGGTACAGTAACATTTGTAAGCTAGACCTGCATCGATTAACTTCTCAGCATACTCCCGGTAGACGTCTAGTCGTTCCAGCTGTCGGTAAGGTCCATAATCTCCACCAACGTCGACGGATTCATCCCATTCCATACCAAGCCAGCGCAAATAATTCATTTGCGACTGTTCGCCACCTGCTACGTTACGAGCAATGTCCGTGTCTTCGATCCTTAAAATAAATTTACCACCTTGGCTTTTAGCAAACAAATAATTAAATAACGCTGTTCGTGCGTTTCCAATGTGTAGATGTCCCGTTGGCGACGGTGCATACCTAACTCTAATTTCCGACATGATGATCTCTCCTTAATCGCAAAAGAAAAGTTGTTTAATCAAACAATTTTTCAGCATTTCACTATTGTAACCAATTTAGAGGAAAAACACAATAGAAGGACGATACAAGCTTTGCTTGTATCGTCCTTCTTCTCTATGCCACTCATTGTGAGACCAGCTGATGAAGGAAGCGTAGTCAAACATGACAGGTGCAACTAAAAACCGTGACTGAGTCATCCATCACGGTCATTTTAGTTATCTTAATCGATTCGTTCGAATCCAGCCCACATCGTTACCAATACGGATGTGTGACCACTCGCCACTACGTGACGTTCCAAAGACTGTCACTTGTGCGTTATTTGGTACGTTACGCACCTGAGCAAAGTCACTTCCTGGTCCACCGCGTAGTGGGACGGTCGCTGTTACTCTACGCGTTTGTACTACTGCGCTCATTCGTTCTGTTCGGATCCACCCCACGTTGCTTCCGACTTGAACACGAGCCCAATCACCAGACTGTCCAAGAAAACGAAGATTCGCCCCTCTTGGGACACTTCCAATTTGAGCAAAGTTACTGCCTGCTCCACCACGCAATGGAACAGCAGCGGTTGAGGTCGCAAATAATCTTAAATCGTTCAAACGTGTGCTATTGACCCAGCCCGTGTTGTTACCAACACGAATGCGTGTCCACTGACCATTTGCTGAAGTTCCAACTACCGTCACGCGTGTTCCACGAGTCAAATTACCAAGAGAAGCATGATTCGCACTCGGTCCACTTCTTAGCGGTACACTATGGTTCATTACTGCTACATTGGCGATCTCATCTAGGCGTTCCGTTCGAACCCAACCGTTGCGATTACCAATTTGAATGTTTGACCACTCACCAGAACGAGCAATGACAGAAACATTAGCACCACGGGATACATTACCGTTTTGTCCAAAGTTCGTTCCTGGACCAGTACGTAAAATAACACCTGTATTCGCAACAGCATTTACTCGGAAGTTATTTACACGCATTCGGTTTACCCATCCAGTACGTGTTCCAGCTTGAACTTGTACCCAGGTTCCATTAGCCGATTCACCAATGATTAATAGACGCGTTCCTTGGTTGATGTTTCCTTGTGATACTGTATTTGCCCCAGGCCCACTGCGCAGTGGCATGGTACGGTTCATAACTGCAATATTTCTGACATTATGAGTAATACTCGTTGATTCAAATACCGCACGAACCGTTACATCGCTTGATTGCATAACAAACGTTGTATTTTCCGCAGCTGGATTAGCAAAGTTCAAGGTCGTCGGTGCCCCTACTGACTCCCAGTGCACAAAACGATAACCAACTGGTACAGTGGCACGAATGGATACCGTTGTCCCTGCTTCAAAGCGCCCTCCACCGGTTCCACCTTCAACGATGGCAGTGAAAGTAGGTGCTGCAATTGGTTCAAAATGTGCCGTTACCGTTGCAGGTTGTGCTGGCATTGTAAAGGTCGTGTAGCGGTTGTTTGGCGTTTCAATCACTCCTGCTGTCGAGGTCCAATGAGTGAATGCATATCCAGCTCGATGCGCTGCTGCAATGTCGATGCGCTGACCCGCTGGAGCTTGAATCGAAGTTGGTCCCGGATCAGATGCACTTCCCGTTCTTCCGTTAACGACCGTTAAAGTAAACGTTGGAATTGGTTCAAATACAGCTCGAACCGTCACATCAGCTGCAGGCATTTCAAACGTGGTGGTTGGTGACGTCGCATGAGCAAAGTTTACCGTTGGTTCTCCTACGGACTCCCAACGAACAAAGCGATAACCAGATGGTGCAGTAGCAACAACCGTTACCGTCTCATCAGCTTGAACATCTGTTCGACTACCTGTCCCACCTTGCACCGTTACATGCCAAAGGGTCGTCTGTGTTGGTGAATTTCCCTCATTCGCATTGACAGTTAAAGACGGTGTAAGTATTTGTAAGGCCATGACAAACACGAGCAAAATTTTTGTTAACTTTTTTAACATGGTTTCACACGTCCTTTTAAAATTTTCTAAACTTGGGCACATTATACCACATTTCCCAATTTTGTGTCTGCTTTTTTCGTAAGCGTTCAACTTTTTCGTTTTTATGTCAATTTCTAAGTTTCACAAGTTTGACATTAACTAGATGTCAAAAAAGAGGTGAGTCTTTGATCCTTTATTTATCTCAATCGGTGGGTCATTACCCATCCTACATCGTTACCCACTCGAATGTGTGACCACGCACCACTTCGTGACGTTCCAAATACCGTCACTTGTGCATTATTAGCTACCGTTCGGACTTGAGCATGGCTTGTGCCAGGCCCACTTCTCAGCGGTACAGAAGCAGTCACTCTTCTTGTCGTCGTTACAGCAGTGATACGTTCTGCTCGAATCCAGCCAATGGTATTCCCAGCTTGAACACGTACCCAATCTCCGGATTGTCCAAGAAAATGAAGGCTTACCCCTCTAGCTAGATTCCCCACTTGATCAAAATTACTTCCCGGTCCACCACGCAATGGAACAGCCGCTGTCGTCATCGCCGATAACCTTAAATCATTCAAACGATGTGTGCTAACCCAACCGATGTTATTCCCTGTACGAATCCGTGTCCAATTACCACTGTTTGATACGCCTAGCACCGTCACGCGCGTTCCACGAGTCATAGTGCCAAGAGAAGCATGACTCGCACCCGGTCCACTTCTTAGCGGTACACTATGGTTCATTACCGCTAAATTACCCGTTTCATTTAAACGCTCCGTTCGAATCCAGCCGGTGCGATTACCAACTCGAATGTTCGACCACTCGCCCGAATGAGCAATAATAGAAACATTAGCACCACGAGATACATTTCCGTTTTGTCCGAAGTTTGTTCCCGGACCAGTACGTAGAATAACCCCCATATTCGCAACAGCATTCACGCGAAAGTTATTTACACGCATTCGGTTTACCCAACCTGTACGAAGCCCAGCTTGAATTTGCACCCAGGTTCCATCCGCCGATTCACCAATGATAAGAATGCGCGCTCCCTGACTGATATTCCCTTGTGACGCTGTGCTCGCGCCTGGTCCGCTTCTTAGTGGCATGGTGCGATTCATGATCGCAATCGTTCTGACATTATGAGTAATACTGGTTGATTCAAATACAGCACGAACCGTTACGTTTCTTGCTGGCATTTCAAAGGTTGTATTCGCTGAATTAGCGTTTGCAAAAGTTACGGCTAATAGTCCCACCGTCTCCCAGCGAACAAAGCGGTAACCAACTGGTGCAGTGGCACGAATGGATACCGCAGAGCCAGCGGCAAATGAGCCATCACCTGTTCCACCGTTGACCGTTGCAGTAAAAGTCGGGATTGGTTCGAATATCGCCCGAATCGTTACATCTCTAGCTGGCATGGTAAAGCTAGTTGTTGATGACATCAGATTACCAAAAAGAATCGTTGTTCCTACTGCTTCCCAGCGCGCAAAACGTTGTCCAGACGGTGGCGTAGCCGTAATGTTAACAGTTGCTCCAACAGGGAAATTTCCACCACCTGTTCCACCTTCAACGATGGCAGTGAAGGTTGGGATGGCTTCAAATACCGCTCGAACCGTTACATCACCTGATGGCATGGTAAAGGTTGTCGTTTGTGACATTGCGTTAGCAAAACTTACCGTTGGTGTTCCCACTGATTCCCAACGCACGAACTGTTGACCTGCAGCTGGATTATTCGCTGCAACGGTGACGGTCTCCCCAGCTTCAACGTCTGTTCGACTACCGGTTCCACCTTCTACGGTTACAACATAAGTTGCGGGTGTTTCTCCTTCATGAGCCTCTACTGCATCCACAGCTAAGGGAGACATTAATACTTGCAACATCATAGCAAATACTAATAGGGTTTTTGTTAGTTTTTTCAACATCGCTTCACACTTCCCTTGAAAATTTTGATACCCATAATATATCAAACTTGTCGAACGATTGCTACCGTTTTCTTAATATTTCGACAAATACTATACACCCCTTCGGACAGTAAAAAGAGCGTTGCGCTATAAAAGAAAAAAGAGTAACGATTTGCATTTAGCAACTCGACTACTCTCCATTCTAAATTATCTTAATCGATGGGTCATTACCCATCCTACATCATTGCCTACTCGGATGTGTGACCAATCACCGCTTCGTGACGTTCCAAATACCGTCACTTGGGCATTGTTAGCTACTGTTCGGACTTGAGCATGACTTGCTCCCGGCCCACTTCTTAGTGGTACAGAAGCCGTTACTCTTCTTGTCGTCGTTACAGTGCTCATACGATCTGAACGTATCCATCCCGTATTGTTTCCTACTCGAACTCGTACCCAGTCTCCAGACTGACCAAGAAAATGTAGGTTAGCCCCTCTTGTAACATTTCCTACTTGTGTAAAGTTCGCACTTGGGCCACCACGTAATGGGACAGATGCATTAGCTACCGCTGATACTCTTAAATTGTTCAAGCGGTGGGTTGCCACCCAGCCAATGTCATTCCCGATTCGAATACGCGTCCATTGCCCACTCGTTGATACGCCTAATACCGTTACACGTGTACCACGTGTAAGGTTTCGTAAAGCATCGTGGTTCGCTCCTGGTCCACTTCTTAGTGGTACATTATGATTCATCACCGCTACATTAGCTATTTCATTTAAGCGGTGCGTCATTACCCAACCGGTACGATTGCCTACTCGGATTTGCGACCAGTCTCCAGAACGAGCGATCGCTGTAACATCTGCTCCAAGCGTTACATTGCCATTTGGAGCAAAGTTTGTCCCTGGTCCCGTACGTAATGGAACCGTTCCATTTACCACCGCATTTACTCGGAAGTTGTTAACACGCATGCGGTTGACCCAACCGGTACGATTGCCTGCTTGTACTTGTACCCATGTTCCATCCGCTGATTCACCAATGATTAATAGACGCGTTCCTTGGTTAATGTTTCCTTGGGACGCCGTGTTCGCACTTGGTCCACTTCGCAATGGCATGGTGCGGTTCATGACAGCGATGGTCCTTACATCAAGAGTGACATTTGTTGATTCAAAGATAGCGCGAACGGTTACGTTACGAGCTGGCATCGTGAAGGTTGCATTCGCTGTGGTTGCATTCGGACTAAAATTAAGTGCTGTCGCTCCTGTCGGAGGGTTTACTTCTTCCCAACGAACGAAACGTTGACCTTGAGGAACGGTTGCATTGATTGATACGGTAGATCCTACTGCATGGGTGGCACCACCTATAACCGTTCCGCCTTGGGCAGTTACCGTGTGGGTTTCCACGTTAGCAGCTAGAACAGTTTGCTGGAAACTTCCAGCAAACAAAGCCATTCTATCCCCTTCTTCGTCAATAATCTCCCCGCCTTGCCAGCCGAATGAATGTGTACCAACTTGATTCCATACTAAGTAAGGTGGAGTATATACACCTCTACCGTGGAGGTAGCGCAATTCAAGCTGATCTCCATTTGGCATAAAAATCTCAATCCTAACTCTTTCCCCAACACGTACTTGTGGGAGTTGAATCCATTGATCATGGATATCCACAGTAACTGAATCTGCATTAGCAGCAAATATAGGTAGGTTTCCAATTGGACGCAAATCAGTTATATGATTAGTCCCTAGGCTCAAATGAGTTAAGTTAGTTAAATTTGCTAAAGGAGCAACATTGCTGATACTATTCTGCTGTAAAGAAAGACTTGTTAATCCTGTTAGCCCACCCAGTGGAGTAATGTTATTTACCTCACTACGAAAGATATTCAGCCTTCTTAGATTTGCCAAGTTAGATAGCGGCGTTAAATCGCTAAGAGTAGCCTCCGAAATATTAAACTCAACAAGATTTCTTAAGTATTGCATTCCTGTTAAGGAACGAACCCTTATTCCCGAGCCAATAACTGTGGGCTGTCTACCTTCAACAGTTAGTTCAATAATAGCATCTAGCTGAACTTGAGTAACCGCAGTAGCTGGCGTAACATTAAGTTCACTTGCAATGATTTGAGCTAAGTCTCCATCTGGAAAAATCGCATCAATCCGTCGCTCTCCAGTAAAGGTTGCTGACGTCGCCTCTGGCTCAATCAACCCCTCTCCATATTCCTCAACCCCCTCCACTTCAGCTGCATTCACAACCAAAGGTGGCACTAGTACTTGCAAAGCCATCACAAATACGAGTAGACCTTTTGTCAATTTCTTCAACATCACTTCTCACTTCCCTTATTTTGTATAACGCTAATATACCAGACTTGTCGACTAATTGCTACCGCTTTCTAGAAATTTCCACAAATTCTATATACCCCCTTGTTCCATCAAAAAAAATCGACTTATTCAGCCGATTTCTTCTCCCTATATTCTTTATAGCCCTTTAACCTCAATTCGCAAGCTGGACACGTGCCACATCCGTCTCCTATCACACCTTTGTAACAGGTCAACGTTTTCTCTCTCACATAGTCTAATTTCCCCAGCTGATCAGCTAGTTCCCACACTTCAGATTTGTCCAGCCACATGAGTGGCGTATGAATAACAAATTTTTCATCCATGCTTAAGTTCAACGTCTCGTTCATGGATTTTATGAAAGCGTCGCGGCAATCGGGGTATCCGGAAAAGTCAGTTTCGCTAACCCCTGTCACCAAATGTTTCGCACCTAGGTTATAGGCTGCCGCGCCTGCAAAGGACAGGAATAATAGGTTGCGGGCTGGGACGAAGGTGGATGGTAAGCCGCCTTTCGCTTTCGCTTCTACCGCTAGGTCGTGGTTGGTTAGTGCGTTAGGCGCTAATTGCGCCAACAACGATAAATCTAGGACATGGTGGTCAACCTGAAATTCTTTGCAAATGTTTTTGGCAACTTCAATTTCGAGGGCGTGTCGTTGGCCGTAATCAAAGGTGATCGCTATCACATGATCGAATTTTTGTAGCGCCCAGAACAGGCAAGTGGTGGAGTCTTGACCGCCACTTAGTATAACAATCGTTCTTTCCACATTTACACCTCCCCTTGCATAAAAAGTAAAAACTCTTGTTTCAATGCTGGATCTTGAAAACCAGCACCAATGTACGTTACGGTGGTCGTTTTGCTACCGGGTTTTTCAATCCCGCGAGCGGTCATGCAGCTGTGAGAACCGTGAACGAGGACGCACACCGCATCGCTGTCCGTAATTTTAGCGATGATTTCAGCGATGTCTTTACCAATCCGCTCTTGTAATTGGAGACGTCGTCCCACCATGTCTGCTACCCGGGCGATCTTACTTAAGCCGATGACCCGTTCTTTTGGTAGATAACCTACCGTCACTTTCATATCGTACATGAGAGCTAAATGATGCTCGCAATAACTGAAGATATCAATGTCACGTACCACGACAATGTCTTTGCTGTTGCCAATAAAGCCTTCCTCTTCGAAGGTTTTCCCAAAAATTTGAGCCATCTCATCGTTGGTATAAGTCATCCCTTTAAATACTTCGCTGTACATTTTTGCCACGCGCTTCGGCGTGTCGATGAGGCCTTCCCGGTTTGGGTCATCGCCAAGGGCTACGATGATGTCACGAATGCTTTTTTCAATGGTTTCTAAATCAATCTCTTTTTTCACTTTACACACCTCGCATGTCCCTAGGCCAAATGTATTTATGGAGCTGTAGTTGGAGTTTTACGCCATTTATTTTTTCGGCGACCATTCGTTCCACGATTTTTTGTGGATCGATCCGATCGACTATTGGACTAAAATAAACGTGACATCGCCCGACTAATTTATATTTACGAATGGTTTGAATGGCCACGTCCAAGTCCTGGGCAGATGCGATCACGAACTTATAGGTATCATGATGCCCAATTAAGTCGAAATTATCTAAGCACATCTCGTCCATGGCGCCACTACTCGGTAATTTAAAGTCAACAATAAATTGCAAATCATAAGGTGCCACCAACATATCGAATTCGTCTTTGAATGGACCGATGTCTGCCCCGCCATGGGTCTCCACGCGAATGGTAAGCATCCCGTCCTCAATCAAGAGGCCAATCAACTCGCTAATTCCTTTTTGAATCAACGGCTCCCCACCGGTGAGGGTGACATTATAAGCTCCCGATTCTTGGATGTATTGATAGATTTCTTCGGCAGTCATTTCTTCACTTTTGGCTGACCCATCCCAGGAGTACTTCGTGTCGCACCACGTGCAACGCAGATCGCAACCCTCGAATCTTATAAATGTCGCTAGCTCGCCAGCACTTGGACCTTCCCCATCAATGGAAACAAATTTTTCGATGATATGATACGTTTTAGCCATGTTGATTACCTCACTCGTTTTATGGATTCCTTGAATTCCCCAAAGTGTCCATTTTCGACCTGATTGGGGGATTTTTTGCCGTATTTCAGATGATTATCCCCCTAAAACACTAATTTTTATCCCTTTTGGGGGAATTTCACTCTATTTTCACCCCAAATTTCACCCAAATCGCTGTTTTCAGAGGCATTTGGGGGAATTCGGTTCGGTCAGCTACCAAATAAATGGGGTGATCCCCCTCAGTCGACCCTTTATTCACTATAAATACAACTATTGGTTGGTGTCTCAAATAATTCGACTTCGCTCACATTTAAGCCATCTGCTCGCAGTTGCCTAAAAATGTCGCGACTCATTTCCTCAACCGTGGTGCGGTACGGTACTAATAAAACGTCGAAGTCCATGTCATTTTCGACAAAAAAGTGCGCTAATTTACGGCCTTCTTCGTTGTCTTCCAAAAGGAGTTTGTGATCGAAGTGGTCGTGAATCCGCTTTAAGGCTTCTTTAACGCTACCGAAATCATCCACCATCCCTCGCAGTTGACCTTCCTGATACAGCTCCTCCCTAGAAACTTTAACGACCAACCGATAGCGGTGACCGTGAAGGTTCTTACATTTTCCATCGTAACCAGCTAAGTAGTGGGAAATGTCCATTTCAATTTCAGATTTTATGGTAAACATACGTCTTACAACTCCTATTCATACGCCTTTGCGCCATGAAAAAAGGCGCCTAGGCACCGTACTATTTTTATTTTCGCGCAAGTCAAGCCGACGAACGCAAGATAGGGTGCTAGTAACTATCTCTCAATATAAATGATGTTTTCATTAAACAACAAGCCGTGTTGGGCAGCAATTTCTAAAACCCGTGAATGTTGCGACAGCTCGGAAATGTGACCTTGCAGCTGTTCGTTCATGATGGTCTGCCGTGTAATTTCTCGTCGAGTCTCTTCTACTTGACGATGAACGCTATTGACCTGGGCATCGATGTAAAGCTGGCCGAACATTAAAGCGAAAATACCTAAACCGCAAAGAAATAATAGTACTCTCGAGCTATAGAGACTTTTTTTCTTTCGAACGACGCGACGTACAATCCGCCTGGGTGCTTGTTCTTCCCGGTGAGGGAGCCCGTAGGATGCATTTCTTAATCCATCCACGTACGTATCTCTTTCTTCAGCTGTCATGACTACATTCCTCACTTTACTTTATAATTTAGCCCCTATTTAATTCCTCACACGCTCAATCACCCGTAACTTGGCTGAACGTGACCGTTTATTCTCTTCTAATTCCCCCTTGCTGGCACTCATTGGCTTGCGTATGACCAATTCAAATTTTGGTAGAAATTCCTCAGGTACAACTGGCATTCCGCGGTAAGCTTCGTCCTCCTTGGAGGCTTCTGCAAACATTTGCTTGCAAATACGATCTTCCAACGAATGGAACGTAATCACTGCTGCCCGTCCCTCTACCTTTAACAGACTCATGGCATCTTCCAACGCTTTCTCAAACACCGACAATTCATCGTTCACCGCAATCCGAATCGCTTGAAAAATTCGTTTTGCTGGATGACCACCTGTACGGCGTGCAGCTGCCGGAATAGCCGCTTTAATGATGTCTACTAATTCTAAGGTCGTCTCAATCGGGGCAACTTCCCTGCGGGCTTCGATCTTACGTGCTACCTGTTTCGAAAATTTTTCTTCACCGTAACGGGAAAAAATACGTAACAAATCCGAAAAATCCCAATCGTTAACCACGTCACGGGCTGTTAAACTAGCCGTCTGATCCATCCGCATATCCAGCGGTGCATCCTGATGAAAGCTAAATCCACGATGGGCATCGTCTAGCTGCGGGCTGGAAACCCCAAGATCAAAAATGATCCCATCGATCCGATCAACACCACGTGATGCAAGTTCTTCTCTCAAATGGACAAAATTGCTTTTGATGACAGTGAAATTGTGACTAATTGCCGCTAACTTCTCAGAC
>Ga0131853_10025908_pt1 | contig 10557 bp, 6 predicted proteins | sample TergutLab28metaG_FD_92764 | JGI IMG/M metagenome (GOLD analysis project Ga0131853, IMG submission 92764) | Labiotermes labralis P1 segment gut microbial communities from Petit-Saut dam, French Guiana - Lab288 P1 (version 2) (version 2) | ecosystem: Host-associated > Arthropoda: Insects >... | reverse complement strand
TCCCTCCTAGGTCCAAATATTCTCCTCAACACCATATTCTCAAACACCCTCAGCTTCCTTTCCTCCCTCAATGTCAGCGACCAAGCTTCACACCCATACAAAACAACAGGCAAGATTATAATACAGACAGCAGTGCTTACTGCCTCTAAGTGTTTTAACGTGTATTTAGCCTAAACATGACCCATATGGGTCGATATATATTGCATCTGTAAAGGTCAGAACTTAGTTGTGTTGACGGTTATAATTTATATTGTTATATCACACGATCACCCAATGGGATGTACACCTTAAAAAAAAGAGATATTCTGCTTCATGGAGTTAATTATTTAATTTATCCGGCTTAGGATTTTGGAGAGTAGTTAGTCTGAGGGTAGCTTACGATGCAAGAGAATATTATAAACCGGCATATAATGTGAATTAATCATAAATAAGATTTCAGGTAGGACGCTTCATTGTTAAGTTTACTGAACAAAGTCACAGAAAGAATCCTATGAAATCACACAATGAAATCCTTTATACGTTCTCACAATTTCTGACGCTGAAATCTGGATCGACGAATTAGTTGCATAATCAATTATCTGATTAATCAAGTGTACGATTTCATGTTTTAAAATCTTTTGTGACGGAACAGGCCAAATTGAGCATACGCCGCCTCATTGTTTGGGTTCATAGAAAGATCACACTAAATTAGACATACGCACCCGATAGGACTCTGAACGAGTTATCAGCTCGTCGAAGAGACAGCTCCTTACACAACACACACAAAACACGGAATACGAACTTGCATGCCCTCAGCGATGTTCGAACCCGGGATCCCTGAAGTCAACCAGCTGCAGACCTACGCCTTAGACCGCACGGTAACAGGGATCGTCGATGTTCGAATGATTCAATAAATGTTCATGTCTTTCTCTTTCTTTCTTTCTTTCGTATTTCTTACCCCTGTATACCTACTTATTGTCGGTGTAGAGGCTTGTTCACACTTAGTGATACTTTCGGTTGGATTCCCCTGGACGAGGGATCGGCCTGTCGGAGGGATTTGTGCCTGACAACATACAACACTCACAAGAGATGCATCCATGCTTCCCGCGGGATTCGAAACCGCAATCCCAACAAGCGAGCGGCCGCAGGCCCATATCTAAGACGGTCGACTACCGACATGGGCAATGTTCAAGTTGTGCGAAGCTCTATTACGTAATAAGAAGGGATTAATGCTGCGGAGCGAAATATTCGCTGTTTCTTGTGAGAATCGAATGGAACATGTAGATATTATACTCTGCGGAGTTGAAATATAGCAATGTAGTTTCGACGCCGTCTCTTTTACGGCTTTATGTAACAACAGAGGGACATTACTCAAGTACGTACGTCATCAGCTAATTGGTGTAGGCTCATGGTCTGCTCAGAAGTAAAGATTAAGGTCAGTATTCTGAAAGAATGTCATAAATGTTACACGCAGATATGCAGTGGGTGTAGGACGGATGTGACGTCCTAACATGTCTATCCTAATTAAGGCAACGGGAAACTGTCCATTTTTACTTTTCTTCTCTGTCTTCTTTCAACCAGCACCTGCGTATAGTGAGTGTTGGTGACGTTCCAAAGCGGGATGAAAATATTTACAGTGTTGATGCAGCCAAGCCGTATCTCCACGATCTCTGTGTCTCACGTTTCTTCGCCCTATTTCAAAGTACTTGAGAACTGATCATAACATAGCGGTTACTGTATGTACGTTATGTACGTACCACGTGTGTTGCATACGATTTTTAGAATAAGCCGTGATTATTTCTCTCCGTCAAACATTTAGTGGTGTTTCATTTGTCCCTAATGTTGTTATTAACATTGTCCGTTGAAGCCCTCCAATAAGTATCAAAATTAAGTCCCAAGCCGGTGACTATTCAATTTATTTCCTCTCCCGCATACCCAAAACAGTCAACTTCTCATCACAACAATCCGTCATAAATCGGTCAAACACAACCACTTGAAGAATAAGAGACCAACTTGATGTCACTAGTTGATGTTTTATTTCACTTCTTCTATGCTCAGCATGTTTCGGACATTAATACATCCATCATCAGGAGCCTGCGACTTTTCTATTGAATCACCACATTGGTCGTGTGTTCTCTAAAGATGTAGGTTTTTAGCATTAGTGTAAATTATAGTATATAGAGGTGAATGCTTGGTGTGATGTGTTTAGTCGCTTTGTTGCAGTTGGTACGCTTGTTTCTGTTGGTGTTGTCCTGGTATTTTCTGCTTATAGATTATGTGTTCGCATGTGTCCCGTGTGTTTTTTATTGGTTGATCGGCGATGCTTTGCTAATGTGCTCTGGTGTTGTAAGTTTGAGATTGCACCTACCTTGTTTCGATGTGTGTTGGAGTTTCTGTGTGGCTGGGTTGGGGTGGTATCCGTGTAGCAGGCTGAAGCACAACTGGTCTGATCATGTGGAGTGCGGGGGCTGGGGGTTAATGACCGTTTTGAATATGGGTTTTATTTCTCCTGGGTTTTGCTCAGGAATGAGTTTGCCTTCTCGGTAGAGGGATTGGATGTAGTATTCCTCGTAAGGGAAGAGTAAGTTTGGGTTATTTAGGGGTTTCAGTAGGGTCATTAAACAAGCCTGCCAACTGCAACAAAGCGACTAAACACATCACACCAAGCATTCACCTCTATATACTATAATTTACACTAATGCTAAAATCCTCCATCTTTACAGAACACACGACCAATGTGGTGATTTAATAGAAAAGTCGCAGGCACCTGACGATGGGTGTATATTAATGTCCGAAGCATGTTGAGAATAGAAGAAGTGAAATAAAACGTAATAACCAGTGACATCAAGTTGGTCTGTTATTCATCACCTATCAAAATGATGCACGGTCCAATATACATAAGATTAAAAAAAAAACACACAACTAGATTTACTTTTACTTAGGACACCACCAACCTTGACAGTTGTATATAGTTTTTCTGTAATTTTACATTGTAATAACTATCGTAAGACATGCAGGATCCCATATTGTGAATATAATTGCAGTATATTTTGCCTTATTTTGAAATTTATGTCATGGTGAACTGATGATGAACTTTGCAGACCGAAACATGTAGTCAGGAATAAGGAAAACAATAAATATGGTTGTGTTTTGGGGATGTATGACAGATTACTTTGAAAGTCTTATAAACACAACGAGATGTCCTCTATAAAAAAAAAACAATTTTTCATCATTTTCCCCTGTGCTGGGCAGCTTAAGAAATTCGGAAAATTATGCGTATGCGTTGTACCACAACCACGTCGCAATGTTCCACTTTTGTTCAAGTATGCCGTAAACTTGGATTAAAAGGCGTATGAAAAATGAAATTTGCTCTTCTAGTTTATCTTTGAATTTTGTTCGAAATATTCTTCGGCCAAAGCTTGTAATATCCACAGAACACACTTTACTCTTCGTGTAAATTATGCCTTACCGTGTTCGATTTTAACCCAAATCATAATTCTTCGACAAGTCTTAACACAAAAACTTTCTAATATGAAACTTATTGAAAATGTATTAGCTTTTTCTAGGCCTTACACACGTGCAGACATTGGAAAGCTCAGGGGCAGTCTGACATCTCTTTGTTGTATATACTGAACATCACAGAATCACCTGGGATTCGAATCCCAGTCATCCTGCTGTTCATTTTACTGGGTGGCCCGGTTCAGATGCATCGTTTAAAGGATTCTTTAATTAAAAAGCCTTTGGTTTTTTGTCTTACTCGCTGTCATGTTTGTAATTTGTACTGTACGTCATTAACGAAACCCCAGACGGTGACTTGCTATCTCAGAATCCTCCAACGTAACATTGGACGGAACAGGTTTACTGGAATTGAGGCCCACATCTCCGTTTCAAAGGACACTTTCGTGACCGATGGGATAAAATTTAGATCCAAACCTTCGACATAATAGACATTTACTACGAACGTCAAATTCAGCTGGCTTAATAGAGGATTTAGTGGTGGGCTTCGGGTTTTGTAATATAAGGCTACTACTTCATGTTAAAGGAAAAAAATGTATGTCTCCCAGAGCTGAGCAGGTTTACCGCATGTTGTAAACGACATCTGAATTATTAATGACTTAGTAATCTTTTATTGGATTTCACCGTAGCGAAACATTTTGGATTTGATAGTGCATCATCTTGTAACACTTTAGAAAGCTGTTCTGTTTTAGCCTTCGCATCCTTATGGGTGAATTAGTGAATAATGCGAAAAAAAATGAAGTACGAAATTGTTTGTGTGTGTTGGCGAAAACTTAGGAACTGTGTTTTCTGTGAGGTAGAAACTAATGTTTTGTACACTACTTAGATGAAGCACGTCCAGCCTCTTTCAGCAAATGGCCAGAATCATTATTGTTGGTTGGTTCGCGGGCCAGACATAAAAATCGCAATTAATAATCACGCTCATTTCTCTGTGTTTATAATTTCACCCCCCTTGAAACATGGATGTTACTATACATACTCACTCGTTCTTCATTGGATTGACTCTTCAGTTTTACCTTCACTGTCTACTGATGCGTTTTTAAGAGCCACATAAAACCGCACTAACCGACTGTATAACGGAGACGCATTGTGTCCTCTGGGAGGTATAAACTGGATATTTACGTATTATTTAGAAGAATTTTAATACTGCTCAAAACGGAATGCTCCCTTCCCCTCCCGAAATAAACTATTTTTTCCTTGACTTTCCCTTTAGTTTACTCTTTGTATGCCTTTTTGTTGTCTCCTTTTATCAATTCCAATGTCTCAAACTTCAAAGAACTGTTATCAGTAGGAGGAAGGGGGGGATTTGTGGACCCATATAACAATACTATGTTCTTTACCACATCTCACCCGCCATTCCAACTCCATCGGCTGTGCTACTGATCTTCCTACTACTCTCATTTTTGATGCTGCAGAGGGTTAATGTTGACAAAGGAATCGGTGTTTGATGTGGCGTTTCTATCAAAGAAGTTGGAGAGCATATAGCGAGCACAAAACACGCCAGACTGAAATAACCATACACACATTACGATAATCACACAACGGTATATTATATTGGCGCATAAAATCCAACAACTGTCTACTAACCTATTTAATATCGCCTTCTACAGAGTCATAATAAAATTGACCAGAAAGGAGCACTTTCCCTGAAATCTAACCAGATGAGCGGATGAGCTACTGACTGTTACTAGGTATGTGAACACACTGAAAGAGATGTATTTGGAGTTGGAAAGGGAGATCCAGAGTATTGGACTTAGTGTAAAAGAAAGAAAAGGCTAAGTATCTGATAGTGTCAACATCAGAAGTAAGAAGATCACAGAATTTATTAGTGGGTGAGAAAATTTTGAAGGTGTAACTAGTTTCACTTATTTGGGAGCCCTAATAAATAGTAGAAATAATATGGATCAAAATGTAAGAGATAGGATACTAGCCAGGAACCGGGCGCACTCTGGTAACTTATATCTATTTGAAACACAACTCATTTGCAGAGGTAAGTCGTGTATGATTTATAGAACGCTGGTACGCCCTGTCGTAATACATCGAGCAGCAAGATGGTCGCTGACAGCGACGGATGAGAATGCCCCTAGATCCTTTGAAGGAAAAATATTAAGAAAAATCTGTATGGGATAGAAGTTAAAGGAGAATAAGCAATAATGCTGATTTAAATGCTTGAAGAACATGACATTGTAATGTTCGTGAAAGCAAAGAGCATAAGTTGGCTAGGACCTGTGGAGGAAATGTTGAAGAAATGAATGCCTAAAAGAATGTTGAAGAGATTATTCTCCAGAAGAAGGATGGGACGACCACGTACATGATGGTTAGACAACGTGGTGATCTGTGGTGGTGATGGGGGTCAGAGGCTGGAGAGGAAAATTAAAGGACTGGTTAGGCTGGAGAAGAGTTGTGGAGGAGGCCAAAGCCCACCAAGGGCTGCACAACTGATGATGAAAAAATCCAGCAACAGAATTCACAGGCCTACAAATTAAAACTGGACAAATGATCCAGCACAACGTGGATGAGATAATAACAGTACACATACCTGTGATTCAAATACACATGATAAAATATAGTGTACTATTGCAAATTAAACAGTGGTACAGGTTGTATTAGTAATCATCGCGTAATTTTACATTTTATCAGTAAGGTAATTATTGTAAAGGTAAAGCAGTCCCATTACAGGCCCAGAGGGTTCCAGGAAGTTAAGGCTCCCAGATTTCGTGACAACGGCCCAGGATGGTGTTAAGGTTGTCAGCCTTAAGCACCGGCCGCTTTTACCCCCAGGAAATTCTCCTGGTACTCATTTCTGTTCGAGGCTGAGTCGACCCCAGGGCCATAGTGCGATCTGAAGGGTTATATCAATGAAAAATCCACTGACACCAGCTGGGATTTTTTTTCTTGTTTTATTCATATATGCCTATTGTACAGTAGCACATAGTTTCAATGGACATGATATCAGAGAATATGACTAAGATTCAATGCTGACAATGGGAAAGGGGATCGTGTTAATATTATTCCAGTACCACTGGTGACTATAGTAGCACCCTCCAGATCCATTATTGGTCTGAGTCCCGTTTGCGGGATCGAACCAGCGACCTTCTGATTTGTAGCACAGCACCTTAACCACTGTGCTACCGCGGTCCCCAAGGTAATTATTATACATGATTTATATTTGAAACATAATTGTCTTAATTACACAAAGCAGACTAATTCTTGAAAAAAAAATGTTTTATTCTGAGGAAGGCCACATCTCGGGTCGAAAGGTGTTGACGTGTATTATGTAACTTGCTTAATAGACGTGTATGAGGCTTTGTGTTATTTAGTGAACACTATAACAGATCGCGGGGCACGCGGTGGCCCAGTCGGTTGAGGCACTGCGCTGCAAGCCGGAAGGTTGCGGGTTCGATTGGAATTTTTCATTGCCATAATCCTTCCAGTCGCACTATGTCCGTGGGGTCGACTCATCCTCTAAGAGGAATGAGTACCAGTAATACGTTCTGGGAGCCAAAGGCGCCCGGTGCCTAGGGCTGAACTTACCACTTTAATGTGACAACTGTCTTGAAATCCAGGAACCTCTGCCTCCCGGAACTTGCAGAGGCTGTATAGGGATTGCTTTACATTTACCTTCGTATAACACAACGGTATAAATTCCACTTTGAAGAATAATATTTTTGTTAGACTACCATACGGCATCTTCTTTCCACTAGAAAACGTTTTTCATCATTATCCGACACGAGTCAGACCCGTGTTGACCTAGAAAAATGCTTTTAATTTTCATAATTGTGACTTTCTTTTATATCTTTTCGGTGCATCGCAAGTGCAGTTATTTTCAAGAATATTTCAACAATTTTCTACATCTCTCTTTCCAATCAGAATCGTTTCTTTCTGAAATGTTTCACAGCAGTTGCTGTATCCTTCATATAAAGCCCTCAGGCAGTTCTATTGAAGTTTAAAATCGTATATTTTCAGATAGTTGCTGTGAAAGGACCCTATAACACCAGTACTATCAGTCTTTCCCATATCCGGGTATTAATCTGAGACAGCTGTTTCCCCTTTTGAAGTACGTAGTATTGGAAGATAATCGCAATTTTAGCCTCGAACCACAAGAACCATTTATTCACTTGTTAAATGTAATTATTATGTGCAAGATAAGATTTCAGCTGTTCGAAAATCAGTTGTTAGCCAATAAGGGAAGGTGATGCGCTCTGTCCCTTTTCCAGTATGCGAGCACTCGGAGGTCAGCGGCTGGGCTGTCACGTACTACTCGCCTGTAGACGTCAGTGGCAGGCAAGTCGTAAAAGCGGTACTTGTACAGAATTAGGTAGATTTCTCGCGCGTCGATCCTACTGGCTGGCTGGCTCGCCTCGCAGCACCTACGCAGTTCTAAGCGCTTCCTCAGTGCGTATGAGTTGCCGTGTTCGTGCGAGAACAGCTACCGGTCAGGACCGTAAGAACAGTCAAGACCGGAGTTTAACTGTGTCAGGTGTTAACAGATCGAGGTTGATTTGACCAATGTGTGAGTTAAACAGAGTGCGTGATAAAGACGCTAGGAAGTGTACGAAGAGCAAACACTCGAAATTTTTATCTAGAAACTCCCTGGTGAGTTCAGCAGCTCTAATGACTGAGCTACGGAAAACTGGATAATTGAGGCATCGTTCGATTCTCGGCAGGAAGATGAGATTTTTTGTTTTCTCCAGAGCGTTCAGACTTATTCTTCTGCCCACCAAATTTCTTCTTATTCATTTGGTACAGAGGGAAGAGAGCGCGAGATTGTGAATGGGTGGAGTTACCCCCACCCCATAGGCCTTCTTGGGGTCCAAAGGCACTTTACTTTTGTCTCGAAACAGTTTTAAATTTAATAACATTCAGGTCGTTTCGCCTCGTTTAATTATGTTTTATTTACTAAAGTTACGTTTATGTAAATACATTTTGACTTGTAAATTAAGGTGGGAAAAGACTTTGTTTAGTTATTACCAGCAGTCCGTGTATGATACGAAGATCGCTGTTCAAAGTTCACTATCAGAAATAATACATACAGCGTCCCTATATTTTGATTAGGTGACGGTCATACTAAGACGTAACGGAACGAGTGAAGCCAATAGGACTTGAAGTGTGTCTTGTATCTTCAATGAACCTTTCGTTCCAAATATTTATTGCTCCGATAAGCGTTTTAGCAGTTTTCAGTCGAGATGCTCGAAGATACGCCTGTAGATCTTCCTGTAAAGTAGTAGTAAAAACTGTCTGATGTAACAATAAATGAAAATTTCCCAGCCAAGTTTAGTAAAGCTGCCAAATATTAAGTGTTTAATTAAGTGAACAGATAATACTGTTCTGTTTTGAAGGTGTCGAAATAGTCCAAATATTCTAAACTTTTTTTTTTAAGCTAAACGGAATTAACATAATCTGCAATGTGAGACAGTAGTTTGGTGAATATATACAAACATTCCGGAGAGATCTAATGCTTAAATGGCACTTTTTTTAATGTTTCATGTAATAGATTAATCATTAGCTAAGGCTACACTGGTTATAAGTTAGACGGTTTACTCCCGACCTTCTGATTCATATTGGAGAGGTTTCGTATTCAAACCTCGGCCCGAATACCAAGCGTTTTGAGGCTTATTACGGTTTCGCATAGTTCTCCCAGATAAATTTTGAAATAGTACCTTAATATAGGCGACTAACACTTTCTTCCATATCTTGGCGAATTCATCATATTACTCTTTAAAGTTACATAGTCTTGCAGTTGAATTAGTTTTTTATTAAATTTTGTTGTTTTATGTATATTAATACATGACGTGAAAGAAAATATTTCGCCCTTTTCCTAGTTGAACAATTGGCCTGTCATGTCCGTAGCCTGGTTTAATCGTCCTATTATTTGAGTGAGATTTGTGGTTAAAATGCGAAGAAATAGAATTCCTTGTAATGCCTGTTATCTTCGTTTCGTCCGAGCATTAATCTGTAAACCTAAATTATTAACAGTAGCCCTAACCGTCGTTAGGATATCATTCAATCATATGCTGAACATTTGAAGGGGGCCGACACTGGCCGTCCGTGCAGTGACACAGTCGGTGCATTCCGCTGTGTGTATTTTTATTTTCTGTGTTCTAATTTCAAAGGATGGTCCACAGCGTTTCCAAGGTTCTGTTATAGGCGGCGTAATGTACATTTTGCGTACTGCGATAAAAGAGAGGAGATGCGAGCCAGTGCTGCGTGGATTCGCAGTGTTGTTGCACTGTTATGAAAATAGTTTGCACAAATATACGTTTGTTGGCAGTTTGTTCCTTGTGCTGTGTTTCGATGCTGCAGTACTGAAAGCAGAATTTGAAATATCGACGCGATGTCCAGGCATATCCCCATGATGCTGAAAATTACGGGTAAAGTTACGTAATTATTGAGAAATAGAATTAGAACTTAATGAGGTCTTTGGTTTATTAAACCACCACTTTGAAGCTTGGTAGTTATCGTCCTCTTTGACAGTAAAAATTTTGCATTTTGTCCACACGGTGCATTTTAATTCTTCATATGGTTCTTTTCAATACACAACCGTTATTTCACTGAACAGCATTGTTCTTTGTTGGGGTGGGGGGGGGGGGGGGGAAGAGGGTAGTGTGAGTTGTGTAAACTAGGAATTGCAATTTCAAATGTTGTGTATTATTAGAATGATAAAATGTGAAGAGACGTGCGTGGTTTTTGTGGGAAAACCTGGAGGCAAGAGACCACTTGGAAGATTTAGGCATCCGTGGTAGGATAACATTAGAATGTATCTTAAAGGAGCTGGGTTGGAGAATGTGAAATGGATTCATTATTTTCAAAATAATAAGCAGTGGTGAGCTCTTTTGAACATGGGTGTTAAGATCTGGGTTTCATTAAGTGCGGTGAGAATTTGTTCGGTTCGCAAGAGGGACTCTGCTTCATAGGTCAGACTGTCAAATCAAGGAGGATGAGATATACGGATACATGTGGGAGATAAGAGAAATGCGTTCAAAGTTTTGAATGGAAAGTTTGAGGAAAAGGACACTTGAAATCCCTAGGTATATATATATATATATATATATATATATATAT
>Ga0131853_10025907_pt1 | contig 10557 bp, 5 predicted proteins | sample TergutLab28metaG_FD_92764 | JGI IMG/M metagenome (GOLD analysis project Ga0131853, IMG submission 92764) | Labiotermes labralis P1 segment gut microbial communities from Petit-Saut dam, French Guiana - Lab288 P1 (version 2) (version 2) | ecosystem: Host-associated > Arthropoda: Insects >... | reverse complement strand
TTTGAAGAAAGGAAAAGCGTTTGGCAAATGAGAGAAGGAGAGAATCGGCTAGGTAATTGTGTGTTTCTACATAACCCATGCACAATCGTGGCAAACGATTTAGCACTTCGTGAAAAGTGTTAATTTTCCCGCGTTAACGACAAAATGTATTGTTTTAGTGAGAAGCAGAGAGAAATAACAAATGCGGCACTGTTTTCCTTAATGTTATGCAAGACGCGTTTTTTTCTAATTTCTGTCTACGGAGCTTTAAACATTCGCCTAAATTTTTTACACAATGTAGGCAATTGTGAAAATTTGCCTCTGTCTGTGCCACAGCCATTATTTCCCCTCTGGTCGTCGTGCCATGTTTGCACTAAGTCAATTAGGAACGGCCGGCCTGCCCGTGTCGCCACATTATGGTCACGTTGCACTATGACAGTTCCGTACTTAATTTTGTTTTTATTTTATGTATTTGGCTGTTTAACTGTAGCCGAAATATTTTTCAAAAAGGCTCTGAAGTCGGAATTATAGTTTGGTGGCTAACCAACGCAGACGAAAGCGAATTAATTCCAAGTTTGTCATGTAAACTCATATGAATCACAAGATGTGTTGTGGCACGCAATTCAGTGCGACATTTTGGAGGCAAAACTGTTGCGCCCTGCTTGAATGTAATCTGTAGCAATCCGCTTGAGGAATGTAGGAAAACCACGAAAATATCTGACAAGATATTTTCACACTGGCCAGGGCTGGAGCTAAATGTATTGTGATAATGTGTCAGACGCGTTTGTTTCTTGATCTAACCAATTATTATGCCTGTTGGGAAACTTTGTGCAGAATTATTAGTTTTAAGTGGGCATTTCTGGATTTTCTAAAGTGTAAATAACCAACTTGACGCACAATTCTTTTTCATGTATGTTTATTTTAATTCTCTACATGTTTCGGACAGCTATGTGTCCATCATCAGGAGAACTGATCGTATCAATACGACATCTGGTATATGTCACTCTGAAAACAAGTGAATAAGATGTATTGGTACAATTAATTCTCCTGATGATGGACACATAGCTGTCCGACACATGTAGAGAATAGAAATAAACATACATAAAAAGGAATTGTTCGTCAAGATGGCTATTTCCAAAGATTATAACGAGATGCACGGTCAACGAAACATAGAGTTGTGGCTATTATCTCTAATTTATATTCCCTCTTGATCACATTAATGCACCTCCAATTTTCATTCTCACAAGAACTCTGTATAAGTCTATTCGAAGACTACTAATTGTTTTTGCAAGTAATACTTGAATTTATTTCGCAATGACATAGTTTTGTGCAGAACCTTCCTTTACACTACTGTTTACACGTCGTTTGAAATCCAAAGTTTTGTATGTCCTTCCAGATAGGTTTGACGTTTGTATGACTGTGCATCACTGATACAATAATAAAAACAACCAACTAGATGCAACAATAATAATTTATTTATGGTTTATATTATTGTATCTTCCAGAAAGATTTTAATTATTAACTTTCTGAACACAGGATTGGGTTTATTTTTCACTGTCATTTTTCAAGGGAAAATTTGAATAAAATGCAGACATATTTTCATAGCCGTCTTGTTGTATGCACAAGTTATCAGTCAGGCAGTGAGGGTTGAACAGGTGAGACTGATAAAGGAACGTACAGAAGGTCATAATCAAAGTACAAATCCTATTTACTGCTGTATTCTGCCTGCTCAAGTATCGTGCTATGAACTCGTATTTAGCTACCTTGTTTCTAATCTTGGCAGTAAGTCTAGGTGAATTGTTTGCACTATCATAATATTCTTCATTTTATCGGACATGCAGTTACGTGACTAGTTGTGATTTCTTTGCATTTCTTTAGTCGTCTTTATAAATTTTTTTTTCTATCAGTCCTTTATTCCTTCTTAGGACATTTTTCCATTATTTTTTCTCGTTACTTCACATTCGTTGTCTTTATTTTATAACAGGTTGAATTTCAATTTTTCCCAAACTTTTTCTTCTCCTTTTCTCTTCATTCAGGCTCGCCTTTCATGTATCTATAGAGTTGTGCCCAGAGAACTGTAGATGTTAAGTCTAGAATATCTTTTAAATGGAGGTCTGAAAGCCTGATTTATTGATCCTCTCGGCGGTTGAGGATCGTTTGAAACGTATGTTCTCTGAATGAGCGAAATGTTTGCTACTTTGTTACGGTTTTCTTATTTTCTGGATGTCTTAAACAGAAAAGCTGGCTTGTCACAGAACGAACAAGTCATTGATATACGCACTAGCCAAACTGCACAAACAAGTTCATTTTGTTACAATACAGATGATATCACCGCCTGTCTGCTTCCTTTTTAACAGCGACGGTAGCAAAGAAACACTGCAAAAGTACTGAGTTTTGCATCTGATTTACATGGGGAAAATAAATGAGGACATGTGTTATGCAGCAACTGACGCAAGAATTATGTAACATTTTATTATGAAGTACCTGCACGTTTTATTTACACACAATATTGCGTTTCACATTTACTTACCTGCTTCGTAAGAATATCCTCAAACTAAGTAATTTATAAAATATTACCTTATATACATAACGTAAGGCATTATGATGCACGTCACGGATGATTGTCATTTTAATATAATACATGAAGCTCTGTTATATAGAATGCATGCTATTTTCATGTCTTTAACAAGCTTCCTTCCCTAATTTCATATCCCTTATATAACACTTACGTATGGTTACAAAACATGGAATATTTAATACATTTTCGATATTTGTTTGATCATCAAAATAAAATGTATAGATCTGTTTATGTTTCTGTTCAAAAATTGAAAATGAATGTATTTTCCTTTTTCAAAAATCTTAAAATCATATCTGCTTCCAGTATGCACATATGAGTTACAGACAAAGTATTCACTTCAGTTTCTGTTCGCATGGTTCGCCCTCTATTACTGACGGCGAGGTTGTCGTAGTGGGAGCTGATCAAGTTGATACTTATGTTGAATCTTCTAGCCGGTCGTGTCTAGGTGAAAGCAATAAGCAGTTCCATTGAAAGGAACTCCGAAATATTGTGGTTTCTCTACTGATTATAAGTCAGATGAGATAAAAGAGAGAGACAAGGAGATATGGCAGATAAATAAAAGACAACTTGATAGTGTTTTTTTTAAGAAGATTGATAAAATCGAAATGTTCAAACACACTCTGAAGTATGTTTTCAGTCCATTCGTGTTATTATGCTTATTTTCTCTTTAAGAACGTGTGCGATTCTCCGATTTTTGTTGTCGAAACATGTTAATGACGGAAACGGTTTTAGTTAATGTAATGATGTCTGTTCTGAAAGCTGACAGGAACATTATTAAGATTGATGGAGATAAGCGACGAAGCCGAAACTTTCATTGATGACAAAGTGATCCTCAGAACAGAACTTTTGAATGACTACTCAAACTCACTTCGTGGTTCACGTTATAAACTTCCTGTGCACAGTGTAAAGGCAAATAGATGCGCCATCGCGCTTACAATGTTGATGACACAACAAGCATACACAGTATGTTAGGATGTAAAGAAATGCGAATATGTCAGGAGCCTTCTCGTAATTCGCTAATGGTAGTAACCCCCATAGACTGGGGCCTTGACAATGGCGGGGGATGCGACGGCCTTGACCACAGCGCCGGGATGCACGGCAGGTCCGCTGCGGTGTACCACAGCGTTGAATCCGTTGTGTGCATCAGCGGTGTAGGAGACAGTGCGGACAGTACCGTCTGGCTCCACCAGGCTGTACTCGCCCTTTACTACGTCACCATCCCTTTCCTCCCACTGGCTCTTGATGTCTCCAGTATGAACGTCATTTACACCGTAGTTGAAACTGTATTTGGGATAGGCCTGGAAGTGAAGACAAGAGTGACATTGCAGTACAAATTTTTACGTTTTGTTGACCGTGCATCCTAATATAACGATATTAATTTTTTTTACCAACTTGATGCACAAATTCTTTATTTTAATACATTTATTACATTCATTTACATGTTTCGAGCAGTAATGTGCTCATCTTCAGGTGGAAAATTGTATTAACACAGCATCTGGTATCGTCACTGTCTTTGGGTGACTGTTCAGTACACAGGTTACGAGAGGAGGTGAGTCCTGTCGTAACCTGTGTACTGAACAGTAACCCAAAGAGAGTGACGATACCAGAAGCTGTGTTAATACAATTGTCCTCCTGAAGATGAGCACAGTAGCGCTCGAAACATATAGAGGAATGTAATAAATGTATTAAAATAAAGAATTTGTGCATCAAGTTGGTAAAAAAAGACTATCAGGAGGGATATTGTTGCAGAAATATGTTACTGGCGGCAAGCCTGTAAGTATAGCAGGATTATATCCACAAAGTTCCCTTACTTTGCGTGACAACCTTCAGCGCGAGTCTTACGAACCGTACGGCCTTTCTACCTAAGTCACATGATTGCAGCTACCACGTAAACAGTCCAATTATGGCATCTCAACCGCTCCGAGTGAAGAAACACTCTGACCTACTCGCACACGATTCGCGCATTTTCTCGAATTGCGACTTGATCCTAGGCTGTCTAACATTACCCGCGCCTGAAACTGGAGACTTTTTGGAATTAATCCTGCTACACATGTATCACTGCGGGATTTGAATTTGTTACAGCTGTGCTGCTGAAGATTCAATCCGTGTAGGATATCACGGCTTATCTTCAGGTAAATAGTTATTTGCTACGGCGTCACGTCCCAGAAGACTTGATTCCTGCAGGAATCACTGTCGGTATTACAGTGTCAACCTTTTTCCATGGCACACATATACGTATTTGCTGGCTGCTGCCAACGCGGAAGTCCCTGTTCGTAACTATTGCAAAGCGGTTGCTTTTCGTGGATGAATGCAGTACCTAAGTTACGTCTGGCGGTACTAGAATCACTTTCGTTATGCCAGAAATAGCGATTTTCCGTTATAAAATTGCGTGTTTGCCGTACACGCGGAAGTCAACGCATCGATGTTTTTAGCATTGCCAAAGATCTAAACTGAAGTTAGGTTGCTTATCATTGGTGAGTTTACGAAATATTCTAGACTTGTTCTACAAAGTTCGGATGTGTGTATTTATTTTTATAATTATTCTAGCCTAATATATGCAGGTTTTTTTATATTAGGTGTAAAAGTAATTCTAAGATGCCAGTCTGACGCACCATGTCGTAAATGGAGAGGTAGTCCTAACGCGGTGATACGTCCTGACTGTTATGTCGCTGTGCTGTGGATTAGATATGACATTTGAAAAAAAAACACACATACACAATCGTTTCATACCGGAATACAGTTTTAAAATTTCAATGCTTTGGCTCGTGTCCGCTTTTCTCAGAGCATTTTACTAAAAAAAACTCTACTACTTTTATTGACGTGGTAAGACGAAATGAAATGATTCATTGGTACGACTGTACTTGCAACGAGTGGAAAACGACGGGATTTACAGTATTAAGGGGCGCTATATATATTATTTATAAATCCTAAAATACGTTGAATTTAAATGAGCCCTAATATGTTGGTTAAATGCTGTATCAATGCTATATAAAGCAGGAAATGACTGATTACTTGGTTATTACCGTGTTCGACGTATCAGGAAGGAAACTTCGGTGAAATGTTTCAATCAAGTTTACTACTTCAACACATGTGTGATTTGAGGTTTTCAGGGCAGCGAATTTTAAGATTTGAGATTTTCAGGGCAGTGGATATGAAGCTTTGAGGTTTTCAGGGCAGTTATTCAGAGCTTTTAGATTCTTAGAGCAGTAAATTTGAAGACTTGAGTTTTTCAGGGCAGTGGATATGAAGCTTTGAGGTTTTCAGGGCAGTTATTAAGAACTTTTAAATTCTCAGAGTAGTGAATTTTAAGTTTTGAGATTTTCAGGGCAGTGGATATGAAGCTTTGAGGTTTTCAGGACAGTTATTATGAGCTTTTAGATTCTCAGGGGTAGTGAATTTGAAGCGTTGTGGTTTAAAGGACAGTGGATATGAAGCTTTGTGGTTTACAGGACAGTGAATATGGAGCTTTGAGTTTTTCAGGGCAGTTATTATGAGCTTTTAGATTCTCAGGGCAGTGAATTTGAAGATTTGATTTTTCCAGGGCAGTGGATAGAAGCTTTGAGGGTTTCCGAACAGCGAATATGAAGATTTAAGGTATTTGGGACAGTGGATATGAAGACTTGAGGTTTTCAAGTCAATGAATGTGAAGATAGCTATTCTTTATGCCGCGTATCATAGTAAATGAATAGTAAATTTTCGGACAAACCTGCTGCTTCCATCTTCAGGGTCGAAAAGTGAGAATGTGAAAGCTGGTGTTTGTCACATCACAGGTTTTCCACATCACGGGAGATAGCAATATTTTAATTTCGACACGTGCTGGATTTATTTGAGAAGCGGAGGAATAATTAGATTGTGTTGTTGAAATTCAAGGAATTGCAGGACATTTAGATTCAAGCGTTTCACATCGACTTTGCATTAAGTGCCAATACCATGAGCAAGAAACATGTTTTGATTATTAAATCTTTAAAGCCCAGTGGTAACTCTATTTATCATTCCGTTTACAGCACTTTAGCTCACAGAGTATATTTATGTGTTTGGTGCGTATCTGAGAGTGAACGATAATTGCTGTACATAATATTAACTTATTTGTCTTTATATTGAAGACGGAAGGCTGTTCTCTGTGAGGTAGGATCTGACTTTTTATATAATGAATTCTAGTCTTCAAAGTTTTGTGGCACATCGTAAAGCCTGTAGGAATGAATATACAAGAAAACCTTCGCAGATGTTGAACTGTGTCAAGGTTGAGTCCACTACCAATCTTAGGGACCTCTTCTACCTCCAACATCAGGACCACTTTCGGACACAAGATCCCGTTACATAAAACCAGTCAGGTTTGGGGCCGTAAAAATCCCTTGATTTGTTTTCGCTGTCTGCCCGTTGAAAGCAACTTCTTCTTTAATGGGTGCTAGTGACTTTCATAAGGGCGGGGGGGGGGTGTTAAGAGGGACGGGGGAGTAGGTGGTTACCTGTAATCTTCCCCCTCCCTCCTCCTCCCTCCCATGTGCTTTTATGGCGTGTGCAGAGAGACAGCTTTACTGTTTCAATTAAAGATCTCTCTTTCAATAAGAACACGATTACTGCAGCTTGGCATGAACCCATATTGCTAGACTGTTTGGTGGGTCGCTTCATGGAACTAGTTGGGAAGGGGAACCCCCGCATTCCAGCTTACTAATTCACGTCACAGATTTAACGTAAAATAAAAGCATTTAATTGACGCATATATCAATAACAGATTAGGTTTCGCGGATCTTGTTGCCAATCATGTCACAAATTTTTTGTATAACGATCTGATATCTAAAACTTGAAGAATATAGTGCCCGACCAAATATTTGTTGCGGTTGGGAAGCAAATTCCCCGCCTGTTATGGAACCCGAGATTTCATTACCCCTCTCACAAGCACCCCTTACTCTCTCCTGTTCTGAGCCAGAAGAATCCAGACCATCAAGTCATATTTTATTTCTTCAAGATTTCCTGTATTGTTCCATTTATGTCTGAATCTCCTATGTTATCGTCTCATTGCAGATATTCCGAAAAAAAAGTTACACAGAACGTTAAGGTTCAGTGGGCAGCACCCTTGCTTCCTATTAAAGAGGTTCCGGTTTCAATTGCCAACCAGAGACCGGCTACCTTGACAGAAATTTTCGCGGCGACAGAATTCAATCAAATTTTCTGGGCCAGCCAGCCGCGTTAACTGTTTGTTCATATTCTCCCCCGTAAAGTTTGATGACAGAAGTCTTGAAGCTGTCGCGGCGACAGAATTCAATAAAATCTTCTCGGACAGATAACCGTGTCTGCTCGAGAAGATTTTACTTTAGCTTGGCAGAAGTTGTTCTGGTCTGTCTCATTCTCTGCATTCGAATGCCACTCCAGTACCTCAAGTGAAGGGGAACGCTTCCTTCCATGTCCTTTCCAATCAATTATTCACTAATCCTAGGGCTACTGTAAGCACCGTCAGTTAAATAATACTACATAACAGGTTTTACGCTTTTGCCTTCCCTCATGCGTGTTGCATATCATGCCGTCTCATCCCCTCTAGTGTTACTGCGGTAACAATGTTTAACATTTTAAAGCCTAACGGTAACTTTACATACCACGAGGTTTAACATCCAAAAATTCTACGTTGTGATCAAATGGAATTTGTGTGTTGTGTATGGATCTCGGAACAAACAGCAAATTTTACCTTACAGAACTTTAAAAGATTGGTTTTTATAACTGAGGTGGAGAGTGTTTACTGTGCGGTACGCACAGAGTCCTTATACGAGTAAAACACACGTTTCGTCTTTAAAAGGTTTAACGAAGGGTATAAACCATGACACTTAACTGTGTGATTTTCTTACACTGCCGTTACTGCTTCTGTATTAGGTTCAGATATCATTTTGTCACTGTGTTCTTAACCCCCCCCTCCCCCCTCCCGCCGTCTACATTCTGCCCACTTGAAAAGTATGTAATTATTTGTATTGTCATACCACACTCTTCAGTCCAACCTCTTTCAGTACTGAATGAGCAACAAGGAAACAACTTGATCTTTTGGGGAAAATTTACGTACATATGTGGCACACATGTTGCTTGTAATTGCGTTTAACATGTTTGTTTCATGTTGTCGTTAGATGTATTTATCCACGTCGTTAACTCTTGAAATTACATGATTTGGCTTACTCCATAATTATTTATAGGAACATTAAAGTTTTATTAGCCTACTAACCTCACAACAGCACTTTTTTTTTACATTAGACATTAGACATCGGAAAAGGACAAACAATAGCTGGAGGCCCGCATAGGACGGCAGCGAGCAGACATACCTGAGCTGTACACCCCAAACTAGCGCACATCACGAAATCCCCCTCCCCGCGTCCCTTAACAATAGCAAAAAATAACATACGTCACAGATGATGAGATCTAACCATAGTGACATAACCATACCAATACTATAAAGCACCACCACCATACTTTCGGATGAAAACCTGATGATGGCCGCAATAGGCCGAAACATGTAGTTACTATCAGCCTTTATTAAGCCTCTTTTTAGAAATTATTGTGTTATTGACTGATACCTACACCTAGCTCTTTTTATTTACTAGGAAATTACAGAAGTCCAATTATTTTAATGTAACTTAATGCAGATCTGTTGCTGAAACTCAGACTCGCTTTGTAGCACTACAGTTGACGAAACTACATCTCGTCCTACTTAAGCTGAGAAGCGTGAAAAGTTGTAATTTTACTTACATAATAGTCAACGGCAGGAGCTGCCTTGTATGCGACAGGGGCCTTTACGATGGCTGGCGCAGCATATGTGGGGGTGGCATGATAGGCAGGGGCCGCATAGGCAAGGGGGGCGGAATATCCTGCATATCCACCGTCCAGGTAGCCTGCTTGGGCAACAGCTACAAGCGTTGCTACACATACAGCCTGTAAACAGGAAATAAGGTGAAATGCTATATTGAAAATAATTTTCGAGAGTCCAAGAGAATGGTTTGATATTAGTGGCTGTGACCTCAGTTTCAGATTTTATATGTCGTAAATCAACTGAGAAAGTGCTGGTACTCCTGTAGAGGTATGTAGGTGACTTACCAATGAGTTGGAAACAGTAAGCCAACAAACACTCTTATGCTGAGAACTTGGCTTTTAACCTGAACACATATATGTCAACTGAGTAGCAGACAATACACGTCCGACTTTCACGTAGTCGCTCACCATTGCTGTTTAAAATGTTTGCTAACTGTGCGACCAAGGTTCGTAACCCGAAATAAAGTAAATAATAGAAATTGGTATCACGTGTCTGTAGCAAGGAGGTGACAGCTTGTTTCACTTCGGAGTCTGGTGCAAATCTCTTGCAGTCCGATGCTTCTTTTAAGGGGTCCAAAGAAATGGACATTACTTGGTTTCATGACGTCAATTGAACTTCTGTGAGCGCTGCAGTTGGGACGTTAGGGATATTACTCTCAGTAAATTCCATATCTTCGTTCCCAATAAGGAGAATCTTGCTGGCACGCGGTTTGCAACAGACGCAGAATCGAAGCAAGCTGTCACCTTGCTACTGACATTTGACAGCGATCTATTTTACGACGGTATACATGCCTTGGTTCCACAGTGGGAGCAAATGCTTAAATCTCAGTGACTGACTCTTTGAAGATCTCATGTTTACAATCTGCTACCCATGTACCATGTACGCTTATACATCGAAGTCAGAATAAAGTTCTCAGATTCGATGTTTGCTAGCTTCTTTTTGAAACTTCCTTCTAATATGTCATGACTGTAACATAAGCTGGATTTAACAAGAATATAAATTGGTATATCTGTGAGTGATGAAACATCACACCATTGGAATTATATTTAACTAGAAAAAATTCCACTCGAGTGACATAGATGAATTGTTTTATTATCGGAGCAACCTAGATAAACTTTCAGAAATTCTAGAGCTTTATTTATCAGGAATATTAAATTAAGCGAAAGAAATTACACTTCGAGGCAAAGCATTAATAACATACTGGTTTAATTTATCT
>Ga0131853_10025905_pt1 | contig 10558 bp, 9 predicted proteins | sample TergutLab28metaG_FD_92764 | JGI IMG/M metagenome (GOLD analysis project Ga0131853, IMG submission 92764) | Labiotermes labralis P1 segment gut microbial communities from Petit-Saut dam, French Guiana - Lab288 P1 (version 2) (version 2) | ecosystem: Host-associated > Arthropoda: Insects >... | reverse complement strand
ATGATGCAGTACTTCTAAGATCAGGCCTTCATTTTACAGCGAAGCAATTCCACGTCAAACCAGCACAGCAGCTGACACAACCACCTTGGATTTTCAATGAATTCTGGAAGCCTACAGTCTGACGCGCACATGAAAAATACACTCTTTCTCATTCCTAGATAAAATCACATTCAAAGTTAGTGCATTATGGACCACATGGGTCAAGAGTGCAACTTATGCTGTAACATCACACACACACACACATGTACACAAAACATAATGCTATGCACAAACTGATTCCGTGTTGACATAACTCCTGCATCTGTGCTGTGCTGTGCCACCTGTCAAGCCATCATGTAATTAAAAAATCTGCAGGGATCAAGTAAGAGATGGGTATTCAGTTAATGGCTGACACATATTGAGCAAATGGTGCTTGACAGGTAGTCAGTTGAAAGTCAGGAGAAACAAGGAGAACAGATGATATCTGTTCAGTATAATATTAATATATGTATGCATTATGTTAATTATTCTTCCTTCCCATAATCTCAGGAAGCACAGCACACACTTCTGTACAGCGCAAGTGGTAAGCCTTTAGTTAGTCCATTTTTGCAGTTGGCCTCAAAAGTAGCAGTCACACATCACTTTAGCTAGATCGAACTGACTGACCTGCACCTCGCTTATGGTACAGCAAGACAACAAAAGAAAGGCATGCCATATTTAACAAGGACACCATCTGACAAGACATCTGCCCTGCCACACCACACACACACCACATTCATTTCCACTGGTTCTTGAATTGAAGATTCAGAAACCTTGCAAGCAAGAAACCCTGACCCCAATTGCAGACAAACTCTCCAGATTGCATGCTAATATGTGCACTGAAAACTGGCAAAAGATCAGCACATTCAAATGTAGAGGCAAAAGGTGGAACAGCATATAACAGTAAAGGTAAAAAGTACGGTGAAAACTGCCCATATGCAAGCTATGTAAACATAGGGAAGTATACATTTAGCTCCGAGCCGGAACAGCTCAGTCAGTATAGCAACTCACTACGGGCTGAATGGCCTGGAGATTGAATCCCGGTGGGGGTGAGATTTTCCGCACCCATCCAGTCTGTCCCTAGGACCCACCCAGCCTCCTATACAACGGGTACCGGGCCTTTCCCAGGGGTAAAGCGGCCAGGGCGTGGAGCAACAAGGTTAAAGAAATAGTTGTTAAAACTCTACTCCCCTTCTGGGCCTTCATGGCCTGTTATAGGGTGAGCTTTACCTTTACCTTTCCACACATTTAGCTCCATTCATTATTAACCATGGAGGTGAGTGGTTAGTTTCATGATATGGCAACCGTACAACTCACAGTACGAGCCATCATTAACAGTTGAATAACACAAAGCAGATCGGAATGCTCTCAAGAAGTGAGATGCTTTGTGCCCACCCCAGGAAATGAATCCTGATCCCACCACTTAACCAGCCTGCAGCTTTGTCACTATATCAACTAAGCTATCCTGGCTCTAATCGAAGCATCTGCACATAAAAAATTTAATACAATGTAATATTTTCAATTCCATGTTTTTATCCATAGGTACTTCTCTTCTGATGGTAGCAATGGCTGGGAGGCACAAAGAATGTACGAAAGTACACCAACATACCTGCAAACAGCTTATACTGCCTCTGCTTCGGAGCGTACTTCTTATTTGATGACATCAGCTCTGCAGAAAAAATAAATATATATGAATACATCAAGTGACACTCACAAACAGTGCAATTATTTTTCAGACACCCTGTGAAAATAAGCCGGCAGCTCATGTTCATAAAATAGGACATTAAGTAATTCATATTTGACAGTTCTTACCAAATTACATAAAACGTACAGTTACAATGTGTCTCTTACATAAGGCATAAATGGAGAGCACACACCAGGCCCAACTCACAACACTTAAGTCATCAGATTTCATACACTATAACACTATTAGCTAATTATGAGATCTGAGGATTTTACACCAGTGAGAATTTTGAGCCTCCTTTATCCATCCTCAAGGCATACCTCATCCAAAGCATATGTAACCAGCTAGAAAACAACAACACTCTAACCCTCAAGGGCCTAAATTATCAGTTCCTTTGCAACATGACAGTGTAATCTATAAGGTACTATTTTTAAATACACAGAAATCATTTAGCTTTCAACACACTATGGAGGTCAAATAAGGGATTCCCACTTAACATTCCTAAATTTAAGGTCTTCACTCTCTCATGTTCAATTTCTACAGCATGTGCTGTAATGGCATTCTATTTTCTCCGCAGAACACATTTTCACTTCAGTTAAACACTCATTCTCCTCCAGAGCTGGGTGATAATCAGATTTCATTAAACTCTCCACAGGAGTTACAATATATTCTGTGATAAAATAATTCCAACATAGGACTCTGCCTTCACCATTATGTACTTACACATAAGCCCACCCAGCAGAAAATGTCACATACGTTAAAACCATAACAAAGTAAATGGTGCACGAGGCATTATCACATAATATGTAGACACAGGGTTTTAACCTTTCTTGTGTGAACTCTCAGCTTCAACTGAGTCACTTTTTACCTTCAGTGCCCTTCAGCAGCTGTCATATTACCAGCTGCAAGTAATATATCTTTAACAAACACTTATTTTAGATCAGATTCTGTTAAGTTTGCCGCTGGCATAAAGTGGACGTTCTTATTCTGGAACCAAGAGTGGCCAACAGAGACAAGACTTCTACAACAATGTGTTAGCCCACATGACCCCTTGGAAGTGAGCAATTCAAGCACAAGTATACTTAATACAATCTTCAGACCCTACAAAAGCATTTTACATATCAATGTTCAAAACAGCTGTCCTCTGAAATAGCAGACATTAATAACAGTAGCCATTAAGGGCACATGTTACATGAAATGTAATTCCTTTTTGGCTGGCAAGATCAAGCAATTACATGGTCATATTAGTACAGTTTCTGTGGTTTATCTTCTGTAATTTGTACAAAACACTGATATACACAGCACAATGCTGTATGGTACTTATGCATAGCGGGTAATGGGCAATGGGCTCTGGTTTAATATCAATTGGGTGAAAAGATACAGCAACATTTGCAGCTTTCAAACTGTCATCATTCCACACATTTCTATGATACACGGCATAGATAAAAATCGTCAATGTGCCCATTACAAAAGCATATGGAGGAGTGAAGGTACAGCTCCATGCATTCTCAGCCTTGGCACCAGATGGAGGTGAGTGGTCTAGTTTACACCCTGTCTGCTTTACCCCTGTGGAAAGAGCCTTTGGTTCCAACTGAACTGGTGGTTGAATAGGCCCTACAGCCAGTGTGCATGTGTTGGGGAACAAACTCTCTTGTCCCTGTCAAGAAAGAAGAATTCCTTAGTTTTCCAGCCAGAAACCTAATTGCTATACCAACCGAGCTGTCCTGGCTGTTTGATTAACTATTTCTGTGTTAAGCTATTAATAAATCTTGTGTTCATATGGGTCAAGACTCAATAAACAACCGAAACCCAACAGCCACAAAGAATTCTTTTATAAGTTGTCCCTACATCTCATTGAGCACATTATTTTAAGCAGAAGGAGAGTTTCACACTGTCGTGTCATCAACAGTTGGAGGTTAGCAGTGTCGTGTTCCACTTAACTTACTGGATGTGTTCAACATAGAAAATTAGTACAGGTTGCAACTCCCTAACCTAGAATTCCATGATCCTGTACCACCCACAGTCCAGCACCATTTAATGGGGAGGGGGAGAGAATAAAAGAGGAAAAAAGTACTTGTAGATCAAACTGCATGCATTTGTCTCTCATTAACATTAAAATTTTGATGTTTCTTTTTTTTTTTAGTCTAAGTTGCATCACTGTAATTATACCAACCAATGCACTCATATAAAATTTCACATCAAAACACTTCAAATTGCTCCAACATGTTTCGATCATAAGATCATCATCAGGGAGCCATGTTGTTCCTTGCTAAAGTCACATATTAAAAACACTCACTAATTAAGGAAATTAATTAGTGAGTGTTTTTAATAAGTGACTTTAGCAAGGAACAACATGGCTCCCTGAAAACATGTTGGAGCAATTTTAAGTGTTTTAATGTGAAATTTTATGAGTGCATTGGTCGGTAAAATTAAAGTGATTCTACAAAGTGCACAGTGCAACAATAAAGATCTAAGTTGCACGTTCATTATAAATTTTATCAATCTCGATGTGTTTTGGTCATGCACTATGTTTCTGAGGCAAGTGAGGAGGAATCACTGCGGAAGAGTCTGTTGATGTTTAGTGGTTCTGGCGCAAAGCAGGAGCATATGTCACTGTTTTATGCTAGAATAAACTTACTACTGTATTAACCCCTAAGTATGGTTCCAAAGAGTAAGGAAGACATTGTTGTGAACGCAGAAGATGAGGTGGATGTTTGAAAAAGTACACTGTGACAAATGCTTTCAATTGGCAACAGATTTAACAAAAGGTCTCAAGCAATGACATACCTTTTTTATACAAGAGATTATGACTCTTCATGATGCAAGTGTTTCTCATTAAAGAAAAATCAAACAACATGAAACCAAGCAGTATGGAAGTGGTTCAAGCAAACAATAGGGGCAGGGAGCAATGCTCTACAACTGAAAATCCTGATACATCTACTTCAGCCACACCAGACATCAATACTGAAGAGACCCCTTGCTGCCACCCCAGCTGAGAGTTCAAATGTAACATACAATATAATCATGGTGCGGAGTAACCTGATTCACCTCTCCCTGTATGCGAAATTCACTCATCATTTGAGGTGATTATATTTACTGTATTGTTCTATGACTCTTCCACTTTATTTTCTTAATTCCTTGTTCCTTTACACTAAAATGTGGTTAAACATTTCCCTTACCACATTTTTTGTGCTTCCTATACTTACTGCCTTCTGCAAGTGTATTAAATATGTGTACAACACTAAAGCTTTACTTTACAAAGTCTTGCGTAATGTGTTTTGATACTATAACATGCTGACCTACGCATAATTTGGGGGAATTCCCTGATCCAGTGTCAGGAGGGTCCCGATGGAGCCCAATTAGGGGGGTGCAACCTGCGTTACATTTCCAGGCTTCCACGGTGGCGTTGTTCAAGTGACAGTACTCTAGGCTACTCACTATGTGCGTTGAAATGTTCATAATAAAGAGGGGCCTTCATCTTCATGCTGAATGAATTCAGTTCAAGCAGATGCTTAGGTTACTGGGAGAAGGAACTATTATTAAATAGAAAGGCTGCATGAAGTGTGGCTAATCAGACATAGACCCTCTTCCTTTCCATAGCCATGAGTGGCCAATCCTTGAAACTTTCCTATGTGCCTGACACACTTCTTCATCCCAGTCACTTCAGCAACCACCTGAACCTAATTCAGTCACCCTGAAGATGCAGGCACCACGGTCCTCCAAGAAGATGGAACAAACCTATTATCCTATACCACATAATAACCTACAAGAATATCACTGGAAGGAAAATATTGTCAACAAAACTGTCTACTTCACACCCTGTTACTATGACAAAAAAAAAAGTAAAGTGATCCTGTTACAGGCCCGGTGTGGCCCAGAGGGTGGGTAGAGGTATAGCTCTACTCTTCCATGACCGCGGCACTAGAAGCGGGTGAGTGGTCATCAGCACGCCCCGGCCGCACTTTACCCCCAGGAAAGAACCGGTACCAATTTTACAGGAGGCTGGATGCGCACCAGGGCCGGTGTGGATGGGCAGAAAATCTCATACCCACCGGGATTTGATCCCAGACTGTCCAGCCTGTAGTCAGTCGCTATACCGACTGAACTACCTGACCCACCCTGTTACTATGATACTTGAGCTAATTTGGTCACAGTTAAATTTAAGCAAAAGCACAACACAGCAGATAGCTAATAAATCCTCCAGTTATATGAAGACATTTAAATATTTGAGAACATCAACAACAAATCAGTACAACATGCATGATGAAATTAACAGCATATTACATTCATGGAGATTGTTATATTTTTAAATGGAATTTTTTGTCTTCTGTGCACTACCTACAAACTATTAATATAAAAAATTACAATTCTGCTTATTGTTTTCTATGGATGTGAAACTTGGTCTCTCACATTAAGGGAAAAACACAGGCTGTGTGTGTCTGAAAACAGGGTGTTAAGGAAGATATTTTTTGCTTAATACGGAGGAAGTGACAGTATGCTAAAGAAAACTGTATAATGATAAACATAAACTGTATAATGATAAACATCATGACTTGCACTCCTTGTTAAATATTACGTGGATAATCAAATGAAAAAAGCTGGGATGGCAGGGAATGTAACATTATGGGGGAAAGAAGGAATGGATACAGGCTGTTGGTGGGGAAACCTCAAGGAAAGAGACTACTAGCAAGATACACATGTTGGTAAGACAGTAACACTGAAACTGATAGGAGTGCATGGACTAGTGTCATGTGGCCATGGCAGGATTTTGAACATGGCAATGAACCTTCAGAATCCTTACACCACTGTAATTTCTCGACTAGATGAGCACTTATTAGACTCTCAAGGATTCTGCTCCAGGTCGCTAGTTACATAAAATGAAGACAAAAACTCTACCTGCCACACACCTTTTTCAAACTGTCTCATGAGTAACAATGACATAACACACAGAGTACATGTTGACATGTCTACTAATAACGATGCATTGAAGAATGCAATAATGGAATATTCTGTATTGTGTGGGAGCCAGGAGAGTGTAATCAATTGCACAGGCTATGAGGTTGACAGTCAAGGAACTGTCGGCTGATATGTGCCAGGGAAACGAGACCTTTTGCACCCCCAAAGCATGCAGATTGGCTCTGGAGCCCATCCAGCCTCCTGAGCTCTATTCTTGGAAGTAAAGTGACCAACGCATGGTGACCTCACACATCCGCCTAGGTAATGAGGTTAAGAATGGGTGTAGCTGTACCTCCAGTCCAACATACATCTTCATGATATGCCCATGGGACGACCTTACCTTCACCCATCACGTTAACACTTTAAGCTCTATCGTCTTATGCTGGTCTGTAAAATGAAACAGCTAATGGCCTCCCATGCCATATGCTGGTCTCTGTGTTTACTCATAACAGATTTAAATATCCACACTATGCCAGAAAATCTCACACCAGCAAGAGATACAAATAGCGTTTCAAACCATCTACTACAAGGTTACTAGAAGTGTGTCAGCCAAATTTAAAATGGCCTTCTACAGTAAAAAACATTAAAGCATATTTTGAAGCAAATCACAGCACTGAAGTGAGCACATGTGAGAACCTTAAACTGTGTCTCAACTTCTGAAATATAGGGCTTAGGCCTATTGGGAGAAATGCAACTAAATTCAATACAAACACCAATGCAAAGACAAGGAATGCAGTCTTCTCATGAACACGTTTAACAAACTCAGTAACAATGATGTCTGTCTGTTCCGCAACTATGGCATTGATATTGCCACAAAGCCAACTCTCTGGAACACACCAAGGGGTCTCCTAACCTTACCAGCCAAAACGGCTTGAACGTAAGAAGACACCACTCAGTAATTGCTCTGCCACAGGTGTAACGCTGATACATTCACATCATTAATGTATCTGCTGACTCCATGTGGGGAAAAAAAACTCACAATATCTACTGTATATTACAAATCCTTTACTTCCTGCATACAGCGCATGGTGGGGGAATGCATACAGCAGCATTTCAGTGGATAAACCCAAAGGAAACAGACTACTGGGATGATCTAGGCATAGTTGGCAGGATAACATTAATCCATATCCCTAGAATACGAGGATATGGACTGAATTCAAGTGGCTTATTAAATGGGCAAGTGGTGAGCTGTGAACACAGAAATAAAACTTCAGTTTCCACAAAATGAAGCAAATTTCATGAGTAGCACAGAATGTACTAACTACTCAACAAACACTCTGCTCCACGGAGTTAACATAGTCATCATCACTACTGCAAATAAAAGTTAAAAACAGTTATCTGAAGCTCTTGTGATTGTGACTTAATGGTTCTTCAGACAATGTACAGAAAAGCTTGGTACATAAGCAAAAGAATGGAGAAAATGGCTAATCTCCAGGAGAATGAGGAATACATGCATAGAGTTTGTCAATAATTTGGCCCTCTGAATGTTTGGAAATGGAAAATAACTTTTTTCTGCTCGCAAATTCATGGCCCAGGCTGGTCTTCCTCAGAAATGTACCGAACGAAGTTTTACAATTTTTCCCTCAAAAATCTGATCCCACATATGTAGGGAACCAGATATATGAACCCTTGTTTTCCTGTAATGGCTCAGCATTTTGAGAAATATGCACATTCTATAGAAGAAACTGCAGCCATTCTTATCCTGGATAATCACCGCAGCTGTAAGAAGCCTCAAGTGATTCCACATGCTCACGATGACCATCTCCCAAATCTGAGCATGCCAGCCCACACAACACACAAATTACATGGCACATGCACTGAAATATATGCATTACTAAGCCACCACAACGCGCTCACTGCAATACATGTATCTAACTTGATGTACGTACCTTGCATTTTGTAGAATTTCATTATATTTGTGTAACCAATGCACAACATATATTAACAATATCTGTATCTTAATACACACAAAAAGGCAGCAAAAATGAACTGCTGGGAATCACATTTTACACATACCCACCACCAACAAGGAGTACTGAATGAGGAGCAGAGGTTCATTGACCTCAATCCCATTAACGTCACAGGGTAGTACAAAAAGCATACCACATAATTCAATCTCTATTCCCAGCTCAGTTCCCTTCGAACCTTCACACAGAAAACCCTATGAATAGGGTAAGTCTATCACATAATACAAGTTTAACATTTCCATATCATCACTTCACTGACTTATTGTAATTTATCGCAATTCAATGCGGGACTGAACGCACAAGAAAGACAATTCGAGATTATACTGACTGTAAATACAGCCACCAACCACATTACAATGTTCTGTGCACTGAAATAAAACAAGCATTTTAAGAAATACAAACAACCTGACACACTTTACAATGTTTGAAAGGTTTTCATCTACTGAATTTCTGTACCAATCACCTGTATAAATGTTCCCATTTCATTATTTTGTAACTTTTGCATATACAATAAGAGACTCCCTGATGATGGTGTATAAACATCAAAACATGTAGGAATGCTTTAAGAAACGTGGATTTTTAATATATATTGTGCATTTGTTGGACAAATATAATAAAACATATATTTAAAATTCATCCTTTAAAGGTTAAACGCACATACAGTGAAACCCTCTTTAAGATGCTTTTGGGAACATCAACAAATGAGGCTCATTAAATGGGAAAACATCTTAAAGATAGCCAGTTAAGTAAAACACAGGCAAAAAGATGTATCAAAGAATTTTTGTGTATTACACATACAGTCGAACACAACTATATTTCACCTAGTAGTACAGTAGGTATACAACTACATGTTTGGGCCCTATATGTTGCCATCTTCAGGTTGTGATATAACTTACAGAGCAGCTACACAAGATGTGTGGGGTGTTCTTTTAGGGTATTGGGGGTTGGGTGGTGGTGGTGGTGGGAACAAGATCTCGTTGTTTCAATAGTGGGTACCATGACCTAGGGCTGTTATGAGTGAATTACCATTAGTTGTTTACACATATGTCAAAGTAGGTTACTATTCTTATGCTAAGGATATGTTATAAATAGTATCATTATTAATATTGGTGTCAATATACTTCAAACTAGCACGCTATAACGTTACAGTTCATAAACTCTAGCAATAATATCATAGTGTCTACTACCAGCTGAAATATAGCTGTGTTTGACTGTATGTGTAATAAACAAAAATTCTTCGTTATTGAACCAACACAACGGGGATGACGCACCTAAAAAAAAAGTATCAGTCACGTGTGGGGGAGGATAACTTTCACTTAGCCATAAACATACGGTTACAGTTTCATTGTACTCCAGTGTGTCATATATACATGCTGTGTATAGCAGAGTAACCTGGGCAAGCTTGGGCAATGAGGACCATGTTCTTACAACATGTTGGCTAGGTCTAGACAGTGTCAGCATATCAACAGGGTTACCACTCTCCTCTATATAAAGCAGCATGTGGAAAAATGTCCACTACATGCACAGAATTTACAATGGCTATCCTCAGCAGTATTCAGAACAACGCACAAAGCAAAAAAGGAGAAAATTCCTGTAATAAATGTGTCTCAGTAATGACCTGGAATACATTTTTTATGTAATACTGTATTACTTTAGTATATTAGATTTTTATTTCCTTGATTATGTATTCATTTAAATGGCCCCTTCAGAAATAAATAAATAAACTAACAACTGCAAGTTTGCACTGTTGTTTCATACACACATGAAATACGGTTCCTCACTTTAATGGAAGAAGAGGCACTGAAGGTAAATCAGAACAGGTGCTGAGGAAGACAGGGAGGAACCAACAGGACAGAGCTTCACAACTTGTTCTCTTTGCCAGATATGATTCAGGTGACAACATAATGAATGTGAAGGGGGGAGAGCACATGGT
>Ga0131853_10025901_pt1 | contig 10559 bp, 6 predicted proteins | sample TergutLab28metaG_FD_92764 | JGI IMG/M metagenome (GOLD analysis project Ga0131853, IMG submission 92764) | Labiotermes labralis P1 segment gut microbial communities from Petit-Saut dam, French Guiana - Lab288 P1 (version 2) (version 2) | ecosystem: Host-associated > Arthropoda: Insects >... | reverse complement strand
TAAACATAAGATCGAAGGAGTGAAAGAGGGAGGGGGGGAGAAGACGAGAGGGGGGGGGGGGGGGGGGGGGGGGGGTGGAGCGTCAGTAAATTATTCATATGCAGTATTTAAAATATAATATGTATATATCGATGAGAAGTATCCTAACAGTTATGTCAACACTGGATGGCTTCGACTGCTTGACCTTCAAGAGGGACGCACAATGATCCTTTAACACGTCTGTAACTATACGCCCGTCGACACGGCCTAGCAACCCAGAACAGGCAAATGATCTTTGGTGCAATCGGCCATGTTCGTGAAATCCGATTCATTTAAAGTGCACATACGGTAGGCCTAACTATATGGAGCACAGTCTTTCTTCAAAAGCTAACCGGTTCTCAGCTACTCAAGAAATTCCCCACATTTTATGGGACCCGAAGGTTTATCACCGCATTCATAAGAAACCTCCACCTGTCCCTACACTGAGCCAGATCAATCCAGTCCGTACCCTCATCCCACGTCTTCAAGATCCATTTTAATATATCCCCCTATCTACGTCTGGGTCTTCCAAGTTGTCTTTTTCCCTAAGATTTTCCCACCAAGCCCCTTTGTGCACCTCTTCTCTCCCCTATACGTGCCACATGTCCCCCAATTTCATTCTTCTTGATTTGATAGCCTGAACAATACATGGTGAGGAGTACGCATCATAAAGCTCCTCGTTATGTAGTTTTCTCCACTCCCCTGTTCCCTCGTCCCTCTTAGGCTCAATTATCTTCATCAACACCCTACTCTCAAATACCCACAGCAAACCAGCCTATGATAAGTAACCAAGTTCGACACCATGAAGGCGCATAGGGGAGGTGGAGGGGAATTCCCGGTCGTCCGTGCGTCAACAACTCGTTAGATGAGAGACTGCGTTGGCCGCAAGTTCAGTCTGAATGTGTTGTTGAAGACACAGCGCCCCTCTCCTGCCGAAAATCTAATCCTGGCCAGGTGCTTATTTGGAGCCAGGCCCTTAACGGCCAAACCATAAGCCCTTCACAGCAGTCTGCTACGGACACAAGCACATTCCAGAACACAATTTTACATCCAGGGAAACCGAACTTCACGAATTATCTAGGTCTTCGCACTTCCGGGGTGTTATGCAGCGTAGGTTTGTTCTGGTTACCGACATTTTTGGACCACCCGTAGGTCCCATCTTCAAGGGACCAGCAGTCGGAAATCGTACAGACGGTTTGGATAAAAAACACTTACATGGGACGACCTCATTCTATGGTCGTGTGGAAATAAAACAAACGTAGTATCGTGGTGACGTCAACTGGCATGCTGCAAGGCAGATGACCAATGGGTTCAAAGTTTCGACACACAGACGTCACACAAATATAAAAAAAAAAAAACAGAAAAAGAAACAACGTATGCAAAAATACGGAAAGTAAGAATGAAACGATCCCCCGTTGTACCCACTGGAGACAGCAAATCCCGGTGCCCCTACCGTACACCGAACACCAAAAGTCCATATCCAGATTCCTCACTTGGACAAAAAAAATTACTTCCAGAGGTAAAATATTTTAACCTCTTACAGCCCAGTGGTACAATATGCTCCATCTGCAGTAACAACAAGAAACCCTGCAAGTTGTCACAGAGTATTTACGCATTTCATACTTAATACCGAGTATTTCCATGAATATTACTAATTTGTCTTCGTTATCGACAACAGCTGTTTTCTGTGAGGGACTGAATTCTACATATACAGCAGAATCCCTTTAATCCGGATGCCGGTATTCCATAAATCCTTATACTTCGGCAGCTGGACAAAATGTTGTAAAATTAGCTTACAGCAACACGTTTCGAAGGAAACCCTGTGAGCGGCCCTACGATAATTGAAGACGCTAAGCCTTTTTTGATGAAATGAAAGTAACTGATAAGGGAGCATTCTCTGATGGCCGGTTGCTAAGGAACAATTACTTGTAAGAAATTTGGTCAATATACTGCTGTTTGATAATACGGAGTATTTGATAAAGAAATTCTACTGTAATTTAGAAGAACGCCGGTCTTCAAAGTCCGTGCCATGGCCTAAACGGTTAGGCGCGGAAGCCCGACTCCAATTCCACGTCAGCCGATGCGAGATTTGTGGTGGACAACGTGACAATGAGAGAGATTTTTCTCAGGGTCCTTCCGTTTTCCCTTATCAATGCCATTCCACCAATACTGCATACTCATCTGTATTCGAATACTATTCCTCTCAGGAGGACAAGTGTGCGAAGCCTGGGAACTTTGAAACAACGCAATGCTCTCGGATACCAGGAAACACTAGACAAAAATGTAGTGTCCAGCAGAAAGCAAAACTTGCTCACGGAATCTACAAACCCGCTTACAGCTACACTCTTGCAAAGCGAGGGATGACGCACTAATAACCGTAGAGCGGACATCTGTTGCTGCACAACGACCACGCTATATATATATATAATGTATTATAAAATCTCTCTGTAACTTCAGACTGTCAGACTTAACGGTGTTAAAAGGCACAAAAGGGGAAATTACCTGTCGGACCTAAACAGCATTGTACAAGATCCACTTTTAAACGCGACTGTACACGACAAACGTAATTACACATGTAGAGCCGGCAGCCGGACACAAGGTCACCATTAAACACCTGATGTTTACAAAGTCTAGTCCACATATATTACCCACCTTCAGCAGCCACGACTCTAAAAGCCTGCCTGCCAATCTTCCCAAACGCTATATACGACACTACATCGTATGTTCATGCAATGACCACAACGTACAGCAATGGCAGTCCAAACCTAAGTGTCGCCGCGGTGCAAAACACGACGCATTAAGTACAAGCTCCAACGCAAGACTCGGACGCTATGTTATACTATGCTGTAACCAGCAATAAAGACAACACAGGGCGTCCTCATATGTGCAGGCCAATACAACAGAAGTCAAAGATCCAACACTCTTTTAATTTAGGGACATGCTTACACCTTGCACCACATCCGTATTTTTGACTGCTGTGAACTAAAGAGAGTGGAAAAAGTGTTACATGGGCTTCCACTTAACTCACATATCACTATATCCGAGTAACAGAGTAAGGCTGACTCCGCACACGCCATTAAAGCTGGTGGGTGAGCAGAAATATGGTTCCACTCATTCTTAACGTCGGGGCTAGAGTTTAGTGGTCAGGTTTTACACCACGGCTGCTCTACCCGCGGTACCCGTTGACGATGAGGCTTGCTAGGCCCCAGAACCCGCCTGGACGTTTGGACGGAGAGAAAAATTGTTTGCCTCCACTGGGGATCGAACCGCGATTTCTCTCTCGTCCAGCCGGTAGCCAGCTCACTACACTTACTGGGATATCGTGGCTTGTAGGCGAATTATTACGCCGACATTTTATGTAGTTCGCATGAAGACACATTAACCCTTTAAACGTCGAATTAAATCACATCTGCCATTTGCTGGCATTATTAGGAGCTCACCATATTCTGCACGTTAGCAGGGTAAGGGTTAAGAACTACAGCACTGGGGCAGATATATCTGAATACAGCGTCGGGTGGCTGGATGACTGATGAACTGTTGGGGATTTACAAGGATGCGGCCGTGACTTCATCGAGATACTGCTACCCCAACATTTGCCTGCGGTGGTTCAGCAAAAATTACGAACGTCGTTCGAACCAGGATCCTCTCCAATACACGTGCACAGCGACACCGCTAGAATAAACCGCGCATATGCCGTCATCAGTATGCGCATGTCCTTGAACGACGCAGTCAATTGCTAGGATTAGGCCTATACGGGCGTCGGTGATCAGATGAACGAATATGAAGCACTGCAGAATGACACTTGACAAGGGAAAACCGCAGTACTCAGAGAAAAACCTGCCCGGTGCCATTCTCTCCACCACAAATCCCACACAAACTAGACTGGGACTGGGCCTCCGGTCTCCGCGGTGAGAAGCCATGGATTAGGCGCCTGACGGTCTCCCCTGTTACATACCGACAGGAGAAAGGAGAAGGCCAACAATAATGAAAGTAAGTGAAGTTAATTTCATCGCAAGCACTCGCTTTGTAAAATCATGAGGTCCCTGAGATTCGTTCTCCGTGTAATCGGCGTTAGCACACACAAGACAAGGATAATGATACCTTAAGCAAATTCAGTACAGTCAAGTCGAATAGAATCTGACGCAGCGAAATGCTCCGTACGCAGACCCTCAGCCTGAAGCGAACCAACCCAGCGCGCGTGAGAGGTTGGCAGGAATTTCATGTACAGCAACTAGGTCGAAGGTATGTAGGAAATGTATACAGTAATTGGGTCTAAAGCATGCACGAATTGTATGTAAAACAATTACGCCAAATGTACGCAGGAAATGTATGTAGAATTATGTCGAGAGTAAGCAGGAGCTCCATACACAACAAATAGGTTTAGGTATGCACGAATTCTACCTACAACAAATGGGTCTAAGGTATGCAGGAATTCTATACACAATTACGTCTAAGGCATGGAGGAATTCTGCGTAGAATAATTAGGTCTAAAATACGAGGGAATTTTGCATGCAAATGGGCCTACCCTATGCAGGAATACTATACACAATTAGGTCTAAGATAGGTATGAATATTAAGTACAATTCGGTCTAAAATACGCGGGGAATTCTACGTCAAAGAACAATTAGGTCTGCCTCCCAAGTATCTTACACAGTACGGTTCGATTAGCCTCGTTTGCACTCGACTCATTTAAGAAGACACATGATTGTAAACGTAGTAGATAAAAACTGTTTTGTGCTGCTATTGCTGACACGTCTTGTACATCCGGGTCTTTGACCATCATGACTTTTGAGCGCCTGGCAAACATAAAAACAAAACAAAATCAGAACGCGATGGCAGCACCAACACAGCGAGATTTCAATACATATTATTACATCAGTTAAAGACGCTGCTTCAAATGCATGAGCTATTCAGCTGCTCCGAATGATCTTATGTGATGAGCAATAATCCTACAGGACTAAGCTATTACGGCATTCGCCTGAGACTGAGGAAAACCTCGGGAACCTAAGACGTTTCCGGTATACCGCCAGCCCAGTCGATATAAGAAATATACCCTGACGAAGAAAGCAGCAGGCTTACTCCCAAACGGCAACGAGCTACCAGACTACGCGGGGTCACATTCCAGAAGGCCGTAATCTTCACAGTCACACTGCTGGGAACCCCAAACCTCACACAATCTTTGTTCTTCCATCACAGCGAAAGCTCGAGTTTCATGCACACAACAGTTACAGCAGGATTACATCCACAAATCCCCGTCAGTTTGATTAAAACCTTCAGCGCGAGTCTCACAAACTTGACGGTTCTCCCACCTCAGTCACGTGACTGCTGCTACTACGTCAGCAAACGAATACTGCAACCTCCACCGTTCTAATTGCCGAAACACACTGACATACGTGCACACAACTTCGCGCACTCTCCCCACTCGTGACATCAGCTTAGGCTCGCTAACGTTACCTTCCCCTGAAGCTGGAGACTTTGTTGGATTAATCCTGCTACACTAAACTCACGTTAATACTTTTTAATAATTGCTAATGAAAGTTGCAATTTTCTTCCGCGTTTATGTAGCCCAGAATTTGCACTATAAATCAGGCTAATAAACACAGTATTCCCTCGTCTGTCTGTTTCTGCAGTACGCCCAAAATATTAATACACGTACACGGCAAACGCTACGCTATCACAGCGCATAAACACCACGCCATTACGGCACAATGAAAGCATGGAGAGAGAGTACCCCGCGTTTTAGACCTCAGCAGTACATGCAGAAGCATCGTTAGCTCCAAGCTCCGACCATTTCACCTCTGGAAGATCCAAGAGTCAATTCGGACGCAGCGGAGAAGAAACTATCCCTGCCGGCAATCGAACTCTGGCCGTACACTCTATGATTTTACTGGCTAAACTGTGCCTACAGTACGTAACGTGGACTGACAAAACTACTGCTGAAAGGCCAGCTATTTAAACCAAAACCATGATGCAAGAGGTAGCAAAGAACACATATTTTAATTTCAAAGAAAAATGGCTCGCACCTCCAGAAAGGGTAGATTGCGTTTGAAATGTGATGACACACGCGTAGAGGCTGGGTTTCGTCTTTCGGCGAAACGGACGAGTCCACTTAAATCGGCGGGGGCGTCAGTTTAGTCAACTACTGGCAGCCGAGGTGTGCGCGTCAGCGGTAGTAATGCTGGATACACCATGTTCCGAGGTAGTGTGAAGAGTACTGGCTACCCACTCCATTTGCCAGTTTCTCCTTCACTTCCCCTACCTGCGTCACAATGTGCCATCACATTTCAACTGGACTCTAACTCTCACCCCAGGTTCATAGCCACTGCACCACGTCGCCAAGTGTTGCAACCAGGAATAAATTACACCCAGTTCTTGTTTTACGCCCTAAATGCGTTGCTGACACATAGCTGTGTGTACAGTGTGTACACTGTCCCAACAGAAGTATGGTGTTTGCGTAACACAGAGCAGTCAGCCAAAGGGCGTTAAACCGAAAACGAGAGAGCGCAAAGTAAGCAGTGGTGTACATTGGCAAGGGGCGTAAAACGACTGGGTGTACTTTGACGACTGAAGTTCACACAAGTGACACTGCCATCATTATTAAATGTAATTATATTGTAGGGAGGGGATGGGAGGAGGGCAAACTTAAGATTCGCCAAGGGTTGCAAAACTTTTTTTGACGCAATCCTGGGTACAAGTCACAAAATTTCGAATCTGCCTGGAATAAGGGTGGGGGGAAAACTGAAAAAAAAACGCACTGCAAACCCACCGGACTCGAACGCGGGGTTGCCAACGTTGTGTCCAGAATGTAATCACATTTACCTTCACATTTACACTTTTCTGAGCGCCAAAATCAGCCCATCGTAACGACACTTCAGAGTCTGGAAGTCTGGTGTTCAACCTAAGCTCGGAAACCTGATAGCGTGAGAATTTCTGTTCTCTTCTCGAGTCCCTCCCGACTTGTAGTTTGATACTTTAAAACAGGTCACGACATTTATTATTTTATTGTACTTCTTATAGGCTCAACATGATTCGGGCACTACTATGCCCATCATCAGAAGCTCGCGACTATAATGCTGATTACCACATTGGTCGTCCCGTTCTTGGGTTGCTGTAGGTTGGAAGTTAGGTGCGGTTGGGCTGGAGTAGTATCCGGGCTGCAGCTCGGACACTACTCCAACTACTACAACATACAGCAAACCAAGAACGAAACGACCAATGTGGTAATCAACATCATAGTCGCGAGCTCCTGATGATGGGCATAGTAGTGCCCGAATCATGTTGAGCCTATAAGAAGTACAATAAAATAATAAGTGGCATCTAGTTGGGTTTTATTCTTCAGTTATCACGACGATGCACGGTCCAACAAACATCAGAAAAGCTCACGACATCTTCCTTTAACATCCCTTCCAATTCTTCAGGCATAAAAGAATAAAAATCAGACCCTGTTCAAGTTACGCGGTAGACATGGCGTCGTTAACTTTGCTTTCAACTTGCACTGTCTTGTGGAAAATTGTTCCTTTTATTGCGTCCTGTAAGACGCAACATTTCTATGCGATAAAGCTGCCGTGCTCATGGAGACGATAAAAGGAACAACCTGTATAACACGATAAACCAGATCATTAAGCTAGGGCTCATCTCACAGCTATCAGAATCGTAACGCGAATAAACAAGACAACAGGGGACAGGGTCGGTGCCTTTCTAGAAGATAACGCGTTAAGTTCTCATATCTTCCAGCATTCTGGGAAGTGACACCATGCACTGTGGCATACACGGGTATGTAACAACCAACTTCGACCCTCAAGATGGAAAATTCACTTTCCTCTGAAATGCAAGTACCTATCTAGCGAAAGACACCTCAGTATGTTAGTTCAAATAACGGCGCCGAAAGAACTCGGACTGCGTAGCATGGGTGTCCAGGTACACGACCTACGGAAGCCGTACTTTAGGAGGCAACATTACCAAGAGCCTTGCATTAATAAACTATCTCCATGTAGAAGAGTTCTCCCTGAAAAGCTAATGGATCCCTCCCCCTCCCATCCAAGAAATTCCCCGCATTTTATTGAACCCTGAGGTTCATTATTGTGTTCACAAGAGCCCGCCACTAGTCCCCACGCCCAGCCAGGTCAATCCAGACAACGCTCTCCCATCCTATTTCTTGAAGATCCATTTTAATATTATCCTCCCATCTACGCTTAAGTCTTCCAAGTGGTCTCGTTCCCCTAGGCTTCCGCACCAAAACTCTTATGTACTTCTCTCCCCCCTCACGTACCACTCTCTCCACGCACCCCCCACCCCCGTTCCTGATTTTATCGCCCGAGTAAGATTTGGTGACACTATGTAATTTCCTCCAGTCCACGGTCACCTCGTCCCTCTTCGGCCCTAATACCCTCCCAAGCACCCTGTTCTCGAACACCTTCAGCCTATTTTAAACCCGCTTACCCGTACATATTGATCAACTTATTTCCTTCAACTAAACGAACCAAATGCACATACACCATGCACACTAGTTACTGTGTATGTCGTATCTGCATTTGGTTGGTTTAGTAAAAGAATACCCTCAGCCTATGTTCTTCCTTCAGTGTGACAGACCAAGTTTCACACCTATATAAAACAACAGGTAAAATTACAGTTCTGTAAGTCATTCATAAATAAAGAACAATGTTCTTCATGTTTGTACCGTGCATCAATGACGATTAAAACACTTTATTATCCAACAGATGCACAAATATATAATTCGTAGATACAATTAGAATTATTGTAAAATATTTAAAAATATTTAAAATTGCCCCAACATGTTTCGGGTCACAAGGGATCCATCATACGGGAGCTCTATGCAGTGCTTGGCTAAAATTACAGTAATGGTTTTTTTGTGTCAATTGATATGGACATAGTCAGTGTTATGGCAGCATATTTGCCCGTGGTGCGTGTGTGTACTGCACAGTCTCTAATATGCAAATATGCTGCCATAACACCGACTACGTCCACATCAACGGACACGATAGAACCATTACTGTAATTTTAGCAAAGCACTGTATAAAGCTCCCTGATGATGGATCCCTTGTGATCCGAAATATATTGGGGCAATTTTAAATATTTTTAAATATTTTTATAATAATTCTAATTGTAGCTACGAATTATATATTTTTGCATCTGTTGGATAATAAAGGGTTTTAAAGAAAAATGTACCTGACGCATTCCTATTTCTGTTCATCTAACAATAACCGATTAGTTGCAGTTAGTTACGAGTCTCTTTTCTTCGGAAAATCTTTCAAAACTCCGTTCGCGGTCACCCTAGTGAGCACGTAAACTATATACCATCATTTTGCGGGCGCCGTGGCGCAGCCACCCGACAGGGTGATAATGAATTGACAGGACGCTGAAGCAAGCAGGCATGACCCAAGCAAAAGGTACTACCCTACCATCAGCCTGGAGGGACTGGGAAGAGTCACGAAATACCTGTCAGGGTAGTCGGTGCCCCTGCCCGACTTTCGAAATTGCCACCCGCCGGATACGACTCAGACGCGTTACAGCTCCGGCCGACTTGCTCGGTCCCAATACCGGTGCTAACACATGCTACAGCCTACGCCTCTATGGCTCCGCGTATCAGCCGGACACCTGACGCCTCTACGGGAAGTCAGGTGGCTAAGGCCACTTGCTATTCTATTCTGGGGAAGCGGATTTCTTCTTCTTCATCTGTTCCGGGGCCATATCACCTTCGTCTTCAACGGTACAGGAGAAAATGCATCTACCGGTAAAACGGCCGGGGTGGCAAGTTGGTCAATCACATTCATCAACAGCTACCATTAATCTCTTCTACGCATTTAAAAGACATGACGTAGTAACAGACATTTCATGAAAACACGTGACCTGGCTGAGGGGAGGGCTTTGTTGTTATAGAGTGGCTGTAAAAACGCAGAAGCGGTTACCACGCATTACAGAGAAAAACAGTGTGAACTCCATACACAAGACCAAGACCAAGTTCAATAACTTTTGTTCCTATTTCAAATGTAACGAAGTGCGACAAAAACATAAACGTTCATCACACTCTGGCACGCAGAGCTCAGCTGACCAAAACACCGACGCGTCTGCCTCGACTGACAGAAATAAACACCCTTGATCATCAGATGTGATCATAAAAGGACTGCAAATCAAATCTCTCCTGCTAATTATATATGTAGGTTATCCAACGGCGCTATAGGCTGTACAACCAATAACGGCCCAGGGATATGATCGCGAATGGCAATGGAATGAGACAGTCCTGACCGATTTCAGCCCCTGTCACAGTATTCGCCTAAAGAGAGTAAGCAAAATCAACGAAGTGGCGATAGTGCTGCTGCAAATCGAACGGTACGTCTCGATCACAAATTTAGATGGACCGTCACCAGTGTCACTGAAACCCATGTCACGGAATCGCTATTATTATATGTATGTCGCTTACTCAAAATATGAAGCTGCAACCTCTTTTCTAGAGGCGTTCGCAAAATTGCCAAAAGCGACTATTAACTTTGTTATGCCTGTGTCAGTCCGTCCGTCCGTCCGTC
>Ga0131853_10025900_pt1 | contig 10559 bp, 19 predicted proteins | sample TergutLab28metaG_FD_92764 | JGI IMG/M metagenome (GOLD analysis project Ga0131853, IMG submission 92764) | Labiotermes labralis P1 segment gut microbial communities from Petit-Saut dam, French Guiana - Lab288 P1 (version 2) (version 2) | ecosystem: Host-associated > Arthropoda: Insects >... | reverse complement strand
GCATCAATTTTCCCTCCTTTGACCATTAAAATTGTAATCCAGCCTCACGAGCAGCTTCAGCTAGAGCTTTAACACGGCCATGGTATAAGTAACCACCGCGATCGAATACTACTTCTTTAACGCCTTTCTCTACAGCACGCTTAGCAACTGATTCTCCTACTTTCGTAGCAGCTTCAGTATTGCTAGTACCGTTAAGAGCAAGGTCTTTATCAAGAGTAGATGCACTTACTAACGTTACACCATTCACATCATCAATAACTTGAGCGTAAATATGTTGGTTAGAACGGAACACGTTTAAACGTGGACGCTCTGCAGTACCAGTAAGTTTAGCACGTACACGTGCATGTCTTTTCTTACGAGTCGCATTTTTATCAGCTTTAGTGATCATTTTCTTGTCACTCCTTTCTCTCACCTAACGGGTTTACTTAGCAGTTTTACCTTCTTTACGACGAACAACTTCGCCTTCGTAACGAATACCTTTACCTTTATATGGCTCAGGAGCACGTACAGCACGGATGTTAGCAGCAAATTCGCCAACACGTTGCTTGTCGATACCTTTGATTACGATTTTAGTTGGTACAGGTACTTCAACTTCAAGACCTGCTTCCGGAGTCATTTCTACTGGATGAGAATAACCTACGCTTAATACAAGTTTATCTCCTTGTTTTTGAGCACGGTAACCAACACCGACTAATTCAAGTCCGCGTGCGAAACCTGTAGTTACACCTTCAACCATGTTTCCGATTAAAGCACGAGTTGTACCGTGTAATGCACGGTGTTCCTTCTGTTCAGATGGACGCTCAACTGTTAATGTATTCTCTTCAATTTTGATAAGCATATCAGCATTGAAAGTACGAGTTAATTCACCTTTAGGGCCTTTTACTGTTACAGTATTGTCTTCTGCAACTGTGATAGTAACACCTGCAGGGATTTCAAGAATCTTTTTACCAATACGAGACATGTGGTCACACCTCCGTTCGTTTTAAATATATATTACCAAACGTATGCTACTACTTCTCCACCAGTTTGTAATTGACGAGCGTCTTTGTCTGTCATTACTCCCTTAGATGTAGAAACAAGAGCGATACCTAATCCGTTAAGTACACGTGGTACTTCATCAGCTTTAGCGTAAACGCGTAAGCCAGGTTTACTGATACGTTTTAATCCAGTGATTACACGTTCATTGTTTGCACCATATTTCAGGAAAATACGAAGGATACCTTGTTTGTTATCCTCGATGTATTCTACATCACGAATGAAACCTTCACGTTTTAAAAGTTCAGCGATCTCTTTTTTGATTTTAGAAGCAGGAACCTCTAATTTCTCATGACGTACCATGTTCGCATTACGGATGCGAGTAAGCATGTCTGCAATTGGATCTGTCATCACCATGTGTTTTACCTCCTTCCCATTTGTGGGTTTTACCAACTAGCTTTTTTAACACCAGGAATTTGACCTTTATATGCAAGTTCACGGAAACAAATACGGCAAAGCTTAAATTTGCGGTATACAGAATGCGGACGACCGCAGCGTTCGCAACGTGTATACTCTTGTACTTTAAACTTAGGAGTACGCTTTTGTTTCGCTATCATAGATTTTTTAGCCACGTTTTCGCCTCCTCTACTTAGCGTTGGCTTCCATTATTTTTGGAATGGCATACCGAATTGTGTTAAAAGTTCACGAGCTTCTTCATCAGTTTTCGCTGTAGTAACGATTACGATGTCCATACCGCGGACTTTGCTTACTTTATCATAATCAATCTCAGGGAAGATAAGTTGCTCTTTAACACCTAATGTATAGTTTCCACGACCATCGAATGATTTCTTAGAAACACCACGGAAATCACGTACACGTGGTAAAGAAACTGATACTAATTTGTCGAAGAACTCATACATTTGCTCGCCGCGTAAAGTTACTTTCGCACCGATTGGCATACCTTCACGAAGACGGAAACCAGCGATTGATTTTTTAGCACGAGTTACAACAGGTTTTTGACCTGCGATTTGTGTTAATTCTTCTACTGCATTGTCTAAAGCTTTTGAGTTAGATACCGCGTCACCAACACCAGTGTTGATTACGATCTTTTCGATTTTCGGTACTTCCATCACAGATTTATAGTTAAACTTGCTCACTAGAGCAGGAGTAATTTCCTTTTGGAACTTCTCTTTAAGGCGATTCAATGAAGTGACCTCCTTTCTTAAGAAAATTATTTATCTAATAATTCACCAGATTTTTTTGCAATACGAACTTTTTTACCATCTTCTACTTTGAAGCCTACGCGAGTAGGTTCACCTGTTTTCGGATCTAAAATCATAACGTTAGAAACGTGAATAGGTGCTTCTTTAGTAATAATTCCACCTTGTGGATTTAATTGAGATGGCTTAGAGTGTTTTTTAACGATGTTAACACCCTCAACGATAACACGGTTTTGCTTTGGGAAAGCCACAAGGATAACGCCTTGTTTTCCTTTGTCTTTACCAGTGATTACCTGTACTTTATCACCTTTTTTTACATGCATCTTAATTCTGCACCTCCTTAGCAAGGCAATACCTTAAATTATAGAACTTCTGGAGCTAAAGAAACGATCTTCATGAAGTTGCTATCACGTAATTCACGAGCTACTGGTCCGAAGATACGAGTACCACGTGGGCTCTTATCGTCTTTAATGATAACCGCTGCGTTTTCATCAAATTTGATGTAAGAACCGTCCGGACGACGAGCTCCGCTCTTCGTACGTACTACTACTGCTTTAACAACGTCACCTTTTTTAACAACGCCACCTGGTGTTGCTTGTTTTACCGTAGCAACGATAATATCACCAATGTTAGCATATTTACGACCAGAGCCGCCTAATACTTTAATTGTTAAAAGTTCACGTGCACCAGAGTTGTCAGCAACTTTCAAACGAGATTCTTGTTGGATCATGTTATGAAACCTCCCTTCGGACTAAAAATTCCGATTCGTCTATTTAGATAATAACCGCTTCTTCAACGATTTCAACTAAACGGAAACGCTTAGTAGCAGAAAGCGGGCGAGTTTCCATGATTTTAACGATATCGCCAAGTTTCGCTTGGTTTTGCTCATCATGGGCTTTGTACTTCTTAGAATACTTAACACGTTTTCCGTACAAGGAATGAGTTTTGTAAGTTTCAACTAAAACTGTAATCGTTTTGTCCATTTTGTCAGACACTACACGACCAGTATAAACTTTGCGTTGGTTACGTTCGCTCACTATGCAAACCTCCCCTCAATTTATCGATTAATTCCGATCTCTCTTTCACGAACTACAGTTTTCATGCGAGCAATCGCTTTACGCACTTCACGGATGCGAGTTGGATTCTCTAATTGTCCTGTAGCAAGTTGGAAGCGAAGATTAAACAACTCTTCCTTTAAAGCTTTAACTTTTGTTTCGATTTCGGCAGTGGTTAATTCACGAATATCATTAGTTTTCATTAGATTCACCACCATTTTCTTCACGTTTTACGAATTTACATTTCACAGGTAACTTGTGAGCTGCAAGACGTAATGCTTCGCGTGCTACCTCTTCAGATACACCCGCGATTTCGAACATAATTTTCCCAGGTTTTACTACTGCTACCCAGCCTTCTGGTGCCCCTTTACCGGAACCCATACGTACTTCTAGAGGTTTTGCAGTGTAAGGCTTAGAAGGGAAAATTTTAATCCATACTTTACCGCCACGTTTCATGTAACGAGTCATTGCACGACGAGCAGCTTCGATTTGACGGTTTGTAATCCATGAAGCAGCTTGTGCTTGTAAACCGAATTCACCAAAAGCAATTTCAGTTCCACCTTTTGCACGACCACGCATTTTACCACGATGCTCTCTACGATATTTTACGCGTTTTGGCATTAACATATTATTTTCCTCCTTCCTCAGAAGCTTTCTTTTTTGTAGGAAGGACTTCTCCACGGTAGATCCATACTTTTACGCCTAATTTACCGTATGTTGTATCAGCTTCAACTGCTGCATAGTCAATATCAGCGCGAAGTGTATGAAGTGGAACAGTTCCTTCACTGTAAGATTCTGCACGAGCGATATCAGCTCCGCCAAGACGACCAGAAACCTGTGTTTTAATACCTTTAGCACCTGCACGCATAGCACGTTGAATAACTTGCTTTTGTGCACGACGGAATGATACACGGTTTTCTAATTGACGAGCGATGTTTTCGCCTACTAATTTAGCGTTAAGATCAGCTCTCTTAACTTCTAAAATATTGATGTGTACACGCTTGCCTGTTAATTGATTAAGAGCTTTACGAAGTGCTTCAACTTCTGTACCACCTTTACCAATTACCATACCAGGTTTTGCAGTGTGAATTGTAACATTTACACGATTTGCTGCACGTTCGATTTCTACTTTAGCAACAGCAGAATCTTTTAAGCGTACAGTAATGTACTCACGGATTTTGATGTCTTCATGTAATAATGTAGCGTAATCTTTCTCAGCGAACCAACGAGATTCCCAGTCACGGATAACACCGACACGAAGACCAATTGGATTAACCTTTTGACCCATCGATTATCCCTCCTTCTTTTCTGATACCACAACTGTGATGTGGCTTGTGCGTTTGTTAATTTGGCTTGCACGACCCATTGCACGTGGACGGAAACGTTTCAACGTTGGACCTTCGTCAACGAAAACTTTTTCAACAACTAGGTTGTTAATATCCATCTCATAATTGTGCTCTGCATTTGCGATTGCAGATTTTAAAACTTTCTCTACAACTGGAGAAGCAGTTTTTGGTGTGTGGTTAAGGATAGCAATCGCTTCACCCACTTGCTTACCTCGGATTAAGTCTACTACTAAACGAACTTTACGAGGAGCAATACGAACTGTTCTCGCTACTGCTTTAGCTTGCATTGAAGTGCCTCCTCTCATTATCTTCTAGTTTTCTTATCGTCAGCAAGGTGACCTTTATACGTACGAGTTGGTGCGAATTCACCTAACTTATGGCCAACCATATCCTCAGTGATGTACACAGGTACGTGTTTACGACCATCATATACAGCGATTGTGTGTCCGATGAACTGAGGGAAGATTGTTGAACGGCGAGACCAAGTTTTAACAACTTGTTTTTGCTCAGATGCAACTAATTTTTCCATTTTGCTCATTAAGTGATCATCGACAAATGGTCCTTTTTTTAAGCTACGAGCCATTTTGGTGCCTCCCTTCGTGATTGGCGTACGGTTCTAGAAATGAACCGTACTACAATCCCATTATTTTTTACGACGACGAACGATGAATTTGTCAGACGCTTTGTTTTTCTTACGAGTCTTGAATCCAAGAGTTGGTTTACCCCATGGAGACATTGGAGACTTACGTCCGATTGGAGAACGTCCTTCACCACCACCGTGTGGGTGATCAACCGGGTTCATTACAGAACCACGAACTGTTGGGCGTTTACCTAACCAGCGAGAGCGACCAGCTTTACCGATTTTGATAAGCTCGTGTTGTTCGTTACCTACTTGACCGATTGAAGCGCGACAAGCAGATAATACAAGACGTACTTCACCAGAAGTTAAACGTACAAGTACGTATTTACCTTCTTTACCAAGTACTTGAGCAGATGTACCAGCAGAACGAACTAATTGTCCGCCACGACCAGGCTTAAGCTCGATGTTATGAACAACAGTACCTACTGGAATGTTGATTAATGGTAATGCGTTACCGATTTTGATGTCAGCTTCTGGGCCAGACATAACTTCCATACCTACTTCTAAAGATTTAGGAGCAAGAATGTAACGTTTTTCACCGTCAACGTAGTTAATTAATGCGATATTCGCAGAGCGGTTTGGATCGTATTCGATCGTAGCAACGCGTCCTGGAATTCCATCTTTGTTACGCTTAAAGTCGATGATACGGTATTGACGCTTATGTCCGCCACCTTGATGACGTACAGTAATTTTACCTTGGTTATTACGACCAGCCTTTTTGCTTAAAGGAGCAAGTAAAGACTTTTCCGGTCTGTCAGTCGTGATTTCAGCGAAATCATTCGTAGTCATGTTACGACGACCGTTAGTAGTTGGATTATACTTTTTAATTCCCATCTCAATTTCCCTCCTTCTTTAGTAAGAATTAAACGCCTTGGAAGATTTCGATTTCTTTGCTGTCAGCAGTTAGCTTAACGATTGCTTTACGACGACGGCTAGTAAAACCAGCGTGACGACCAACGCGTTTTGCTTTCGGCTTGTAGTTCATGATGTTCACTTTTTCTACTTTAACACCAAAGATCGCTTCAAGAGCATCTTTAACTTCTGTTTTATTAGATTTAACGTCCACATCGAACGTGTATTTTTTTTCAGCCATCATTTCCATAGAACGTTCAGTGATAACTGGGCGCTTAATGATATCACGAGGATCTCTCATTATGCAAGCACCTCCTCTACTTTTTCCACTGCCGCTTTTGTCATGATTAGCTTATCATGATGAAGCACGTCTAAAACGTTTACGCCATCAGCAGTGATTACTGTTACTCCAGGGATATTGCGAGCAGATAACTCTACAGATTCGTTTGCATCAGCAGTTACGATAAGAGCTTTCTTCTCAACAGTTAATCCTTTAAGTACTGCTAGCATGTCTTTTGTTTTTGGTGCATTTAACACTAGGTCTTCAAGAACTACAATGTTGTTCTCAACTACTTTAGTAGCTAATGCAGATTTGATTGCTAAACGACGAACTTTCTTAGGAAGTTTGTACGCATAGCTTCTTGGTGTAGGTCCGAATACCGTACCACCACCACGCCATTGAGGGGGGCGGTTAGAACCCTGACAGCACGTCCAGTTCCTTTTTGACGCCATGGTTTACGACCACCACCGCGAACTTCAGAGCGAGTTTTTACTTTGTGTGTACCTTGACGTAAAGATGCACGTTGCATCATTACAGCTTCGAAAAGTACAGCTTCATTTGGTTCGATACCGAAAATAGCTTCAGCTAATTCGATTTCACCAACCTGTGAACCAGTTTGGTTATATACAGTAACTTTTGGCATTGGAATTCCTCCTTCCTATGTGAATTATTTGCTAACCTTCACAGCGCCTTGAACAACTACAAGAGATTTCTTAGCACCTGGAACGTTACCTTTTACTAGTAATAAGTTGCGCTCAGTGTCAACTTGAACGATTTCTAAGTTTTGGATAGTAACTTGGTCTCCACCCATACGTCCAGCAAGTTTTTTGCCTTTGAATACACGGTTCGGAGCAACTGGGCCCATTGAACCTGGACGACGGTGATAGCGAGAACCATGAGACATAGGTCCGCGAGATTGTCCGTGGCGTTTGATAACACCTTGGAAACCTTTACCTTTAGAAATTCCTGTTACGTCAACGATTTCACCTGCAGCGAAAACTTCAACTTTTACCTCTTGACCAACCTCTAATCCGTCCACGTCTGCATCGCGGATTTCGCGAATGAAGCGCTTAGGAGTTGTAGATGCTTTAGCAGTGTGGCCTTGTTCAGGTTTGTTAGTTAACTTTTCACGTTTGTCTTCAAATCCTAACTGGATTGCATTGTAGCCATCAGTTTCAGTTGTTTTCTTTTGAAGAACAACGTTTGGATTAGCAGCGATTACCGTTACTGGGATTAACTCACCGTTCTCAGCAAATACTTGAGTCATACCGATCTTTCTTCCTAAGATTCCTTTGGTCATGAGTTACACCTCCTACATTTTTAAGTTATATAATTTATAGTTTGATTTCGATATCTACACCAGACGGTAAGTCTAAACGCATTAATGAATCTACTGTTTGTGGAGTAGGACTCACGATATCGATTAAACGTTTGTGTGTGCGCATTTCGAATTGCTCACGAGAATCTTTGTACTTATGAACAGCACGAAGAATTGTGTAAATAGTCTTCTCAGTTGGTAATGGGATCGGACCAGAAACTGTTGCCCCAGAACGCTTAGCTGTTTCTACAATTTTCTCAGCTGATTGATCAAGAATACGGTGATCATAAGCTTTTAAACGGATACGAATTTTTTCTTTTGCCATTATTTTCCCTCCTTCGTTCGCCTATTTCTAAAATAGACCTTCTCCATGGAAATTTCCCCACACCATGCCATGGCAAAGCGGCCGGGTGTGTCAGCAACCTTCCACTTCATCGCAGTCAAAGACCAACATTGTCTATTATACAATGTTATTCGTCTAGATGCAAGCATCTTTTTGTTTGCATCTGCTTTTCTCTACTTTTGCTATTATACATGGCACTTTAAAGAATTTCAAGTTTTCATCTACTAGAATTCGTTTTACAGTTTTTGGGTTTTGTTTTAATGTTTTTATATACTATAGAAGAAACTCGTCAAAACATAAAAATATAATTTCATTCATTATATAACTACAAACAAAAAACCCAAGGGAAAATCCCTTGGGTTTTTTTATATCAGTTAAGATTACTCAACGATAGTAGCAACTACACCGTAACCTACTGTACGTCCACCTTCACGAATAGAGAATTTAGTTCCCTCTTCGATAGCGATTGGAGCGATAAGTTCGATAGTCATTTCGATGTTGTCACCAGGCATTACCATTTCAGTACCTTCTGGTAATTGGATGATACCAGTTACGTCAGTTGTACGGAAGTAGAACTGAGGACGGTAGTTAGCGAAGAATGGAGTGTGACGTCCACCTTCTTCTTTAGATAATACGAAAACTTCAGCTTTGAATTTAGCGTGAGCTTTTACAGAGCCAGTTTTAGCAAGAACTTGTCCACGTTGGATGTCTTCACGAGCAACCCCACGAAGTAAAGCACCGATGTTGTCTCCAGCTTGAGCTTGGTCAAGAAGTTTACGGAACATCTCTACACCAGTTACAGTTGTAGAAGCATTTTCTTCAGCAAGACCGATGATTTCTACTACGTCACCAACTTTAACGATACCGCGCTCAACACGACCAGTTGCAACTGTACCACGACCTGTGATAGAGAATACATCCTCGATAGGCATTAAGAATGGTTTGTCAGTTTCACGTTCTGGAGTTGGGATGTAAGCATCAACTTCAGTCATTAATTCAATGATTTTTGCTTCCCAATCAGCTTCTCCTTGAAGAGCTTTAAGAGCAGAACCTTTGATTACAGGAATGTCGTCGCCTGGGAATCCGTATTCAGATAATAGGTCGCGAACTTCCATTTCTACTAATTCTAATAATTCTTCGTCGTCTACCATGTCGCATTTGTTTAAGAATACAACGATGTAAGGAACACCTACTTGACGAGAAAGAAGGATGTGCTCACGTGTTTGAGGCATTGGGCCATCAGCAGCAGATACTACTAAGATACCGCCGTCCATTTGAGCAGCACCAGTGATCATGTTTTTAACATAGTCAGCGTGACCTGGGCAGTCAACGTGTGCATAGTGACGAGTTTCAGTTTCGTACTCAACGTGTGCAGTTGAGATTGTGATTCCGCGCTCTCTTTCTTCTGGAGCAGCGTCGATTTGATCGTATCCGCGTGCTTCAGCACCACCAGCTTTTGCAAGAACTGTAGTGATCGCAGCAGTTAATGTAGTTTTACCATGGTCAACGTGGCCGATTGTACCGATGTTAACATGGGGTTTAGAACGTTCGAATTTAGCTTTAGCCATTCTAAATTCCTCCTTAGTTTATATAGGTTATTTTATATTTAGACTAGAAAGCGAAACTTACGTCCCACTTTCTAAGCTTACATAAGTAGTTATACTCGAACAATTGATAAAAATCAATTATTCGCCTTTATTTTTTTTAATAATTTCTTCTGAAACAGACTTCGGTACTTCTTCATAATGATCAAATGTCATTGAGAATGTTCCGCGTCCTTGAGTGTTAGAACGTAATGCTGTCGCATAACCGAACATTTCAGAAAGTGGAACCATAGCGCGAACAACTTGTGCGTTACCGCGAGCTTCCATACCTTCTACACGTCCACGACGAGATGTTACGTCACCCATAATGTCACCCATGTACTCTTCAGGAATTACAACTTCAACTTTCATCATTGGCTCAAGAATTACTGGGCTACATTTAGAAACCGCAGCTTTAAGTGCCATAGATGCAGCGATTTTGAACGCCATCTCAGATGAATCGACATCATGGTAAGATCCGTCAACTAACGCAGCTTTAATGTCAACTAGTGGATAACCAGCTAGTACACCATTTTTAAGTGAGTCTTCAAGACCCGCTCCAACAGCTGGGATGTATTCACGTGGAACTACACCGCCGACGATTTTGTTTTCGAATTCAAATCCTTTACCTTCTTCGTTAGGTGCAAACTCAATCCAAACGTGACCGAATCGTCCACGTCCACCAGATTGACGAGCAAACTTACCTTCAACTTTCGCAGCAGCGCGGAAAGTTTCACGGTATGCTACCTGTGGAGCACCAACGTTTGCTTCGACTTTGAATTCACGGCGCATACGGTCAACGATGATATCAAGGTGAAGTTCACCCATACCAGCGATGATAGTTTGGCCAGTGTCTTGGTCAGTGTGAGCACGGAATGTTGGATCTTCTTCAGAAAGCTTAGATAATGCTGTACCCATTTTATCTTGGTCAGCTTTAGATTTTGGTT
>Ga0131853_10025899_pt1 | contig 10559 bp, 8 predicted proteins | sample TergutLab28metaG_FD_92764 | JGI IMG/M metagenome (GOLD analysis project Ga0131853, IMG submission 92764) | Labiotermes labralis P1 segment gut microbial communities from Petit-Saut dam, French Guiana - Lab288 P1 (version 2) (version 2) | ecosystem: Host-associated > Arthropoda: Insects >... | reverse complement strand
GCGCTGGAACGGCAAGGGCCGCTGCACCGACATCCCCTACGCCCGCCGTGTTCCCCCGGTCGCCAAAACCCGCGCGTGGCCCACCCTCGACCAGGACGGCATGCTCTTCGTCTACCACGACCCGGAGGGGAACCCGCCGCCCCCGGCGATCGCACCGCCGCGGATTCCGGGCGCCACATCGGACGAGTGGACGGACTGGAAGGGGTTCAAACAGACGGTTGTTCACACGAACGTCCGCGAACTGATCGACAACAACGTCGACATGGCGCACTTCTTCTACGTGCACGGGTCGTTCCCGACCTACTTCCGGAACATCTTCGAGGGACACGTCGCGGCGCAGTACATGAGCGGGGTCGCACGCGAGGACGTGCGCCCGCGGGCGAGGGACGGGCAGCCGCAGTTGATCGGCAACAGTTCGATGGCCGCGTACTACGGACCCTCGTTCATGATCGACGAGTTGACCTATCACTACGAAGGTTTCGACGTCGAGTCGGTGTTGCTGAACTGCCACTACCCGATCGACGCGAACAGTTTCGTGCTCACCTACGGGGTGATCGTGAAGAACTCGGAGCACTTCGCTGCCGCCGCGGCAGAGCAGATGGCCGAGAACATGTGCGCCTTCATCACGAAGGGTTTCGAGCAGGACGTCGAGATCTGGCGAAACAAGACCCGGATCGAGAACCCGCTGCTGTGTGAGCAGGACGGTGCCGTCTATCAGCAGCGGCGCTGGTACGAGCAGTTCTACGTCGATGTCGCCGACGTCGAACCGGACATGGTCGACCGCTACGAGTACGAACTGGACACCACCCGGCCGGTCGAGTCGTGGCGACGCGAAGTAGCCGACAACCTGGCCCGCCGCAGCTGACGGGGTGGAACGACGGCTGTGGGGCTGCGCACAATGTGCGCAGCCCCACAGCCGATTTCAGGAGCTCAGGCGGCGGCGAGGGAGCCCCCGAAGAAGCCGAGTGCGCTGAAGAGGTCGGCGACGGCGCCGAAGAACTCGGACAGGTAGCCCAGATCCACTGTGATATACCTTTCGGTCGAATGATGTTGCGCGGTTGCGCATTCGAATAATGCGCCGGGAATCTGAACGGTCGGTTGGGACAGCCTGGCAGGTTTCTGGCAATTGTCGGGTTCCGTCGAAGGAACCGGGCGAAATAGGTCGTTCGATGGATGCGGCGACCGGCAGGGCCTGATTCGATGGTCGCTGTGAAAACCCTTGTCAACGCTGCTTTCGGTTACGTGATCCTCGGTCTGCTCTCCGGCTTCTACTACCGGGAGCTGACGAAGGCGCACGATTTCGACGGGCGCACCCAGCTGGCCACCGTCCACACGCACCTCCTGGTGCTCGGGGTGGTCTTCCTCCTCGTGGTCCTGGCCCTCGAGAAGATGTTCACGCTGTCGACGAACCCGATGTACCGCTGGTTCACCATCACCTTCCACGCCGGAGTCATCGTCACCGTGGCGATGATGACGGTCCACGGCACTATGCAGGTCCTCGACAAGGAGGTCTCGCCCGCCATTTCCGGCATCGCCGGTCTGGGCCACATCCTCCTCACGGTGGCGTTCGTCCTGTTCTTCCTGACCCTGCGCTCCGCAGTCACCACGCCGGCACAGCCGGCGGTCGCGGGCGAGGAGCAGCAGCCGGTGAGCTGACCGTCACCGGTGCACCTCAGTTCGGCGCTGCGACCGTGATGCGGTCCGGCGTCGGCGGCGCGACGGGGGAGTGCGCCCGGAGATAGGACGTGAGGGCGTCGAGATCGTTTCCGGCGGAAGCCGGTTCGGTGCCCTCACGGAGCACGGTGAACCCGTCGCCGCCGTCGGCGAGGAACTTGTTGACCGCCACCCGGTAGCTGTCGTTGGGCGTGACGGGGGCGCCGTCGACGCGGATGTCGGCGATACGGGACCCGATCGGCGCACGGCGGTCGATGCCATACGTCAGCGATGCCGACGGGGCCAGGACCAGTTCCGCGGTGGAGCCGTCCGCCGTGGCCTGGAACTGTTGTTCCAGAAGATCTTTCAGTTGCGATCCGGTGAGGGTGCGCACCTCGACCGGGTTCAGGAACGGCTGCACCTGGTAGGCGTTGCCGTAGGTGACCGTGCCGTCGGCGTCGTACAGGAGGTCGGCGCGGATGCCGCCGGGGTTGGTGAGCGCGATCTGCGCGCCGCGTCCGCGGGCCGCCGCGAGCTGCGCGTCGGCGATCAGGTCCCCGAGCGGGCTCTCGCCGCCGCGCGACGGCTCGCGGGTGATGTCGGCGGTGACGGTGCCCACCGCGCGCTGGGCGACCTCGTCGGACTGCATGCTCGCCCGCCGCACCAGGTCGGACACCATCGGATCCGGGGAGATGTCGTGGGTGACGATCTGGTTGAACGCCTGCGTGCGTTCGCGATCCACCTCGCCGGTCCCACGGTCGATGGCCAGGTCCACCACCGACACGATCCGTCCGTGCGAGGCCGCCTGCATCATCGGTCGCGGGTTGCCGGCGGGATCGTCGACCGTGCAGTTGAACTGCGAGTGGGTGTCGGCGGTGAAGATCGCGTCCACCTTGGGCGTCGCCCGCATCGCGATCGTGCGGGCGGGACCGTCGTCGAGCTCGCACGAATTGGGGCCGCCGGGGGTGGACTGCGTGTCGCCGCGGTGCAGCAGCACCACGATCGCGCGCACCCCGAGGAAGTCGAGCGTGTCCGCCGTGCGGTCGATCGCCTCGAGCTCGTCGCCGAACTGCAGTCCGGCGACCGCATCGACCGCAATCTTCGACGGCGCGTCGGACGGCATCACGCCGATCACCCCGACGGGGACCCCGTCCACGTAGTCCACCGCGTAGGGCAGTGCCGCGGGACTACCGTCGGCGAGGGTCATGTTCGCGGAGAGCAGCGGAAACTGAGCGCCGTCGAAGGTCGGCTCGAACTGGCAGCCCTCCACCGGGTGGCAGCCCCCGGACGCCATGCGCTGCAGTTCCCCGAAGCCCCTGTCGAGCTCGTGGGTGCCGATCGAGGCGGCGTCGACGCCCATCAGGTTGAGCAGGTCCACGGTCGGTTCGTCGTGAAACAACGCGGACTCGATCGGGGACGAGCCCCAGCTGTCGCCCACCGAGTAGAGCAGCGAGTTCTTCGCCTGCGCCCTCAGCTGCTGCACGTACGCGGCGAGGTACGCGGCACCGCCCGCGTCGGTGGCAGGGCCGTCCGGTCGGGAGATCTGCGCGCGGGCACCCTTGGGCGGCTGCAGGCTGCCGTGCAGATCGTTGATCGCCAGCAGTCGCACCGGGACGGTCTCGACGTCGTCGGACGGCCACGCCGCCGCCGCGGAGTGGGCGCCGACAGTCAGCGAGGCCCCGAGCACCGAGACGAGCGCCGCAGCCCTACGACGCCATCTGCGTCCGGACAAATCGTTCGCGGGTCGGCACACCGCCAAGAGTTTGCCAACGATCCGACAACGATGGGACCAGTGGCGGGTAACGGTTCAGTTACGGGGTGGGGTATCCGACGGCGACCCGGGCCAGCTCCAGCGCCGCCCCCGACGTCGCGAACGCGAGGAAGGCGTCGTTCTCGTGCGGGTCGCCGATCGTGATGCGGACGCCGTCGGTGCCGTAGGGGCGGATCAGCACGCCGGCCTCCGCGCTGGCCTCGCCGTACGCGGCCGAGCGCTCGCCGAGCGGCAGCCACACGAAGTTGGCCTCGGTGACCGGGACCTCGTAGGCGGCGGCGAGGAGTGCGTCACGGACGCGGTCGCGCTCGGCGACGACGGCGTGCGTGCGGTGCAGCAGCTCGTCGCGCGCCTCGAGGCAGGCGATCGCGGCGGCCTGTGCGACCGCGTTGACGCTGAACGTGATGTGCACCTTCGCCAGTGCCGTGATGATCGCCGGATCGGCGACCGCGTAGCCGACGCGGATGCCGGCCAGCCCGAAGGCCTTCGAGAAGGTGCGCAGCACAACGACGTTGGGTCGGGTGCGGGCCAGTTCGATGCCGTCGACGCCGGAGCGGTTGTACTCGAAGTACGCCTCGTCGAGCGCCACGACGACACGTGCCGGGACGGCGTCGAGGAACCGCTCGAGCTCCTCGCGGCCCAGCGCGGTGCCGGTGGGGTTGTTGGGGTTGCACACGAAGATCAGTCGGGTGCGGTCGGTGATCGCGGCCAGCATGGCGTCCAGGTCGTGACCGTGCTCCGCGGTGAGCGGCACCGGGACCGACACCGCGCCGGCGACCTTCGTCACGACCGGGTACGCCTCGAACGAACGCCACGCGTAGACGACCTCGTCGCCCTCGTTGCACGTGGCCTGCACCAGTTCCTGGCACAGCGCCACCGACCCGCAGCCGGTCGCGATGTTCTCGGTCGGCACGCCGAGCGATTCGGACAGCGCGCGGATGAGGGCGCCCGACGTGTTGTCGGGGTAGCGGTTCGCGGTTGCGGCGGCGTCCGCGATGGCCTTCGAGACACCGGGCAGCGGACCCTGCGTCGTCTCGTTGCTGGCCAGCTTGATCGCCCCCGGATAACTACGACCCGGCACGTAGGTCGGAATGGAATCGAGGTCGGCGCGGGTCACGGGGGTCACGATGCGATTATGCGCCCTGCGATCACGTGCACTGTCGGCCTGGTCGTGCCAAGGTTGATTCATGCCGGGAATCCTCCGGGACAGTGTGCCTCTGCGCGCTGACGACGACTCCGATTCGCAGACGCGGGGACGGGTCCCGCTCACAGCCGTCGAGCCCGAACGCCACGCTCGCGGCGGCATCGTCGTGCTGCACGAGTCCCGCGAGTTCACCGATGCGCTCATCGAGATGATGAGGTCCCTCGCCGCCGAGGGGTGGCTCGTGGTGGCGCCGCACCTGTTCCATCGCGAACCCGCCCACAGTGACACCGAGGTGTTCGGCGAGCACCTCTTCGACGACTTCGACGCCACCTTCGACTGGCTCGTCTCCCGCGGCATCTATCCCGACTGTGTGGGTGTCATCGGATTCGACGACGCCGGCACCGCCGCGATGCTCGTCGCCACCAACCGGCCGGTCGGTGCCGCCGTGAGCGTGTCCGCGCACGGGATCGTCAACCCGCTTGTCCCCGAGACGCCCACGCTCGTCGAGGTAGCGCCGCAGCTCAAGGCCCCCTGGCTGGGCCTCTACGGCGCCGACGACCCGCGTACCCCGCCCGAGCACGTCGAGTTGCTGCGCGACGCCGTCGCGCGCGCCGAGGTCGCCACCGACATCGTCAGCTACGACGGGCTCGCGCACCGCGCCGACGAACCGCCCGTGCCGGAACCGAGCGCCGACGACGACGATCCACTGGTCGTCGCGATCCTCGACGCCCAGCGCCGGATCTTCAACTGGTTCGATGCCAACCTTCGGTAGGAGTATGCGTCTGAACAGCCGTTTTGCGTTTCGTGGCGATCCCTGTGTAATGTTTCGCCCGGCGGTTCGAAAGGGCCGGCCCCCAAGGAGGCGTGCCAGAGCGGCCGAATGGGACTCACTGCTAATGAGTTGTCCCCCTTAAAGGGGACCGGAGGTTCAAATCCTCTCGCCTCCGCCACGCTGGTTTCTCGTTGGACCAGCAACAATTGAAGATTGTTTCATGCGCCCGTAGCTCAACGGATAGAGCATCTGACTACGGATCAGAAGGTTAGGGGTTCGAATCCCTTCGGGCGCACCAGATGAGCCCCAGCTAGGACACGGTTTAGACCGTTGACTGGCTGGGGTTTTCTTTTGTCAGGGCACGTTTAGGGCGCGCTTTGCGGTTTCGGTGCAAGTCGGTCGAGCGCGCTGGACACGTCGGGTGCGAGCGCGGCCCGGTGGATGTAGTGCTTCTCGGTGACGGCGGTACCGGAGTGGCCGAGGAGATGTGCAGCGGCGCCTGTGCCGTGCATCTCATCCACGAACGTCGCCGCGGTCTTGCGGAGGGTGTGCGGGCTGACCCAGTCGAGTTCGCCGCGTGCGGCTCGTAGAGCTCGGCGGACGTTGTGTGGGCTTCGTACCGCGCCGTTGTGGGCCGGAAAGACGAGTTCGGATATCGCGTCCCATCCACGGTCCCGCTGGATGCTGAGGGCAGTCACGACGAACTCGGGTAGGACGATGGTGCGCCGGCCCGCGTCGGTCTTCGGTCGGTCCTGGCGCACGAACTGCTCCCCGACGAGAACCACGGTGCCGACGACAGTGAGTGTCGGTGGTGTGGCCGTCTGGTTGATGTCAGCCCATCGGAGGGCGAGGACTTCGCCGATGCGCAGCCCCGTTCCGAGCGTGACGTCCACGATCTGTACGAGGTCGACGCCGCGGGGACGGCCGGTCTCCTGCGACTCCTGCCACGACGTGATGTTTGTCCGGAGTTGCTGGACCTCCGCGAGGGTGAGGGCTCGTGGTCGGCTGGTTGTGGCGCGGGGTGCTGTGGTTTCCCGTACTGGGTTGCGGTCGACGGCATCGTGGCGGGCTGCGAGCGCGAACATGCCAGTCAGGATCACGCGCGCCCACTTACGTCTGGTCTGTGAGGTGACGGCGCCGAGGAATCTGTCGAGCAACCCGGTGGTGGCTTCTCGAATTCGGACGCCTCCGAGTGCCGGCCCGATCGTCTTATCCACGACGTCTCTGTAGAGCCCTAACGTCTGCGGTGAGAGCTTGTTCTCGTCTTCGCGATGGGCGAGCCAGGCTTCGGCGAGGGTGGCGAGCGCGGTGTCGGGGGTGATGTCGGCGCCGGCGGTTTGCGGGTTGGCCCGGTTGCTCAGGTCGGTGACGAGGGCGCGTTCGGCGGCCGCCCCAGTCGCGCCGTTGGCTTTGACCTGGCGCGTGTGCCCGTCGTGGTCGCGTTACCGGGTGCGGGCCTGGTAGGTGCGGTTTGGGAGTTGGTGGCGGGTGATCTTGCCCCAGGTGCCGAGGAGGAGCGGAGGCCTACCCATCTTTTCGCTCGTTCAGCAAGCCGGCCTTTGTGAGGACGTCGTCTGCCTTGAGCGTTCGGATGCCTGCTTCCTTCATGCTGTTCGCGAGGCCGACTTGGTCAGCCCGGAGCCTTGCAATTGCCCCGGCACGGGCCATCAGTTCTTTGTCATCTTGGTCAATTCGCCGGCTGACGTCATCGAAGGCACATTCGAGGACTGCTCGGAGCCCACGTAGGCCACCACTCGGTGGTTCTTGGTTCGTGTCTGCATAGAGCAGGGCGCTGATTGGCGCGTGGAAGATCTCGGCTATCGCTGTGGCCTCTGCGATGCGTGTCGGCCTCATGCCGCGTTCCATCTTGGCGATCTGTGTCTGGTGCATGGGGAAGCCGTGCTCGGTCAAGGCTTGGGCGAGTTTGTCCTGGCTCCATCCGGCGTCTGTTCGCCATTGCCGAATCCGCTCGCCGATTAGGCGCTCAACCTCCCGCTCCGACCTGCTCGGCGAACAAGACTGGCACGCAACAGGACTCGGCGCGTCCCGACTTCGATCAACTCCAACAACGCATCACCACGCTCGAACAACAAGCCGTAGACCTGCGGCTACTGCTGGAAGAACGTGACCAAGACCTCGCTGCGGCACGCGCCGCCAACCGCGAGCTCATGGCCCAACTCAACACCACTCACACGACCCGACAACGCGCCACCCAAGATGCTTGCGCCACACTTGTCGCACACCGTATTCTTCAACCACCAGCCGCGAGACCTGCGGAAACACGGTGAATAACAGGCCAATTCAGGCCCGGAACCTCAGAGAACCGGGTGCGCACCGGCATTGGCCTGCACGCCCCGGCCGACGAAGGCGACCGAGCGCTCAACCGTCCTCGCTCAGGCTCGTCTCGAACACTCCCAAACCGTTCGCCACCGCGAGCTCGGTCGCGCCGAAACCTGCCCATCGAAGCCTGCATCAACAAGCCTGCCCCAGCCGATGACACCGAGTCCGCGGCGGATCAAGCCACCGCGTAGCACCCACTGGACTCAACCACCTTGACAAGTTCCGTCTGGCCATCGGAGACGGGGTCGCCTGGTAGATCGACACCTGCGCCACCTCGGAGCCGAGTGTGTACATCCCGGCTCCGAGGTGATGAGGCTCAGCGGGCGTTATCAGATGGCGGTTGAGTCGCTTTCCGTGAACTTGCTCAGGAGCTTGCTGGTGGGCTCAGCGAGCTCCTTGGAATCCGAGACCAGCTGGCGATTCCGGGGACCGCAGGCAGGCGTCGTCCTCAGGCAAGTCAGGCGTCCCGCCGCGCCGCCGTGGCGGGACGCTCCAGGTTATTCCTGGTCGGCGAGCGCTTGGGGGCGGACGTACATCGACTTGTACTCCAGGTAGGGCGCGATGCCCTCGGGCCCCAGTTCGCGGCCGACGCCGGAGCCCTTGACTCCACCGAACGGTGCGCCGAGGTCGGAGACGTAGTTGTTGACACCGATCGTGCCCGTCTTGATTCGCCGGGCGAGGTCCAGTCCGCGGTTGTCGTCCGCAGTCCAGACCGAGCCGGCCAACCCGAAGTCGCTGTCGTTCGCCATCGCGACCGCCTCGTCATCGTCGTCGAAGGGGATCACGGCGATCACCGGTCCGAAGACCTCTTCGCGGGCGAGTCGGTCGGTATTCGCCACGTCGGCAAAGACCGTCGGCTCGACGAACCAGCCGCGGTCCAGGCCGGTCGGTCGCCCGCCGCCCACCACCAGCCGCGCCTCGCTCTGTCTGGCAACCTCGATATAGCCCATGACCCGGTCGAGGTGCTGTTTGCTCACCATCGGCCCGATCGTGACCTCATGGTCGAGTGGATTGCCGATGACCTGCTGGCGGCACCACCCGGCCAGTCCGTCGATGACCTCGTCGTACCGCGACCGGTGAACCAGGATGCGCGTCTGGTTGCTGCACGTGGCCCCGTTGTTCGCGAACGATGACTGTCCGAGCGCGCCGACGAAGGTGTCGATGTCGCCGTCGTCGAGGAACAGGGATGCCGACTTGCCGCCCAGTTCGAGGGTCATGCGCCGCATGTCGCGTCCGCATTCGGCGCCGACCATCCGACCGGCCGCGGTGGATCCGGTGAACGCGACCTTGTCTACCAGCGGGTGGGAGACCAGGGCCGCGCCGGCATCGCGATCACCGAGGACCACGTTGACCACGCCCGGCGGGAACCCGGCCTCGAGGGCGGCGTCGGCAAGGATGTACGGGTCCAAGGCCGTCTCCGGCGATGGCTTGAGCACCACGGTGCAGCCCGCCGCAAGGGCGGGAGCCAACTTGATGACCGCCCCGGATTGGGGGTAGTTCCACGGCACGATCGCACCGACGACGCCGACCGGTTCTCGGCGGACGAGCGTGGTGCCGTTCGGATTCGGCCGCACCTCCTCCAGATCCGTCGCACGGATGAGATCGGCGTACACCCGAGAGATCGCCGCCGGAAGCACACCGCTGGACTTTTCGGAGAGCGTGATCGGCATGCCGTTCTCGCGGCTGACCAGGGTACTGGTCTCGGCCGCGCGTGCGCTCAGCGCATCGGCGAACCGTACGAGCAGTTCCGCCCGCTCAGATGCGGTCGTGCGGGCCCATGGTCCGTCGTCCAAGGCGGTTCGCGCTGCTCGCACCGCGCGGTCGATGTCGGTGGGAGTGCCCAGTGACGCGATCCCGATCTTCTCCTCGGTCGCGGCCTCGATCACGACCTTCTGCTCGGTCCCGGCCGGCTCGACCCACTCCCGTTGATGAAAAACCGGACGCGATCCAACTCGGTGGCCCGATCGGTGATGCCTGTCATGGGTACTCCTCGCTCTCAGTTCGGATGCCTCGATTCTTGAATGGGACATCGCGCAAAAGGTGTGCAGATTCCGGACGTCGCGAGTGGCCTGGATCAGCGCCGGGACCCGGTAGGGGTGTAGGAGGAGTTCTCGGTGCGGGCGCGTGCGGGCAGCCGCTGCGCGGCTTCCCGCAGCGACGGAGCCTTCAGCGCTCGGTGAGGAACGAGGGTTCTGCGGTAAAATCCCTTGTGGTGGTGGACATTTGCGCGGTGGTTCTGGCACGTGGAGGCATCAGGCCGCCGGAGAATACCCGAGCCCGGTCCGGGTTCGCGAGGATTTCGATCTGCTGTCCGATCGCCGACGGCATTCACCAACTCGAGTCAGTCACTCGGCTGGTGTTGAAATCGTTTGGGCCGGTGAATGATCAGCCAGGCAGGAACGACCGTCGGAGGTCATCGTGCGCCCGTTCGATCATGCCGCCGCCGGGTCAGCGAGCTTGCAGACGAGCACCTTGGAGCCGAACCTGATCGGTGAAGATGCGTCCACCAACCGGCGAACAGGCCCTGCGCATGCCGCGAGGGGAGCAGCATCGCCATCGACCAGCGCGAATATCCGAGCACCATCGTCAGGACCGGCAGCTGTTTCGCGCCGCGCACCACCGCTGACCGGTGACCTCAGCGAGCTTCGAGGCGCGGAGCTGCCAGATGCCGGAGAGACAGCTGCCGCCCGCCGAGGAAGCCAGGATCCGGCATCTTGATCGAATCGCCGCGTGACGCGCACATCAATTGGCGAATATGCCATGCCTGCAAGGGCATTCGGTCGTGTGCGCGCCACGCGACGACCGCGGTCACCAGTCGGCTTCGGTAAAGTGGATGACTCCGCGTAGGTTCTTGCCGGCATTCATGTCGTCGTAGCCCT
>Ga0131853_10025897_pt1 | contig 10559 bp, 8 predicted proteins | sample TergutLab28metaG_FD_92764 | JGI IMG/M metagenome (GOLD analysis project Ga0131853, IMG submission 92764) | Labiotermes labralis P1 segment gut microbial communities from Petit-Saut dam, French Guiana - Lab288 P1 (version 2) (version 2) | ecosystem: Host-associated > Arthropoda: Insects >... | reverse complement strand
CTCCGTAACCATTGAACTTTGGATATAGGTGTTTTGGGTTATATCGGTATAGTTTGACCTAAGGAACACTCTCCCGAAGTTAGGTCCTTTCCTCCTGGGACACCCTGTATATGTGTGTGTGTACGCACTCGCGTTGGGTGTGGTTTCACCTTCCTACATTGAGCACTGAAAGTTAGAGAAAAGTCTGGTGGTAGGGTCTGAGTATTGTTCAGACCCGTGTACTATCAGGTGCTGAAGAATATTTCGAAAAAAATAATATTGAGCGTGAGCTTAAAATTGGATCTGGCTTTCTCTCGCACGTTACGTTGATGGCAATCCAGTTCGTCTGTTGAATGTGAACCTCTGCTAACTTTGTAAAACACCTCGTTTTAAAATTCCACGCTGTTCTGCGAGAGAATTTTTATGCCGGTGGCTAACATGTAATACTGCAGGCTACTGTAATTTTTTGTCCTGTTAATATGCAGACGGAAGTCCTGAGTTTGTCCGGAGCAGCGCGTGTATTTAAGTTGTTAATACCAGCCCAGATGGGTAACTTTTTACATAATAATGCAACTCTTCTGAAGTTATGGATCGCTGTGAATTAGTTAATGACACTGATTTATATTCCGCAGCTTCTTCCACGTTTTTCAAAGGCCTACCCCGCATAACATTAAATAAATTTTCCTCTACTTTCTTTTCTGTTCTTTTTAAATGACATTTCTATTTATTCTTGTGATTTAGAGTTACTTCCTTGCATGGAAGGTGTGAACGAAAAATTAGAAGGCAAATTGCATACCTTATTCACACCTTTTCTTCTTCTTCTTTTTCTTCTTCTACTTCTTCCGTTGGCACTACAGCCCACTGTGGGCTTGGGTTTTGACCTGTCGAACAATGTCCTTCCATTTTTTCCTATCCGCCACCAACTCTTTCCATCTTTTCCTAGGTCTTCAGCTTCTTCTACTTCCTTCTAGTTCTTGAGTGAAGATCTTTTTGGGCATCCTATCCTCCTCCATTCTCTCTAGGTAACATAACCAGCTTATCCTTTGCCCTTTTATCCATTTTACTATATTTTCTCCTTTGCTCGTCTCTTCTAGTTCTCGATTCGTCCGACTTTTTCATTCCCCGTTTTCATATTTAGGACCATATATTCTTCTAAATATTTTCCTTTCAAAAATTACACCTTTTCTTCAGGCCCTTAAAAAATTCACCTTCTTAAATACGTCTGTAATACAAGCGAAATGCCCACCATACAACACTGGCTGTTCAGTTCAGAATTTATTTAGTGCTTACTAAGGTCAGTGCAATTATTTCGTTCTCAATCTCAGCACTTACTGCAAAGAGTCTGCGGCTCTCAACGGTAAAGAAAAATTGTGTTGTGATGGAAGCTGTTTAGTGTGCAAGAATTTTTGAAAGTGATAACAGCGTGGGAAGTTACTCAATTATTACACCAACCACTGCACATATATAAAATTATAAAATTTTATATATATGCAGTGGTTGGTGTAATAATTGTGTAACTCGACAACATGCACGGTGCAACAATAAAAATAGCCTGGGAAGGGTAAAATAATAGTTCCCACCAGGGATTTACAACTACCGGGAGCCAGGTCGCCGTAGCGAATAAATTTTATGTGCATTCCGTCACCCAATATTTGTGTATTCTGAGCATGGAACGTACTGCATGTCACCTTCCTCGTGCCTAACGTTGTGAGGTGGCTTCTAGATTTTTGGAAAATTTATGCACCCCAGGGCCACGTAACAAGTCCCTAGCTGTCAGGTTCCGTTCTGTGTAATTATTTTACCTTTAAATTATTAGATATTTGAGGTGTGAAGGTAAATTTGTCCCTCTGATCTCATATCAGAAATTCTCCGTTACGCTTTTTGGTGACGTTCAACACAGTATGTGAAGATTTAAGCCTTGGAGAGACCTGCGCACCTGTTCATTCTATCTAGAGTCTGTCTTACGACAGGTCCGTAGCCTGTTCCAAAGCCAGTTTTCCATACAGTGTGATCTATTGCGTCCTCTTTCTGTTCCCCGTAGCCTCCTGTTTTCGCAGCGTCATCCATTAGCTGCTTACATCTTCTTCTTGTACTTGAAGATACGGCTGTTATTGCCTGTAATTGGTGCAACGGACTAAACCCAGACGTGAAAAGATAATGATATCTGTGGTTTTGTTTTTCACTTAAGTGGTATTTTGGATACAGCTGATGATGTAATTATTTATCGACATTTATTCGGCCGTATAGGCTAAATAAGTTTGAATGTCACACGAGGGTCATAATTCATGAATTGGGAAAGATGTGGAAAGGGCAGTCATGGTGTTAAGGTAGTTAATTTCTATAGTATCTAAGGAAGTACACAAGCCGTGCACGTTAGGTAGTCTTCAGGCCAAGTTCGAGTCTAGAGCCGTCCTATTATGAAGCCGGAGCACTAGTCAGTCGAGCTGTGGGGTGGGGGATGGGGGTGTTGGTTTGAATTTGTACATGTATAGCCCTCTGAATGTTTCTGGAAGAAAACTGAATAAAATTCAAAGTTCGTCTTCAGGTAGATTCTAGACATAATAAAACATACAGTTTTCTAGGTTCTGACGGACTAATGGGAGTGCAGATTGGGATATTAGAAATACCGTAAGGGTAAAAGTGGAACTGTCCCTGTTTGCTCAATAAGGAGTGTAGGGAGAGTGCCTACATAGCTCTACTCATTGGTAAATTCTGTACCACTTGAAGATGCCTGGATTGGTAGCACCACGCCCAGACACCTTCATCCGCGGAAAAAATACCGCGTTACCCACTGACTAGGAGAGTGGGTGGTTACCAGGGCCGGTCTGGGCGTTTTGAAGAAAAGTCAAATATTTTGTCTTTGCCGGAATTCGAACCCCGGATTGTCTAGCCCAAAGCTTAATCATTACACAGGCTGGGCTATCCCGGCTTCTGAGATATACTGTAGCCTCCATAACAGTCGAAGTCAGAAATTCCAGTTTTAATTCCCTTACACGTACTGTATTAGCTTCTTTGTCTGGCTGCTAATGTGCCCGAAACGCTCGTTATAAATGTCACACTGTCACGATCAGTTAGATTAGTTTTGGTACTGTAACGAGCGAGTTTGTGACGATCCTGTTATGTTTGGTTGCACATAATAACCTTTTAAGCTCTGTCAATCATGTGTCTGTACCATCTGGCACGGCTGTAATCTCCATCTGAATATTCATGGATTATTCAGTAGCATTTCAACAATGACAGACGAAAAACGTGAAATTTTACGCATTTAAAACGTTATTCTGTTTAATTTCTCCTGTAGCATGTTAGTGTACCTTCTCAAGACGCCAGTTCTTCAGTTCGCAATGGTGTCTTACATCAGTTTTGACTTACTTCAGTGAGTTTTTGGTAGATCTTCGTTAACTTAAAGGAATCTGGATGACATAGTCCAGAGGTACACAAAGTTTTCAGAAAAGTAGGATCCACCTCAAAATTCTCGGCGCCAGAAATGTGACATGAAGGAAGTTCCGTGCTGAGGGCCCACAAAGGTATGGTGCCACCGTATAAAATTTAGTCGCTCGGGCGATCTGGCAACCAGGATTTGTGCACCCTTGTAATATGTGTAGAGACTAATCTACGGGCTAGGAAACCAAAGAATCGTGGTTCCATTCCTGACATGAGCAATGGACCATTTTTCTTTTTTTATAAGTGTCCAGCCCGGTTCAGTAGTCCACCCAGCCTCCTGCTTGATGGGTATCCTTTGCCTTTTCCTCGCAGCTAAAGTGACCGGAAAGTGCTGACCACTGACCTCCATTTCGTGCCAATGCTGAGTATGACTGGAGAAGTATCTCTACGCTCCTTATGTCTTATGCTGATTGAAGTTTAAAAAGGTACAAGCAGGGTATCAAGGGCTCAAACAAGAGAAAACAAACCCATGAATACTGGTTGCAGATACTTAAGTTCACCCTAGAACAGGCCATGAAAGCGCAGAGGGGAAGTAGAGGTACAGCTCTACTCCTTCTTCAACCTCTGCGCGAGATGGAAATGGAGGTCAAAGCCACTCCCCAGCCGTTTTACCCCCGGCCAAGAGACCTGGTACTCACAGTCAGACATGTACTGGAACTTTGACGTTTTGCTGACCGTGCATCTCAGTATATATATCTCAGTATTTAACCAACTTGATGCACAAAGTTTTTGTTTTACAATAAGTTTATTTCATGCCTCTACATGTTTCGAGCACATGTGCTCGAAACATGTAGAGGCATGAAATAAAACTTAGTGTGAAACAAATTTTGTGCATCAAGTTGGTTAAATACTGAGGTATATTTACTGGAACGTACCCACGTGGAAATGCGCTATTGAACATTGCAGTGTGCACGTCAGCACGAGGCCGGCACGTAACGTACTAACAGCCATTCGTGTTATTAACTGAGAGGAATTAGAGGCTTTGAACAGGCAAACTGATGGTGTTGTTGTGAGCCTTCGTACGTACAGCAGATCTTGTCCACACACACACGACTTCGCAGTCCGCCTATCAGCATTGCACTGAAGCATCTGGCAATCTGCAACTTGCTGGAGCGGATCGGAACTGAATATGTAACTAGGTATGCACAGTTCAAGGGGCTTAGGTGGGAGGAGCTATGAGACGAAACGGAGGAGCAGATACGACTGATTCCATTGCTGAGAGAGAAGAAAGGTTGCTGATCACGTAGTTGACCTCTCCCCCCCCCCCTTGCCTAGCATGCATTCAGTTGGGGGTTAAGAGTATCCCGCGAGTTTTGTCTTCAAGAGATAAAATACGTGGCGTATCTTGTATCTTGATGTAGGAGTAAGTGTATACAGATAATATGCACGTATATCCTGTTGGAGTAAATTATCCTGTGCTGCTGGTTTTTACCCTTAGGAAAGTATTCAGGCTCCGAGCTCTGAAGGGTATATTTAGAGAGAAAGTAAGAGAGGGGCGATATAGTTCACCTTATGAGGCTGTTAAGGATAAGAATGGCAAGACATGTAGCATGCATGGCGGGAGACAGAGAAGTACGTACAGAATCTTTATCGGGAAGTCTGATCAGTATTGTGAATATTGGGGTCGTGGCGTACGCAGGCTTTTTCTTCAAGTACTTTGATTTTCCTGTGTTATCATTTCATTTACCATCGACGCTCCGTAGTCTAGATACTGACAGCGCGTCAGATCACAAAGAAAGAGTACGAGGGGGATTTGGCACGGATGGTAGGGTAGTATTAAATAGGTAATGTGTGAGATATGAACTGAATTTAACCCGTTGGAGTTACAATATAGTAAAACGCTCTTGGAACATTGCAGTGTGTCTTCAGGTTCCGCGTATTCTACAGTAGTGTCAAATTGACATTTTACTGTAGCCATACTTACATGCATTTATATTTAAAAAGGATAACCGGCAACATGGGGACCGCGGTAGCACAGTGATTAAGGTGCTGTCCTACAAATCTGAAGGTCGCTGGTTCGATCCCAGCTGATGTCAGTGGATTTTTCATTGACATAAAATCCTTCCGATCGCACTGTGGCTCTGGGATCGACTCAGCCTTTAACAGAAATGAGTACCAGGAGAATTTCCTGAGGGTAAAGGCGGCCGGTGCGTAAGGCTGACAGCCTACCACCACTCTGTGCCGTTGTCACGAAATCTGGGAGCCTTAACTTCGAGGAACCCTCTGGGCCTGTCCAGGCCTATAATGGGACTGATTTACCTTTTTTAACCGGCAACATTTTCGGCTTTTCCTCTGTGTGTGTGTGTGTGTGTGTGTGTGTGTTTGTGTATGTAAAGGAGAAACATGGCGCGGTCTTGTACGATCCATTACCTATCCTAATCTATGATCCTCTTTATGACAGCGCTCTGCGCAAATGTTTGTGGTTCACACCGCATCGTAAGATGATGTACCACACACAAACACCGAAAATTAATATCATATAGGGGCCTGAAGAAACGATTGGGGAGATTATAGATTTCGTTCCTAGACTACTGCGAACGGGGTTGGTTCTCGTTCCTTAAAGCTGCCTAACGTTGTATCGGGATGTTGCGGAATCGTATGCTGCCGTCACTTCTTGCCTCTGTAAGCTACAGTTTTGTTTCTTTCTGACATCCTCGGGGGAGAACCTTACAAGTTGAGATAATTTTATTGGTTAGTTTCGGTGATTCTCCACCCCCTCCCCCACGATCCTGGATCTTAGACGAACAGGATATATAGCTATGGACTGGACTGAACTAACTCTACAAAATATTTTGTTGTAAAACTTCTTGATTTTTATGGATTTTATGCCATAATTGTAACAACAACAACAACAACAATAATAATAATAATAATAATAATAATAACGTCCAAGTCACATAGCCACCTTTCTACATCATCTTCCCGGCTTCTTCTTTGAAGACTGGAAGCTTGTGCTTCATAGCTTGTCGCTCCGCTCAGCACGAGTTCAGTAACTCAGGTGTTCATGTCAATTGTTTGTTCAGTCTGAAATTTTATTCTCTAAACTGAATATTCTTAGCGCGTTCGAAAGACCTGTATTTTTTTGTGTCGTAAGGTGTGACCCTGCGCAAGTTTTCGTAAGAAATGGAAAGAATCTGAGATGACACAACTGTTTTCTGTTTCAAGATTTTGTCCAGAATTTATCTGGATGGTAAGAGGAGACTAAAGAGATACTTATCCAGGCTTACCTGCCGGCGAATAGAGGCTATAAACCGGAATTTTCCAGAGATTCCGAGCACCCGAAGTGATGTCAATTCTCATGTCTTCCTCATTCTTTTCATCTCCTGAACCTGTGGTCATAATCTCATGAAACGCGACATCAGAGCAGCAGTGGTTTCGGTCAGTTTGGCAGAAGGAAATATGAAAGTCAAGCAGTACCTTTTTGTTTATTATACTAAATAGAGGTAATAAACTCGGATCAGGAAATGAATGAACACGGTTGATGTAGGTTCAGTTCGGCCGCATCCTCCTACTCTACTTAGCATGCACGTCTCCTCTCCATCAACACGAACATATAAACAGATACTTAATAAAAACCAAGCGAGAGAGTTCGGAATTGTTGCCCAATAAAAATGACAACTCGACAGCGGAAGATGTAAACTAAGTTTCTGACACGAAATTCGAATCTGCAGCCGTCTGACCCACAGCCCGTCACTCAACTGGCAGAGCTGTATCGCATTATTGCAAATGGCTTCCTATGTTTGAAAGATTCGTATTGAGAGAGGGGATTTAAAGCATGTGATGTCGTAAATGTGCTGAATGTGTTCGAGATCCGGTAGCTGCCATATAATTAAGAGTTCACAGGCTTGGGGGGAAAACTTGCAGTGTGTAGGAAAAAGTGTAAATGCATTGACTTTAGTGGTGTTTACTCTACAATAATTATTGGGCCCTTGGTTTGTTTTATAGACCATAAATCCATAGGGGCACTTCAGACCTCGCCCGAATTGTGGGGCGGTTACATAGAAACAGTCAAATTATTCAGTTTCAGATGTCCGCTCCTTTTTTTTTTTTTCCTTTCCTTTCCTGATTTTTTTTAAGTGCATTTTTTGTTTTTGTCTTTTTTTTGGGTTGGTTACTTAAAAACCGTCAAATTTTTCCGTTTCAGGTGTCCGCTCCTTTTTTTTTTTTTCCTTTCCTTTCCTGAATTTATTTCCTTCTCCTCCATTTGCGTTCTTTTATGTTTCTCCTTTCCTACACTTTTATGTACAAAGCAAAGAGGCGCCTATACTACGCCAACATCAGACGATCAAGTAATTCCCTACCTGCTGTGGAAATGTGAACTCCATACTGAGCAGACCAAGCCTATCCACATCCACATATCTTACATGTTTACGACTCTATTCAATATTATCTTCCTAACCATCTTCAATTCTCCCAAATGGGATCTTCCCTTCCCTATAGGCTTTCCTTCCAAAATTTTATGCAGTTCTTCTCTATTTTATGCTTGCTACACGGTTATATCTTCATCTTTATTTTTCTTCTTCTTCCTCTTCTTCTTGATTTGACCAGTCTAAATGATGCGAGTCTAAATGTTGGTTCAAATATTTAATTTTCCTCAACAGTATTCAATTAATTAAAATTAACATACCACGTTCTCTTTTTACCTTAGACAAACTGCACTTGTCTCGTCTTAGTCGAGACGGAAATTCATAGTGACTTTGTTAACGGAGAATAAGCAACTGTGCTTCGTAAACGAATCGCCTGGCAGATCATGTGGTTGCTCTGATATAACATTTATTGTGTTCGAGAGACTTGAGTTTGTGGTTCATAAGTGTGGTCGAGCTTCATACGGTCCGCAGGCGGCTCCTCCTGGGACACAGCAGGCAGATAACAGGATCTCATATTAACCTTCGTGTACCTTTGGGATAGATCAATCCGGGTCCAAACACAAAACTCGCTGACCACACTTGCCTTACAAGACTTGGCTTTTCCACTTCTATTGGAAGGGAAGGATTGGGGTCAGATCTGAAGGCTCTAGAGTTGCCATCCGTAGCAATTTGATCGTCTTGAGAAGATTTGGAGAAGACCCTTAGTTCAGGAAAGAAGGCTTAAGAAGACCGACGTCCTGTCTTTTCCCCCTATCCTTTCCATCCCCTTTCCCTTGTCGTCTTCTGGAAACCAAGGTTCACTTCAGTTGCTTTCCCGGTCAGGAAGATGTGCTTTGGCTTACGAATGCCGAACTTATACTGCAGAATTACACGTTGCAGAAATCGTTATCCATAATAAACGAAGATAAGACAGCACCAATTGAAATTTAGAAGGAAGTCAGAAATACGAAGGTCGGTTAGAAACTATGGATAAATGGCGTATAATTTCGTAACTAAAGAAACTACAATGATTGTGATTATGTTAGGGGAATTCGTCGCGGAGTTGACTGTCTTCTGTTTCCAGAACTGAATGGAAAATGTCGGCAGCCACAAATTTGAACATTTCGCGAGGTGGAAAGAGTTGTGACGCAATGGCTGATACCACCGGACACAGACTGCAGGGAACAAATGTTCGTCGCACTGTGCGGTGAATGACTGACTTGTGATGGTGACTGTATGTAAAATAGCGTGATGGTACAATTGAATGTGAACTGTCATCGGAATTGAAAAGAACCCGAAGTATATGAAATTTAAAATTATTTTATTCCCGGCTTTCATGCTTTTTTTTTCCTCATTTTTATACAGAGGATAGGCATAAACTGGCGCTGCCATTGGTGATACAAGGTAGAATAAATATAGACCTAACCTGTTTGGCATAGGAACTGGGGAAAAGCGAATATGCTTCGGGAAACAAAGGGGCTTTCCACGTTCAAATTATCTTTCGTGTAAATGAAATCAAGTGTTAGGTTAAAGAAAGAGAAAACCCATCTGAAAGGAATGCTAGTGCGAGTATGTGCATTCGCTGAGATGATGGCCTCATCATATCACGCGCCGGTGGCTTCCCCCACCCCCCTCCCCGGCTGTCCGTAGCCGTTCATTGGGATCCGATCAATGAGCTGCTCCAGCTGGTCCATTGCTCCAACCTCGCGCAGCATCCCTCATAATACGTCCCAACACCGCTACTCCAGTCCTCTGGTGTCGGTACACCGAACTACGTACAGGACTTGAACTCAGTTTAGTGCTGCCTGCGGGGCTTTTGCGGTGTCTTCTCGAACTTTGCGATGTCCCACTGACGAAAAACCGAAGGAAGTGAGCGTGCTTAAGTTCACGACCTGATTTTACGTCCCTCATGTGCCCCGATGTTCATGTGTTGTAGGTATCAATCGTCCGAGGCTGTAGTTTTCTGGGATATCGCTGTGTAGTCTGGTAGATTCGTACTGACGTTTCAGACGAACCTGCTGCCCCCGTAATCAGGTCCTGACTGTACGAAGTCACATCCAATAAGACAGTCACATGTCGCATTAAAATGAATTGTTTGCAGTCTACAAACTACGCTGGGACCTACAGAATCATAATTTGAGTACTGGACAAAGTTGCGAGCAAAGGAGGATAGAGAAATTTCAGTTACTTTTTTTTTGGGGGGGGGGGGGATAATCGCTGTTTTTACTAAGAAACGTTCAGAATACTTATACAGTGTTTGACGAAGACTGCAAAGTAAAAATAAGTTTGTTCTTAGCAATGTTAGTAATTAAACCGTATCCCGCTAACGTGGAGAATATGGTGAGCTCCCAATAATGCCAGCATATGGCAGACGGGATTTAACTCGGCGTTTGAAGGGTTAATGTGATGTGGAGGGTTAGTGGGACTAACAAGCCTGATGACAAACGAACTAGTAATGGAACCCAAAGGCTCAACGCTGTTAATACTAAGGCCCACAACCCTACGCGGTCCTGAGACACAGTTCACAGCTATTGTGAGGGTGTGCACATCCCCACAATAGCTTTATTTTTTCTGTATCTGTTTTTGTTTTGTGTTGTTTTTATTAGATTCCTGTTTTTTTTTTTGTTTTTGCTAATAAGGCCCGTACATAGAGATCTCTACACCACGTGTGCGTGCATGCTTATAGTAAGATCTTAAGTTCCCCTAAGACAACCTGAAGATGGCCAGTACAGGCCGAAACATGTAGTTGTCCATTACATAGTCATTAAATACACCTCATGTGACACAGTTGTG
>Ga0131853_10025896_pt1 | contig 10559 bp, 6 predicted proteins | sample TergutLab28metaG_FD_92764 | JGI IMG/M metagenome (GOLD analysis project Ga0131853, IMG submission 92764) | Labiotermes labralis P1 segment gut microbial communities from Petit-Saut dam, French Guiana - Lab288 P1 (version 2) (version 2) | ecosystem: Host-associated > Arthropoda: Insects >... | reverse complement strand
CATTTTCGAAAATCAGCTTTAAGCACCGATAAATTCAAATTAAAGGCAATTTCACGAAGTTAACTTTACATTCGTACTTTAAATGTATCATGTATTATGCTGGTTTATTATTTTGTTCCGTTTGTTGTCAGTAATCGTTACCTTCTATTCTGAGTTTCAAACGGTCATAACTCCGTAATCGTCCAAAATCGGACACATGTTTATATGAACGTTTTTGATCACAAAGACCTAGGAAATCACCTCCTGCAGTTATGCCCTAAAGTCCTGAAACACCCTGTATAGAGCAGGTTAAACAATATAAATACTTAGGGTCCATTATAAATGACACCACTTCTATTGAAGAAGAGGTTAAGGAAAGGATAGCTCTTGGTATAAAGACATACTGTGCAAATATACAGTTCTTCAAAAGCAGATTAGTCACTAAAGGTTCGAAATTGAAATTATATAGAACAGTAATAAGACCAATAGTGACCTATGCATTAGAAACATGGGTGCTGAAAGAAAATATATTTCAGAAACTGCTAGTCTTTGAGAGGAAAATCTTAAAGAGGAATATTTGGGCCTATGAAAGAAAATCAAACATGGAGGATTAAAAACAATGAAGAACTGGACAAACTGATAAAGCACGAAAATATAGTCAACTACATTAAAGCCCAGAGACTAAGCTGGTTCGGCCATATACAAAAAATGCCTGATGCCAGAGCAACTAGGAAGATATTTAACCACGAGACCAAGAGGAAGACCCAAATATAGATGGGAGGACATCATACAGGACCTTGGTTAAACGAAAATCGAAATTGGTTAACCTGTGTCCAGGATAGAGCTAAGTGGAAGGATGTCATTCAGAAGGCCAAAACCTCCAATTAAAGGAGGTTCCGCACCTGAAGAAGAAGAAGAAGAAGCGTCAATTCAATTTTCAGTTCTTAATTCTAAATAACACGTTTTATTAAAGTTGAGCAATAGGAAATTGACTTTAAACCATGAGATTATGTAAGAGATTGTTTTGTATAATTCTCCAAACGCTGAGTTAAGTCCCATCTGCCATTTTCTGGCATTATTAGGAGCTCAACCTATACTCCACGTTAGCAGGATAAGGGTTAATGCTGTTTGAAGTCCCCCTTGATTAGAGTTAATTACTATAATGCTAGTATCATCTGTAAAGAGCACAACTTTAGCATAATTATCTGTTATTTTGGGTAAATCATTAATAGAAGTAAGAAAAAGTAACGGATCCAAAATCCAAACCTGAGGAACTGCATTTGTAACTTTTTCCCATCTAGAAGAAATACTATCACATGCATTAACTTTATCAATGAGTTCTTTTTGGTATCTTTCTCTGGGATACGATTGTATCAAAGTTAGAATAGCCCACTAGTTCCATAAAACTCTAGTTCATATACTAGAATTCCATGGTTAACACAACCAAAGGCCTTCTCGAGGGCACAGAATATTCCTCCTACAGAAACTCTATTATTCATAGCTTTTGATATTTCATTAATTACACTATAAGATGCAGCCACAGTGGGACTGTTAATTATAAATCCATATTGTTCCTTGATTAGTTCTATATACATAATGAATATCATATTAATTTCAAAAATGATTAATGATGTAGGAAATAAACACTGCCACTGCCACTAGTGAGAAAAAAGGGCACTTATGTTGCTACAGGTAGTGTGACTTCCAGAGAAAGTGACAACATTTGCCACAGATTATGGTTGTGATAATGACATTTGGCACACAAAAATGTGAATATCTGTTGTTGTTCCAACAACTACATGCTAAATCAATGCACATTTTCTGCAAGATAAAAAATTCCTAACACTAAATGCATACTATTTACTAAACCACAATTTGCTCAATAAGTATTCACTAAATGTGGAAACGCAATAAAAATGTGATTTCATTATTATGTAAAATTAAGTGGAAATCTCTAGAAAAATAATTATCATGTCCTGTTTTTTAAAGCATTGCCACAATATTGTTTTATATCAACACAAAAAAATAAAAAAAAAAAAAGTTGATATAGAACTTGTCATTAGATAACAACAGGCATAGTACAAAATGAGTAAGATACATATGGTAGTGATTTGTGATTATAATACATAGGTGAGACAAATCAAGTTTATACAAGGAAATGTGGTCATTTCAGAACATAAAATCAATTAAATACTTGCATAATGTACCTAGAGAGAACTTAAAAACAATTCAAGAATACTTACATAATGCACAAAGACTGAATCTTAAATTAACACACCACTATAATAAACTCTTGTGATACAGATCTTAATTCATGGTTGGCTAAGGAATGCTTCAACTGTGTAAAATGAGTGTGTAAAATTTCTTTGGAGCAATTTTAAATATTTTTTGGTTACCAGCAACATTCTTAATCCCTATGGGTCAATTATTAAAAATTTTTATCTCTGAATAATAAGTTCTTTCTGATAAATGGTCAAGTTTGCTTGAGGAAGCTATAAATTATTTCTTTGTCTGGTGTCCAAATTGTAATTTTCATTGTTTGTTAGGAAAAGATTTTTGTTTTACACCACAAATATTAATAAAGATAACATATATTGTGATGTCATGGGCAAAATTTGTAATTTCTTAAATAAGTTTCTACATAAAACTCTATTCCCACATCCTTCCATAATAATAAGTGCCTTTTTTTGTATTCTAAAAATTATAGAACTCTGTGACAAGTTTCCCCAAAATATAATTCCATAGCTCATAACTGAGTAAAAAAAAAAAGCATAATAAATCACTTTTAATGATGAAACAGACACGTATTTTTGGCATTTCTAATTATGTAAAAAGCCTTAACTTTTTCATAATTAAGTCAATATGATTATTCCAACACATAGTCACCCCAAGGATTATGTGTAGGAGCTGTTGGTGATAAAATTACTGTTAAAGCCCATTTTTAAGTTAACTGAAATTTTTTTTTATTAAAGTTTAAAGATAATTTGTTTGCTCTTAGCCATTTATTTAAAGTTATAAAAACTTATAAATGATTTTGTTAAAATCTATTGGGTTACATTGAGCAAATAAAACACTAGTATCATCAGCAAAAATTTAGGTGCTGAAGTTTTATTTATAATCTTGGGTAAGTCATTCATATATAAAACAAAAGTTGAGGTCCCAAAATAGGACCTTGTGGGACTCCATGTCTTACTTTAGCCCAATCCAAAACTTTATTACTATTCTCACTGTCATTATATATTGCTGTTCTACAATATCTGTTACCCAGATAAGATTGACAGAGTTGAAAATCCTTGTCACTTATTCCACAGAATTTCAATTTAGATAATAGTATATCATGATTAACACAATCAAAAGCTTTCTCCAAATCACAAAAAAATCCCTCCCGCTAATAGTTTGTTGTTTGTAGCATTTAAAATCTCAGTTGTTAGTTTATAAGTTGAATTATCGGTCCTAAATCCTACCCTGAAACCATATTTTTTCACTGCTTAATATGTTATATTTGGTGAGGTGTTTTAAAATGCTTCTCTGCATCACCATTACAAATATTTTTGAAAATGATGTTAAAAGTGATAGAGGTCTATAGTTAAATACTTCACACCTATCATCATTTTTATGTAGTGGTTTTATTATTGTGTATTTTAATCTAGCAGGGAATACACCCCCCAAAAAAACATTTTATTACGTATGTAATTTATTAGAGAACTTATGGAAGGGCAGTTTATTTTTAGGATCTTTGTGGATATCTTGTCATACACGTATGAGTTTTTGTTTTCAGGGATTTTAAAATTTGTCCTATTTCTTTTGTTGTTGTGCAGTTCCATTCCATACTTGGGTAAGGTATATTAAAAGCTTGTTCCATGAAATGGGTATGACTATCCATATTATCGTTATCATCATTAATAAGATTATTTATATTTTGTCTATTAATATTTTCTGTGATAGTAACAAAATGATCATTAAAAGTTTCGGCAATAGTTTGTTGGTCAGTGATTTTTTTTACCTTCAACATTTAGAGCTTGTATTTCACCTCTTTTTTTATTTCTTCCAGATTCTTTATTTAAATTGTGGGAGTTTAGATTTAATTTTTCATGTTCCATTCTTTTGCCTTTCTTATAACTGCAGACATTATTTTAGAGTAACCCCTATAATAAGAGGCAAGAATAGCATTATTATCATTCTGTAATTCCTTACATAGTTATCTTTTATATTTGCAGGAAGTTATTATTCCTGGTGTAATCCATGAATTTTGGTTCATTTTAATCTTTACCTGAGTGAAGGGAAAACTAGAATAGTAAATTCTTAGAAAAATATTTGGAAAAGAGTTAAAAATCTTATTAACATCATTCCCATCAAATACCTATTCCCACGTTTCATAACTTAATTTCAATTGGAAATCTGCTATGGTGCACTTATTGATTTCTTTTTTTTGATGATACACTGATCCACATTTAATATACCTCTCAGAACCGTGTAAGATGCATCAGCTAACACAACCAAGCATGAAATTAAATTCAGGGCATTGAACACAATAAAATGAAGATCATTATTTTGTTTAATATTTTAGTATACCTACAAAATGCAATTGAGCAGAGTATCAGGGGTGCATATAGCTTGTAAAAACTTGGCAGTTGCTCTCCTTTAGTAGGAAAGTCTGAAGGAATGACCAGTATGTATTATAATGAAAGTAATTACAATGCAGCATCAGGAAGTTGTAGTTGCAGATGGTAGTTATCACCATCATCATCTTCCATCTTTTCCATAAATCCAATCGTAGATACATATCATGAGGATGTGGAAATGGTCATACAGCAAAGCAATCTATAATTAAAATAAGGTAAAATATAGTTATTTTTAAATATCAAGTGATGCAAAATCAGCATTAATCTTCACTTATCTAGATACATAAACAACCATACAACAGCCAAGAATGACTTTCCCTAATCCTTGTCATAGTAATTATGAATTGTGGAGGCAACTCAATAAAACTATCTAAACGTAAAAGACAAATGCAAAACATGTGTGATTATCTATCGTAGGTAAAGAATTCCTCCAAGGTGTAAAATGAATTGGAGTTGAGAAAACTTTTTAGGGCAATATGAAAAGTTCCAAATCATTTGTTTTAAACACTTTATGTTTGCTGGGAGGTAAATGAAAATCTTTATTCCAGAGTAATAAGCCCCCTTCTGAAACTTAGTCAAATGGTATTGTATCTAGATATTTCAAAGCACTGGAAACACCTTAATTATAAAAGAGGTTTCTGTATCTACGCACATGGCATCTGCCCATGCCAATACCCATTTTGAACCCTGCTAAAAATTCATAATTTATCCTGTCCAGCTTTATATGAAGGAGAAGAGTATTGTACTCTGCTGAGAGGGGTAAATATGCCAGATGTAAACTTTATTCTATACATCCTGTTGTGATAATATATATGCTATATTGCAAATAACCTGTCAGTTCACAACTAAAATTTATTGTCAGTTGTAAATTAATTGCAATAGTTGATGAGTAGAAATGGAAATAATCACTCAAACATAATCAAATTACTACTTTGGAATTTACTTTTACTGAAAACCATGAATTGACTTAATTGTAATTTTCATTATTATGTGGCAGAATGTTCAGTTGGGATAATTCATTTTTGATTGGTTTATTTCGACGGTTTATAGACATTCTGTCACCAGCAGTTACAGTCTACAATGTTATCATTGCATTTACTGTATGAACCATGGGATATGTATAAGAATTCATGGTTTCACCCATGTTAACAGTCAGGCCACAGACAAAATATGCCTGGAATTCAATTTTGTTTTATATGATCAGAGTGGTTAAAGTTTTGATCCATTATTAGGAAAAACATATGATTGTTTAGGGATTTCAAGCAGTCAGGATGATGTAGAGGTTTGCAGCAGAAGGTTGGACACCAGAGAGTGATGATTAAAATATTTTCCAGTTTTTTAAGTATGAATGTATAAGCCCTTATCCCTGAGATACATTGTTCATTTACTGTTACCAACTGACAACTATATAAAATTTACCACAGTCAGTTCTGAACTATAAACTTGTCATTTATATCTGCAGAATAACTTCTCCATCAACAGTAAAGCATTTGAAGCAAATCCATGTATTTCAGTTGTCAGAGAATATTAAATATTCACCAATATAAAACTTCTACAGAAACAGCGTCTTAATTTATTAGGTTTTCCCATTTCAAATGGAATTAAAAACTTAAGTTTTATGGCACTGAGCTACTACAGAAACATGTTGCTGATGCAGTTAATCTCAAAATTCACTTGTAACTGTATTTAATAATTATGTAAATAGCAGTCAACACAACTAAGTGTATCTTCACAAAAATGCTTGCACAGTGACTAGGCTATAGGCTGGACAATATTGGGTTTGAATCATGGGAGGGGTAAGAGATTTTTCTCTCCTAAAAATCATGTGGACTGGCTCTGGGACCCACCCAGTTTCCTATTTGGTGGGCACCACGAATCTTTCCCAGGGGTAAAGTGGCTGGCCATGATGTCGACCACTCCCTCCATCTAATAACAAGTTTAAGAATGAGTGGAGCTATACTGCCACTCCCCATATGCCTTCATGGCATGGACAGAGACAACTCATCTTTATTTCATCTGTTAATTTATATAAAAGGTTGAATGAAACTTTTTGTAACTTCATGCATATGACAGCCTTACTGTTGCACCACAGGTGTACTGCTTGATGAAATATATGTGTTTTCCCATCTTGAATGTATTCAGGATTTCTCCATACTACTTGAAAAAGACAAATCTTTAATCATTAAATTGAACCACAATATTAATTATTTTTAATATGTGATTTGTCCTCATTCAATTCATTTCTAAGAGCCCATGTGACATACTGATAAACATTTAAGTACACCCTGTTATCATCAGACTTTGATATTTGCCCCCAACATCATATTAACTAGTATCACTATTGCAGATACTGCTGTTATTCTTTGGTTAGTCCAAGTGCCCTCACTTTGCATTCCTTTAAGTCCATAGTTTAATGTCAATGTGAAAGACACATGGCACGTGTGAGCAAGAGAATGTCTGCATAATTTTAGTTGGCAAGCTTGAAGGGAATTAAACAACTAGGGATGTTAGGATAGCATAAGATACATGTTAGAGAAATGGGATTTAATGGTGTGGAATGGATTTAAATGATTCAGGATAGGGTACAGTCATAAATTCTTGTAAACATGATAGTGATCCATCATGTTCCATGCACAAAGAGGGATTTCTTTACCACCTGAACAACTACCAGCTTCCCATCTAGATGCTGTTTAGTGGAGTTAGTTTCTTGGTGCTGAAGTCACTTAACACTCCACATAACTCTTATAATATCTATAGTATAGATCTCTAAATCAATTGGCTGATCATAACTCTGAGATCTGAGAATCTGACACCAGCACCTCTGGTACAGAACACTACGAAGTCTGGTAACTGTTTACATACACACATACACCAATACACATTTCTCATATCCAATATCCCCTCAATGACATTTGAATATGACACAGGTCAGGGTAATACTGTTAGCAATTACACAACCTCATCATAAAAAACAGATTTAACAATTACAGGTTTCTCAAGATAAAATCACAATAACTAACAACAGAATTACAATGTGTATTCCATTAAATATGATGCTAAAGGTAAAGCCAAAGCAATCCCTGTACAAACTTGGACAGGCCCTGAGGGTTGCAGAATGGTGAGGTTCCCAGATTTAAAGACAATTGGCACATGAATGTGGTAGGTTTCTCAAGCCTATGCACTGGCCAACTCTACCTCATTTCTGCTAGAGGCTGAGGTGACCCCAAAGCCATAGTGTGACTGGAAGGATTATGTCAATGAAAAATTCCACTGACACTATCGTGAATTGAAGCCACAACCTTCCAGTTCACAGCGCAGTGCCTCAACCAACTGTGCCACTGCATGCCCCTGTTAAATACGAAATATAGAATAATTATTCTGAGTTATCAACATAAAAACAAAAGAACTATAAATCATTCAGTATAATATATAATTCAATACTTACAATGACTAGACAACACCCTGATATGTGAAAAAAACTCCTCTATAGAATAAAATGCATCTGTCACAATACACTTTCTTAATGCAGACTTGAAAATTGATATATCCTTTTGAAATTTCAATAGACTTGCAGGTAAACTACAATGTATCTTTATGGAGTAGTAACACCTTTTTGAATAGAAGAAAATTTCACTGATGGTATGTGTAATTGATTTTTATGCCTCATGTTTATACAATGCAGTGAGAAGTTAGTCTGAAAGTTATCCAGACTGTTAACAACAAATTTCATCAATTAAAATATACACAAACTTGGAACTGTTAATATGTCAAGTTTCTTAAAGCAGTCCTACATGAGGTCCTTGAACCTATTCCAAACATAATTCTTATTATAATTTTTAATAAAGAAAATGTTATGCATAGTAGCAAAGTATTACACTATGTTTTATTAGTGTGTGAAAATGAACAAAATATACAAATTTCAATGTATCTACATTTAATATATGAAAGAGTCTTCTCATTATGAAACATACAATATTCAGCTTATGTAGTAAAGAGTTTATGTGAGTCTTCCATGTGAGATGGCTATCCAGTTGTAAACCTAGAAATTTTAGTGTTGGTTTCAACAAGAATTTGATCAGCATATGTTAAATTTGATGGATAACAGCAGACTTTATGTGGCATAAATTGTACTGCATGTGTTTTATTTGCGTTTAATACAAAATGATTTACCTGAAACAATTTTGATATATGAAGCAAGACAGAATTAGATATATGAATTAGATCATCATCAGTACTAGATGTCATAAGCAGACTGGCATCATTAGCCAACATTATGCCCTGACAGAGTTGGTTAGTTGTCCTTGGAAAATCACTTACATATATGTTTAGAAGCAAGGGACCCAAAACTGAACTCTGAGGAACCCTACATTAAGAGCAATTTAAGTAACTATTTAGGAATTTTGATTCAACTCTTTGTTTCCTGTTGAGTAAATATGACTTAAACCAGTCCAAGATCACATCCCTTCTACCATAATATTGTAGTATGTGTAGCAAAAGTTAATGGTTTACACAATTGGAAGCCTTTGTCAAACCACAGAAAACACCTGCAATATATATATATATATATTGTTCCAGGCATTTAAAATAGTTTCACTAAGTTTGTAACTAGCATTATCTGTTGATACAACTTTTAAAAAACCACTCTTCAATCAGAAGTGTATTATGATTTTGTAAATTTTGATTCAATCTTCAAAATATCAGTATTTAAAAAATCTTGGAAAAATCCAGTTTGGAAATTGGTCTATAATTACATAATAGAGACTTTTCATGAGTTTTAAATAATGGGTTAACAACTGAGTAAATAAAATGGTCAGGAAATTTGCCTAGAGCCAGTAATCCAATGTAAATATGAACGAAAGGTCTACCAAGGTATTCTCCACATAATGTTGGCATGTTTTTTTTAATATTCCATCATAACCAGATGAGTTCTTACTCTTTAAAGAGGCAATTGTATTTGTTATTTCATAATCAGTAATTGGAATGGTTTTAATTTCAGGAAAACCATCTGGTAACCAGTTCCTAAGAAATGAAATAGCAAATTCAATATTAGCATATTACATATTCAATCCATCGACTAGATTTAAAAAGTATTTGTTAAATGCCTCTGCAGCTAGACCTAGATGAATATTTTTGTTCCTCTTCTTCTATGGCGCTACAACTCTGAAAGAGTCTTGGCCTTCTTGACAATAGCCTTCCATTTACAGCAGTCCTGTACTTGTTCTGCCCACTTCACAAGCTTCATCTTCTTCAAATCATTCCTGACATCATCATCCCATCTAAAATTGGGCCTTCCTGCTGGTCTTCCTGTGAATGTTTTCCATTTGTGTATTCTTTCCACTGTGCTGATTTCGGGCATTCTATTTGTGTGTCCAAACCAACTCAATCGTTGGGCTTTAACATAATTTATTATGTTCTGGTGTTAATTAATTCATTCAACTCCTTATTTGTTTTAATTCTCCAAATACCTTTGGGTTCCTTAGTTGGCCCAAATATTTTCCTTAATATTTTCCTCTCAAACAGAGAGAGTTTTTGTATAATACTTTCTTCGAGGACCCATGTTTCACAGCCATAAACTACAATTGGTCTAATTATTGACAATATAACTTCAACTTGGATTTCCTGGACACCAAATTATTTTTAAAAAGCGCTTTGTTTGCGTAGAATGCTTTATTCCCTTTAGCAATTCTTTATCTAATTTCTTCTTCCGAAGTGTTATTCCCATTCACAATAGCACCAAGATAGCTGAATGATCTAACCTGATCAATATGCTTATTGCCCACAATTAGTTTATTTTGTTGCATTTCTTTCCTTGTACACTTCATGTACTTCGTTTTGTTATCATTTACTATTAGACAAAATTGTAATGAAATGTTTTTTATTTTTTTAAAAGTGTCTATCATTGTTTGTTCAGTTCGGGCAGTGATTAATATATCATCGGCATATGCTGAGCATTGCTTT
>Ga0131853_10025894_pt1 | contig 10560 bp, 4 predicted proteins | sample TergutLab28metaG_FD_92764 | JGI IMG/M metagenome (GOLD analysis project Ga0131853, IMG submission 92764) | Labiotermes labralis P1 segment gut microbial communities from Petit-Saut dam, French Guiana - Lab288 P1 (version 2) (version 2) | ecosystem: Host-associated > Arthropoda: Insects >... | reverse complement strand
GCTGTACCAGTACCGGAGGCTGCGGTTACAGTTTTTAGTACTCCTGATGATGGGTGCTGTGACACCCGAAACATGTAGAGTGACTTTGCAGTAAATAAATATCTGCATACTGTTGCATCTGGTAGGATTTTTTATTAACATTGAATTACGATGCACGGAACCGTGAGCTTAAAATCTCATTTTATTCTTTGTAAAAGAAAAATGCTGTGATTTCTTGGAGGTATGAAATCTGTAAATACGGTTCATTCAGACGAATTTCGGCCCTTCAGAAGCTTATGTTACTGATATGATATGATATTTATTTACTGCAATTGGATTTTCACCCGGTGGCAGCGGTCGACGAAAATATGACAGAGACAGCTATGTACAAAAGGGGAAACAATGCACAAAACAATACAAACACACAGAATACTCAAAATAGAAAACAAAAATACAAAACAAGAAGCACGTAAGTCACGTTTTCCGCTTGATTGAATTGTTAAATGCAACTTTTAATACAGGTTTCGAACCTGATGTTTGTGTGACCTTGCGTCTCTGATACAGTACTATTAACAACAAACTAGAAGCAACGATATCCTCACCCAATATTGTGCGGGTGATAAAATCGAGAAGAATGAGATGGGCTGGGCATGTGGCGCGTATGGGGGAGGAGAGGGGGGTGTATAGGGTCTTGGTGGGGAAATCGGAGGGAAGGAGACCAATGGGGAGACCTAGGCGTAGATGGGTGGATAATATTAGGATGGATCTCCAGGAGGTGGGATGTGGGTATATGGACTGGATTGGGCTGGTCCGGGATAGAGACAGTTGGTGGACGCTTGTGAGTGTTTTCGGGTTCCGTGAAATGCGGGGAATTTCTTGACTAGCTGCAAACCAGTTAGCTGATCAAGAAGGACTCTGCACCATGGAGTAAGTAAGGAAGAAATAAAAATAACAATTTATTAATAATTTCAATCAGCTCAACATGTTTCGGGCGATAATTTCGCCCATCCTCAGGAGCACAAGACTGTGTTTACAGCTTGTGGTATAATGCACCGAAGAAGCTGCCTGCTGGTGACAGTCTAGTGCTCCTGAGGATGGGCGAAATTATCGCCCGAAACATGTTTAGCTGATCGAAATTACTAATAAACTGTTATTGTTGCATCTAGTTGGTTGTTTATACTATTGATTTTGAACTGTTGCGTTTCTGTACTTGCAGCGCCCCCGGCACACGGAGACATACAGACAGACAGACAGACAATAAGTTGCTTCCAAACTGCAAGACGATATGATATCAGTAGCTTGCAACATACGCGAAATTCAACGTAATTTCTAGGCTCTGTCATTATTCTAACATAAGCGATTTCGAGGAACGTTAGTGTCATGTGACGTAGAGATTTGCTCGCGTTTCGTAGGAACGTAGTCCTCCTTCTTCAGGGTAGAAACATAAACAGCGACCGGCTTTCACCTTTACATTAAAACTAAAATTGTATAAACAATAATTAAAATTGAATTTTCTGCTTCACTTCTCCATAACTGGAGCAATGGTGTTTATGGGAACGAATAATCGCTGTATTTTCAAAGCAGCGTGCTGGTAAAGACGTGTGGGATTATGGAGGTGTAGCTTGTGTTCCGGTACCGAGTAATAACTTCCTATTTCCGGTTTCTGCTGCGTGTTAAGAGCAACTCAGGGGCACAGTAGCCCGTATGTTTCGACGGCCCCCAACATTTCTTGTCATGCGCTATAATCTGTACCCCACCTTTACCCTAAAGTCAACTCCTTAATGTCAAAGTTCTTGACGTCAGCAGTTTAACCCCTCGAAAATTACGATGTATAGAAGGTGAGGCTGTTAACCAGTAAGAACTCCTCTCTATTCCCTCTCCCATCGTGTGCTTTTTCTTAATAATTTGTTCCACACAATACGCATGTATGACCCTTTGCTTCTTCTATACAAACATATCTGTCTCTTTGAAGCTAACAAGGGGCATTAAGTTCCCCCTTCCTTACCCCTTTCATAGTCTAGCGGTCTTGTATGTTTTGTGTTGACTTCATGTAGTGGTTTGTCGTCCAACCAGAGGGCTTCGTGTTTAAAGTAGGCAGGTAATGTCCAGTGCAAATGGTGGTCACTCCTCTGAAAAGAATTGACCCCTGTGTTAGCGCAATGGCCTGAAGTCATGGTATGTGAAGAAATGGCTGACCCAGTTCATCTTAATGCCTTTATGGAGGGCAAGACAGACGAACGTTACGGCCGGTAATGAGATGTGTCGATGGGACGTCTGTACTGCCGTCGGTGGGAAAGATCTATGTTGTGTTCCTCTAAGAAAGTGCCGGAAGATTAAGGCTTTCACGTCAGCGACTAAAGATCGTTGTCTGATGGGTTGTGACGCCGTGTTGACTGGGACAAATTCGCCGGTGTTTTGGAGGAGCACATTACTTATATGTTCAGGATGGAAGGCTTAATAAAATTTACCGGCGTTACGGAGTGGGTGGATGCTGTCTGCTTTTGTGTTGAAGTAAGGGGCAGGACGTCGGTTTGTTTCTACCACATGACATGGCGTCACCTTCCAGAAGACTGCCATCTTCTTTCGGTGTGATGAGTAAGCCATAGGCTGGTTACCGACGTTGCATTCCGACGGGGACTTTCGATCCAGATCGGCTGTCTAACCTGCCCAATGGGTATCAGGGACCCACACCCTTGTAATGCACCTGAGGCGTTACCATTACCTCAATCTGATGTCGAGTTTAAGAACGCGTGGAGCCCTACCCCCAATTTCCCATTTATTTTCACGGCGTGGTGGGGACTTTGAAGCAGAAGAACAATTTTACGTTTTTCAACAATAAAGGGGCCCCGCGGTAGCACAGCGGTTAAGGTGCTATGCTACAAATCGGAAGGTCGCTGGTTCGATCCCAGCTGGTGTCATTGCAATTTTTCATTGACATAAAATCCTTCCGATCGCACTATGGCCCTGGAGTCGACTCAGCCTCTGACAGAAATGAGTACCAGGAGTATTTCCTGGGGGGTAAAGGCGGCCGGTGCGTAAGGCTGACAACCTTACCACCATCCTGTGCCGTTGTCATGAAATCTGGGAACCTTAACTTTCTGGAACCCTTTGGGCCACTCCAGGCCTGTAACGGGACTGCTTTACCTTTACAAACAATTAAAACAACCCGTGTAAATTGTGGTCGTGGTGGGCTAGGGAACTGTGAAGTGTTGCAGTTGGCTGCAGTGTTTAAATGGGTGTCGCGATTGGCACACCTGCTTTGTACACTAGCAACTGCGATTTGTCACTTCTAGCCAATGACATGATCAAAACTTTTTGACTGAGGAAGGAAATTCTGTTCGTTCTGAAAACTGAACGAAATGTACGAACGCTCGGTGAGGGGAAATAACAGTACCGCCGATAGTGGGTTTCGGGCCCCGGGGGAAATTTTTTTTTCGGTCCCGCTACAAGGGCGGACTGGAAGCGGGGAATAGTAAGGAAACTAAACAGAAAGCATCTTATACAAGATGGCCGCTGGCCGCAAATGCCGTCAACAAGACGAATCACTACCTAATTACATCTCGTATTAGCGAGAAATATACACAATATGTTCGGGCCCTCTGACCTCCTTTCGTATCGCCGAGCCCCGGTAATTGTTACCGGCTTCCCTCGGAGATCCCTCTCGTTGGCACTGGGGAAATAAGAAGATGAATTAGGTGGTTTGCATAGTTACCACTCTTCCTTAAATTCACAATAGGGCTGTCTGATCGGAATGACAGTTTCATTTGTGTGTCTTGCATAGTTACAGCTGTGGTTGGAACGGGCAGGCCGCGACCCACACCCTCACGGACTAACTTCTAACGCGCACTCGTTCAGTGCTGTAGCTACTAACAGTAGACTGACAAACGTATCATTTCCCAGGATACGTCACCGCTTAAGCTTGTGCATGTATACAAACATTTCAGATTAACGCACTTCGACTTCCATCCACGTGTCTTGTATAACACTGGTACCAACATAACAAGCAAGCGGCTGCCAGTATTGCGAAATAACGGGCAGCCCTTTCTGTTTTGAAGATGGAGGCTATATATTCTTACAAAGTACAGCGTCAGATTCAAGAAAGCTGTGGGAACCTAAAATCAAATCCGAGAAAAATAGGACTCTTCAAGTGTAGGATAGTAGAGGTCTGTGTTCTTGTCGCCTCCGAATTGATAGGTTGGGTGTGTAGCTGGGACAGATCTGTAATAGGGCGACAGGTATTAGCTCAGTGTAGTGGGCGCTGTAGGGTAAGTTACGTAATATTGTTCGTGCCCGAAGAAGAAAACAAGGCCAAATTCCGAAACGTCCTTTTTTCAGTTTTTCACCGTGCATATTCACATATATTCACATATATTTACATATATTCATATATATTCACATATATTCATATATATTCACCAACACATGCACACTTTTTAAATGACACCATAAAACTTTAATTTGTTAAAATAGTTAAAATCTCCGACATGTTTCGGTTTATATTTAAACCATCTTCAGGGAGCTATTAGTTCATGCTAAAGTTACTTGTATCACTGTGTCTGCAGACACAGTAAAGCAAGGAGAAGAATAATACAACATCCGAACCCATCACAAAAAAGGAAAGACACGCTACCACAATGCCATCATAGCAACAAGTGATACAAGTAACTTTAGCATGAACTAATAGCTCCCTGAAGATGGTTTAAATGTAAACCGAAACATGTCGGAGATTTTAACATTTTTAACAAATTAAAGTTTTATAGTGTCATTTAAAAAGTGTGCATGTGTTGGTGAATATATATGAATCCGAAACATCCGTTTTAGTGAGAAAAAGACTATGGAATGAGATTACTTTGTGTTATGCCACTTATATACCAGTTTCATTTCAGGGCAAGGTATAATTTTTAAAAGTCGTAGTTGTAAGTGGCGACACACACATTTTGAATATTACCCTTAAGAAGTGTTGAAGAATCGAATTGTTCTCCGTTCATTAAGAATTGGTATTTGACACTTAAATGTGGGCCGGGTAGCTCAGTCGGTATAGCGACTGAGCTACGGGCTGGAAGGTCCGGGATCGAATCCCGGTGTGGGCGAGATTTTCCGCCCGTCCAGACCGGCCCTGGGGCCCACCCAGCCTCCTGTAAAATGGGTACCGGGTCTTTCCCTGGGGTGAAGTGCGGCCGAGGTGTGCTGCTGACCATTCACCCCTTCTAGTGCCGCGGTCATGGAAGAGTAGAGCTATACCTCTACCCACCCTCTGGGCCACACCGGTCCTTTAACGGGATCACTTTACCTTTACCTTTTTATTTGACACTTAAATAAAGTGACCATCCCTTCCGAATTTTTGGGGACGGTCCCAGAAATAATACTAATGTCCCAAACTAAATGTTGCCAGGTTTATTCACGTTGTTCTATTTTCCCAATTTTATTCCTTATTCCTGATAATATTCTTCAGAGCGGAGACATTCTTGGATATATTTAGCGTCTTTCCTGACGAGTATATGGCAACAATGTCGCGCTTGGAACAGTACACAGTAAAGATGAAATGTTAAAGATAAAGGTCATCCTATACCCCGCCATGATGTTACAAAGGAGAAGTAGAGGGAGAGAGTTTTAGCTCTCTACTCTTTCTTTAACATCAGCGCTAGGTGGAGGTGGGTGGGCCTCAGGACCGTTCCGGGAGCGTGCGGGAAATCTCGCCTTCACCGGGGGTTCGATCCATGGACCGTCCAGCCCGTAGCGAGTCGCTATACCGACTGAGCTATCCCGGTCCACGCAGTACAGAGGTGCGATATAAAAATATTGACTTAACGTGGGTACAGTTTTAATTACTATTTCAGTGCTGATGGTAGAGCAAGTGATTTAGCGTATTGCGTCAGGGCCGGTGGAACAAAGCAGTACGATACTGATTTCTGTCGGCTACTGAACGTTTCTCTGGTTAAACACAAAGGAACTGGATAGGTCCATTTATTTGGTAAGTTGTCTCCAATTAAGTTAAAAATTTAAAGCGTACCGGCCGCCAGACACTTTTCATATTTGTTTTCCACATTTTTGTAACCGGTAAAAAAATTCCTAGACGTAGAATTCTTCCTCCACCGTTAAAATTTCTGTCTTTTCGCCATGCCGCTTTCCGACTTCTCGTCAAAATTCTCTACATCTTTTTTTTTTGTTCATTTGCAAAAACAAGACCTTTCAAATGGCGATCGCGTACAGTGCAGATGTCTGTGATGCCGTACTGTCTGGGGCGGCTTAACGCCATGCAGTATGATAGTCGTGCACCGACGTTTCGACGTATACTTCTGCTTCTGTCATCAGGGAGATGATACGCTTCTATCGATCTGCACGGCGTCACACCCCACCCCACAATATAACATACTAATATAACCTGAAGTAAACCGTACTTAACTGAACTCAGCCTGTCACAGGACTTATTCTGGTAATCAGCCAACGTCTCTTACCTAATCTAACCTAATCTGACCTATCTCAAATTGTCAAATGATGTATACTTACGTGTATCATATGTAAATAGTTAGATTCATTACGATTATCAGAACTACTATTTTGCCGGTTGTTTTGTATGGGTGTGAAAATTGGTCTGTCACGTTGAGGGAGGAACGTAGGCTGAGGGCGTTCGAGAATAGGGTGCTGAATAAGAAATTTGGGTCCAAGAGGGACGAGATGATAGGGGAGTGGAGAAAATTACATAATGGGGAACTTTACCATCTGTACTGCTCACCAAATATTGTGCGGGTGATGAAATTAAAAAAATTAGGTGGGCGAGGCATGTAGCATGTATGGGGGAGAGGAGAGGCGTATACAGGGTTTTGGTCGTGAGGCATGAGGGAAATAGACCACTTGGAAGACCTAGGAGTAGATGGGAGGGTAATATTAAAATGGATATTCAGGAAGTGGGATGGAGGCATGGACTGGATTGATGTGGCTCAGGATAAGGACAGGTGGCGGGCTCCTGTGAACCGGTAATGAACTTTCGGGTTCCATAAAACGCGGGGAATTTCTTGACTGGATGAGGAACTGTCAGATTTTCAGGAAGGACTGTGCTGCATGGAGTTAGTTAGTTGGTTAGTTAGTTAGTTAGTTGGTTAGTTAGCTGGTTAGTTACATTCTGTCTAGTTTACCTCCCCCGTGACGCTGTATGCAATCGTCTTGATACTAGATGCGCTGTGAGAATATACAAGTAATATATCTGTATTTGTATGTGAACGTAAATTAAGAAAGTGATTTATGTTAGTAATTAACCACCTTGATACACAGATTCTTGTTTTATAATAAGTTTATTATATGCCTCTACATGTTTCGAGCACATGTGGTCATCATCAGGAAGTCAAAATTGTATTATACAGCATCTGGTATCGTCACACCTGTAGGTGGCCGTCCGGTGCGCGGGTTGAGAGAGTACCTGCGCACCGGACGGCCACCTATAGGTGTGATGATACCAGATGCTGTGTAATGCAATTTTGACCTCCTGATGATAAGCACAACAGTGCTCGAAACATGTAGAGGCATATAATAAACTTATTATAAAACAAGATTTTGTGCATTAAGTTGGTTAATCACTAAGATAAATATACTGAGAGGCACGGTCAGCAAAACATCAAAATAAGAAAATGATGTATATGTCACAGAGTGACATATACATCACTTGAATGTTAAAAATGGGGTATTTTGCGATATGATACCGTGTAATGTGATGTATGGGTGCGGGCGTTTGTAGGAACATTCTAACCTCTAACTTAGAACAGAGCTGTTACCTGCTGTGAAGACGAATGGGGTATTGGCAGTACAGCTGCTTAATCTCAGCACTAAGTGGACGTTAATGGTCAGCTTCACGCTGCAGCTGCTTTACCCAGGAGAAAGAGTGCCCCCCCCCTCCTAAATACGTTCTATATGACGCCGGGTGGGCCTCAGATCCCGTCTTGATACTTCTTAACCTCCCGGGATTCGAACCCAAAGTCCATGGTCGCGTAGCGTATAATTTAATCACTACACTGACCGAGATATTCTGGCTTCTTTTGTATTGTGTTCTGATTTGTGACACCTTGTAGTCTGGATAGTGAGTTCCACGGGTTTGGAGGAACAGCCTTCTGGGTGCATTGCGCCTCTGTTCGGTGACCGGATACCAGAATGGGTTGTTAAAATATTTTAGCTACTTGCTGACTGTTATTTCCAATTTTGTTTGTGCGATCTCAAGAAATGCCGTGATAACATGCTGTTTGCGTATTGTTAATGGATTGCAAAGTAAGCTGCAGTTTTATTTTTTTCGTTGTTACACCGTGCATGTTGTCGAATTACTCAATTATTATACCAACTACTGCACATATATAAAATTTATAAAATTTACATATTAAAACATTAAAAACGCTCCGACATGTGTCGGTCCTAGGACCATCATCAGGGACCCATATCGTCCTTGCTAAAGTTACACTATAAAAAGTCACATTAATTTCGCTGTACAGCGAAATTAACCTTTTGGCGTCGGAATTACTTTTTTAAATTTTAGCACACCCTGTATATAAAATGTGAATAATACAGAAACCAAATACGTTAGAATTATGAAACAAACTGCATTTTGAAGAGAAAAAAAACTGAGAAAATATACCATGTTTAAAATATTCAGTACCTATATTTGTTGAATAAATATATAAAATTCAACTTTAGAGGTTAGCGGTGCGGTACGACCACTATAGTTGACATTAGGCGTCTAAAGGTTAATGTGACTTTTATCAGTCAGCCATATCGTCCTTGCTAAAGTTACACTATAAAAAGTCACATTAATTTCGCTGTACAGCGAAATTAATGTGACTTTTTATAGTGTAACTTTAGCAAGGACGATATGGCTCCCTGATGATGGCCCTAGGACCGAAACATGTCGGAGCGTTTTAATGTTTTAATGTGTAAATTTTATAAATTTTATATATGTGCAGTGGTTGGTATAATAATTGAGTAAGCTGCGGTGTTTTGTATGCCTGCAGGCAACGAAGGGTTTGCTTTGTGCCTTGTATCCGTCTTTCTTTAAGAGCTTTGATTTTTTGTTTAATTCCTTGAAATTGGGATGAGGTGTGATGGTAGGTGATGGAGTGGTTAACCCTTTCATGTGGCTACCGTGTTTAAAGGCGTGTGTGTTTGTATGAACGTGCGTACTCGCTTCTGTCTCTCCCACCGTCTGGACTAGGGTCGAGTAAACTAGTGTGTGTAGGCCACATCCGTCGTCGTGGTGATATTCTTCTTCAGGCACTGAATTTTCTTTAGTGTTAGAAAGTTATGGCCTTCTCAACGACATCTTTCCATTTCCCCCATCTTGTCTCGCATGTATTGTTGCTAGTTTTAAGTTGTCTTGTGTGTAATTGTTGTTGGTTTGGCCGTTTGTATCGTTGTACTTGTCTTGTGTGTATTGTTGTCATCTTATGTGTATTTGCTGTACTATGTGTGTATTGCTGTTTTTACTTTAGATGCCGGACTGCTGGCTAGAAGTCAGTATTCGGAAGGTCCTGCTACCGGCCACCTCGACACAGACTTTTCTTGGTTTCCCTGTGTCTATAAGCAAATGCTGAGACGATTCCCAAAATTCCAAGTTGCCACTGCATACTTCTCTTGTAGCCCTCCGGACTTAAATTTATTAGTAACCGATTTCATATTTTGTGTACATGTAAAATAACCACTGCCACCGGGTAACAACTCAATTGCAGTTAATAAATATTATTGATCCTGGACGCAGATTGTCCAATTTTTAACCTTCATTTGGCAAATGTCCTGTTTGACGTCATCCTCCCATCGGTACTTGGGTTTTCCTTGTGATCTTTTGGTTAGAGGATCTTCTTGACTGTTCTGGTATCTGGCATTCTTTGTACGGGACCAAACCAGCTTTGTCTTTGAGCTTTAATATAATTGACTATACTTTTATGTTTTATCTGTTAATCTAGTCTGTCGCCATGATATTACATACAAAATGAAACAACAGAACAAATTGCGATTACCTGTGCCCCTCACACCCCTGTATTCGTGTGGGTACGTACCGGCGGTGCGGAGGAATATTTTTGCCCCCCGTGTTTAGGTTTGAAAATTCGGTACCTGATACATCGACCAAGTCTTTCATCCATGATGCTGGTGGCTGCACGTGTCTCCGAAACGTCGGTATCCGCCTAGAAGGCTTCACAGAATCAACACCCTGAAGACCAGACTGTGAACAGTCCAGCGGTTAAACCGTGAAGCGGACGACAACAAAGTGATGTGGAGACCCATTGCAGGAAATGAGGTTTAAAGTCTGAGGTTGCGCCGCGGTGTTCTTCGGAAGAACTTGCTGCCTTCTTCAGGGTAGAAGAACGTGGGGGGGGGCCTCCTTTCCGTTGGACACACCGCTAATCGCCTGCCTGGCTAGGGTGTCGTGACTACATGCAGTAGAGGGTGAAGGCTTATTTACTTACTGACTTACTTACTCTATGGTGTAGAGTCCTTCTTGAGAAGCTAACTGGTTTGCAGCTAGTCAAGAAATTCCCCGCATTTCACGGAACCCGAAGGTTCATTACCGCACTCACAAGCATCCGCCACCTGTCTCTATCCTGGGCCAGC